>Ga0074197_1000886_pt1 | contig 30743 bp, 24 predicted proteins | sample EPASupsiteSAE305_FD_64526 | JGI IMG/M metagenome (GOLD analysis project Ga0074197, IMG submission 64526) | Bioremediated contaminated groundwater microbial communities from EPA Superfund site, New Mexico - SAE3-05 reassembly with SPADES | ecosystem: Environmental > Aquatic > Deep subsurface >...
TGCAGTTTTTCCACCATGTTCTCGTAACCGCGCTCAAGGTGGTAGATCCGTAACACTTCGGTGGTGCCGCTGGCGGCAAGACCGGCGATAACCAGCGAGGCCGAGGCACGCAGATCCGTGGCCATGACCGGTGCGCCGCAGAGCTTGTCGCGGCCGATGCCGCGGACCACGGCGCGGGATCCCTCGATGGCGACATCGGCCCCCATTCGCTTGAGTTCCGCGACATGCATGAACCGGCTTTCAAAAATGGTCTCATGGATGATAGAGGTGCCGTCTCCCTGGATCATCAAGGCCATGAACTGCGCTTGAAGATCGGTGGGGAAACCGGGATAGGGCAAGGTGGTGATATCGACGCTCTTCAGGTCGCAGCGACTCCGGCCGTCGACCTCGGGGCAGGAAACCGTCAGGGTATGCTCCGTTGCTTCGATATCGACCCCGCACAGCATCAATTTTTCCGAGAGTGCGGGGAGATGGGCGGGATTGCAGTCGGTAAGGGTTACCGAACCGCCGGTGGCGGCGACCGCGATCATATAGGTCCCGGTTTCGATCCGGTCAGGGATAATGGTTGATTGGGTTGCGTGCAATCGGTCGACCCCATGCACGGTTAAGCGGTCGGAATCCTTGCCTTCAATATCCGCACCCATGGCAATGAGCATATCGATCAGGTTGCCGACCTCGGGTTCCTTGGCGGCGTTTTTAATAACCGTGTCGCCATGGGCAACAACCGAAGCCATCAGCACATTTTCGGTACCGGTGACCGAAGGGGTATCAAAATAGATGGTGCCGCCGCGCATCCTGCCGGCCACACTTCCCTCGACATACCCTTGTTCAAGCCGGGTGGCTACGCCCAGTTTTTCGAACCCTTTCAGGTGATAATTGATAGGGCGGGCGCCGATGGCACAGCCTCCGGGAAGGGAGACGCGCGCAAAACCCGCCCTCGACAGCAGCGGCCCCAGCACCAGCACCGAGGCCCGCATCGTTTTTACCAGCTCGTAGGGCGCCTCCACTCCGGTCAGCTGATCGGTATTGATCCGGATCGTCTGGCCGATACGTTCCCACCGAGCTCCCAGAATCTCGAGCAGCTTGAGCATGGTTCGGGTATCGCGCAGATCCGGGACATTATGCAGGGTATGCCAGCCCGGAGCCAGGAGGGTTGCGGCCATCAAGGGCAGAGCGGCATTTTTGGCGCCGCTGATCCTGACAGTCCCATGCAGCGAAGCGCCGCCTTCAATGATAAGCTTATCCATAATGAATCGATGTAGAAGGAATAGTAAGAGAAGAGTTTAAGGTACTGTTGCCGGCGTTTCCATCTCAATTGGCGCGCGCATACCGTGCCTGCAGAACCCGCGGCCGACCCGCCCAATCGTCGATCACCCTGACCTCGTCATACCGCAGGGCCCTGAAAAGAGTCTCCACCGCATTTTTCTGATCCGCGCCGATCTCAAGAAAAATCCAGCCGCCCGGGTTCAAATAGCCCGCGGCCTTGGTTGCGATCCGTTCGATCATTCCCAGCCCCGTCGGCCCGCCCGATAAAGCTAAATAAGGTTCCGCCGCCCTGACCTCCGGTTCCAATTGATCGATCTGATCATCGGCGATATAGGGAGGATTACTGACAATGAGATCAAATTTTCGACTCTTGTTGAGCGCGGCGAACAAATCGCCGCAGACCAGGGTGACCTGCCCGGCGACCTGATGCCTGTTCAGATTTATTGCGGCGATCGCCAGGGCGGCCTCGGAAAGATCGACCGCGGTTACCGGGCAGCCAAGCTCCTTGGCAAGAACTACCGCAATCACACCACTCCCGGTACAGAGATCGAGGCAAGAAGAAATGCCGCACCCCGGGGGACAGGCGGCCAATACCCGCTCCAGCAAAAATTCGGTTTCAGGGCGGGGGATCAGGACAGCGGGAGAAACAATAAAGTCAAGGGACCAGAATTCCTGGGAACCGGTCAGGTACTGCAGGGGAATGCGCTGACTCCGCTGCACTACGAGCTGCCGATACTGTTCGATCGTCCTGTCATCCACCGATTGCCTGCCGTGCAACACGAGCTGGCTCCTGGTCATTGCCGTCAGGTGCTGGAACAGCAGACGGGCATCGAGGTCGGAGTCTTCAATCCCGGCCCGGGTCAGCTGCAGGGCGGCAGCCGCCAGCAGATCGTCGATATTCATCGGTTGCGCGATACGTTGCGGAGGCTAATGGGCAGATTTGAGTGCTTCCGTCTGATAATGGGTAATGATCGGCATAATTACGTCGTCGAGCATGCCGGCGATGACCTGATCCAGCCGATAAATCGTGAGATTGATCCGGTGATCGGTCACTCTCCCTTGCGGAAAATTGTAAGTGCGGATGCGCTCGCTTCTGTCCCCGGAACCGACCTGACTTTTCCGATCCTCGGAAATCCGGTCGTGGCGTTCCTGCTCCATCTTGTCGAGCAATCGGGCGCGCAATATTTGCAGAGCCTTGGCCTTGTTCTTATGCTGGGACCGCTCATCCTGACAAGTAACCACCAGGCCGGTGGGCAGGTGGGTCACCCGGACGGCGGAATCGGTGGTATTGACCGATTGCCCGCCGGGACCGGAAGATCGGTAGATATCGAATTTGAGCTCGTTGGGTTCGATATGCAGATCGACCTCATCCACCTCGGGAATGATGGCGACGGTCACCGCGGAGGTATGGATCCGTCCCTGGGTTTCCGTATCGGGCACACGTTGCACCCGGTGCACCCCGGATTCATACTTCAAACGGGAATAGACCTGATGGCCGCTCACCAGCGCAATAATTTCCTTGAAGCCGCCGATGCCGATGGGGTTGGAACTCATCACTTCGACCTTCCATCCCAAGGTTTCGGCGTAACGACTGTACATCCGAAAGAGATCCGCCACAAAAAGCGCGGCCTCATCCCCACCTGTTCCTGCCCTGATCTCAAGAAAGATGTTTTTTTCATCGTTGGGATCTTTGGGTAGAAGACGAAGGCGGATAGCTTTTTCGAGCTCAGCCTGTTTCAGGGCCAGCTCTTCGAGCTCGGCCTTGGCAAGCTCTACCAGGTCAGGATCGTCCTGTTCGGTGCGAATGATCTCCTGACTCTCCTTGATTTCCGCACAGACCGAGGTATACGCGGAATACAGCTCGGCCATTTTGCCGACAAGGGCGTGTTCACGGACAACATCCCGGTACCGTTGCTGATCATTTACCAGCTGAGGATCGGAAAGTTGCCTCTCCAGCGCGCTCAGCTTTTCGTCGATATCACGCAGATTCTCAAACATACCAGGATGTCTTAAAGATAAAAAAAGCCCTCGTGACAACAGCCAAATCGGATACGAGAACGAGACCTGTCACCCTAAGTGGACGGGACGGTTCAAGTATAGGTCGACTCCTGCGGTCAGGAGGGCAAAAAAGGAAAACGAGTGGAACAGGTATTACTTCTTGCTGCCCTGAAATCCCGCGTATTTTTTCTTGAATTTCTCAATACGTCCCGCGGTATCAATCAGTTTCTGCTTGCCGGTAAAAAACGGATGACAGGCCGAACAAATTTCAACCTTAAGCTCGGGTTTTACTGATCCGATTTCGATTTCATTGCCGCAGGCACAAATGGCCTTGATTTGATGATATTCTGGATGGGTATCTGGTTTCATGGGTTTCACTCCTTCAAAAATAAGTCCACAAGAAAATTTATTCAAAAAAATGACAATATATCGTTATTCGTCGTTTGTTGAAAGCAAAAACGGCGATCAGCGGTTCATTGACGCGAAAAACTCCTGATTATTCTTCGTCTGCTTCATTCGATCGAGCAGAAATTCCATCGCATCGGCCGGATTCATGGAGGATAGCAACTTGCGGAGGATCCATATACGATTGAGGTCCTCTGGGGGAAGCAGCAGATCTTCCTTTCTTGTCCCGGATTTTTGCAGGTCAATGGCGGGATAGATCCGACGATTGGCCATCTTGCGGTCAAGGACGATCTCCATGTTGCCGGTACCCTTGAACTCCTCAAAGATGACTTCATCCATCCTGCTGCCGGTATCGATCAAAGCGGTGGCCAGGATGGTGAGGCTGCCGCCTTCCTCTACATTACGGGCGGCGCCGAAAAAACGTTTCGGGCGATGGAGGGCGTTGGCCTCGACACCACCGGAGAGAATCTTTCCGGAAGCCGGCGTCACCGTATTATAGGCCCGCGCCAGCCGGGTGATCGAGTCGAGCAGGATAACGACATCTTTTCGGTGCTCCACCAGCCGCTGTGCCTTCTGAATGACCATCTCCGCCACCTGGATGTGCCGCTGGGGAGGTTCATCGAAGGTCGAACAAACGACCTCGGCATTAACACTGCGCCGCATGTCGGTAACCTCTTCGGGCCGCTCATCAATCAACAGGACAATCAATATGATTTCCTTGTGGTTGGCGACGATCGAATTGGCGATTTGCTGCATCATCACGGTTTTGCCGGTTCGCGGCGGAGCGACGATGAGACCGCGTTGTCCTTTGCCGAGCGGTGAAGCGATATTGAGCACCCGCATCGACAAGTTATCCGGGGTGGTTTCCAGATTGATCAACTCTTCCGGATGCAAGGGAGTCAGGTTGATAAAAGCGGTCTTGTTTTTTGCGGCCTCAGGCAATTCGTAATTGATAGTGTCGACCTTGAGCAGGGCAAAATACCGCTCATTGTCTTTGGGCGCGCGCACCTCACCCTCTACGCTGTCCCCGGTCCGTAGATTCAAACGGCGTATCTGCGACGGTGACACATAGATATCATCCGGCCCGGGCAGATAGTTGTAGTCCGGAGCACGGAGAAAACCGAATCCATCCTGCAGGATTTCAAGAACGCCGCTGCCTCGCAACTTACCATCCTCATCCGCCTGATCCTTGAGAATAGCAAAGATCAGTTCCTGCTTGGTCATGTTGCTGTATCCTTCGATATTGCAAGATGCGGCAAGACTGATGAGTTCTTTGATTTTTTTATTTTTCAACTCAGTTGGATTCATTGACCGGTCATTCCTCCATGAGGTCAGTACGATAAAAACCGCTGCAAGCGGTATCGGCTTTTAAAAAAGGGGTGGCTCTTTGATATGGATATGAGAGAGGAAGGTATCAGTCTCCGTCATACCTGCGCTCTTCGCGCGAGAGTAACAATAATGATAAAACTGAAGAGTCTTTTGTAATTATATGCAATGAACAGACTGGATGAAAAGACGGGACGAGCCCTATTGATTTACAGGTATCCAGTTGATTTAACCAGTCCAGGCAGAGTGCAGCAAGCGGTCTGGTTAAATTATATATTTTGGGTGAAAAATCAGAACAAGAAACCGATGGATACAAATCGATCTGTTGAGATGTTACAGAGCTAATTATTTGTTTCATGTTCGTCTGTCAAGCACTTTCTTGACAGAATTACCCCGGAAACCTCTCGGAAAGCTGATTTCCCAAAACAATGACCTGTTCTCGAGTTGCCGACCACGCACCGCTGTTGTCGATAACAAAATCAGCCAGTTTCGCCTTTTCCGCCAGATTCATCTGCGCCGCGATGGCACGGGCCGCCTCTCTTCGCGAAACTCCATCCCGACGCATAATACGACAACACTGAGCACCGCGACGAGCATACACCACCAGCACTGCATCGACATCCGCTTGCCATCCCGCCTCGTACAACAAGGGGATATCGACTAGAACCAAAGGGTTATGGGCGCCCGCCACTTCCCGACGCATAGCTTCGCGGGCTAGGGGATGCAGGAGGGCGTCAACCCGCCGGCGGACATCGGCATCCTTGAAGATACGTTCGCGCAGGGCAACTCGATCAAGCTCACCATTTTGCAGGAAAAAGGTATCACCGAAACCGGAACGCAAGGCCAACCAACCGGGCTGATCGCGTTCGAGCAGCTGCCTGCAGCATCCATCGATATCGACCAGCGATGCCCGGCAATAACTGGCCAGCAGACGGCTGACGCTGCTCTTCCCCGATCCGATGCCACCGGTTACGCCGAGGAGAAAAGTTTTCACGGCAGGGCTTCTCGCAAGGTATCGAGCACCAGCTGCATATCCTTCCAGAGGGGTGCGGTGAAACAAAGCTCCCGAGCGGTAGCGGGATGATACAGACGAAGCGTGCTGGCATGCAGCATCTGACGTGGAGGCTGAACAAAGGCTTTCCGATCAACGGCGCCGCCATAGAGAAGATCACCGGCTACCGGGGCCTTCAGCGATGCCATGTGTACTCGAATCTGGTGCGTCCTTCCGGTTTCGATACCGATTTCAGCCAGACACCAACCGTTGGCAAAATACTCAAGAACATGCCAGCTGGTGGCAGCATATCTCCCGAGGTTCGGTCGGATCGCCATTTTTTTCCGGTCCACCGGATGCCTGCCGATAGGTGCGACAATCCGACCCTCGCTCTCACGTGGACATCGCAGCAACACGGCATGGTAGGTTTTCCGGACCCTGCGGTCTTTGAAATCGGCCATCAAGGTGCGCAGGGCATGCTCGTTTTTAGCCACCAGCATGATCCCGGAGGTCTCTTTGTCCAGACGATGAACGATACCCGGACGACCGTCCTCAGCGGCAGGTAAACTCGCACATCGGTACAATAAACCGTGCACCAGGGTTCCGCTGTGATGGCCGCATCCCGGATGCACGACCAACCCCGGTGGCTTATTAATAACCAAGAGGTGTTCGTCCTCGAAAAGAACTGAAAAATCTACTTGTTCCGGTATCAGTACCGCAGGTTGCGGCAAAGGAAAAAAAATGGTGACCGTTTCGTTGTTCCGTAGCCGGTACCCGGCCTTGACGGCGTTCCCGTCAACGAGAACAGTGGCCGAACCTATCAGTTTATGAAGAAAGGAACGGGACTGATCAGGATACTTACCGGTAATGAAATGATCAAGTCGTTGGCCGACCTCATCAGATTGTACTGAAAAAGCTGCGTGTCGTTCACCTTGTGCCGGTGCCGTCGTTTCCCCGCAGCAGGGTTCCATCGAACCTATCATGGGCCAATGGGCAATATGCCGATTAACAAAAAAGTTTTTCGATCTGTTGTTCGATCATTTCTTCTTCCATCTGCTTGGCGAGGGATAACTCTTTGACCAGAAGATTCTTGGCAGTGTCCAACATTTTCCGTTCACCATAAGAGAGGTCTTTATCCTCTTTCAAAAGGAAAAGATCGCGAAGCACGACAGCCACCTCAAAAACAGAACCGGTCTTAATCTTTTCCATGTATTCACGATACCTCCGGTTCCAGGTCTGCGCCGTTATTTTGATGTCGCGTTCCTTCAGAATATCAATAACTTTTACAACTTCTTCCACGGAAATAATTGCCCTTAAGCCAACGTTGGAGCTGGTGGCTGTCGGAATCATGATGGTCATGTCGTTGTCAAGAATTTTCATTACATAAAAACTCTGATCAACACCGCCGATGGTTTGTTTCTCAATAGCTTCAATAAGCCCTACGCCATGGGCTGGATATACAGCCATATCGCCTTGTGAAAACACAGGAGCCTCCGGGAACAGATAGTAGACTTACGCTGATTGGATCCAGCGAGAGGGGTGCTCGTATATTCTTAAAATATTATTCTACCATATTTTTTGAATATTAGCAAAGATTGGATGGGAATACAGACGGAGAAAAAGAAAATGCAACCGGAAGCAGGAGTTATCCCTGTCAACTCCCTGTGTTTTCCTTCGACACCGTGAATGGGAGCCCGCTAATGGTCACCGAAGGAGGCGTCATCGCCCATTGATTCTATTCATGCAAACGTCAATCCCTTCATGGACAAACAAACCGACTGCTTCCTCGACCAGACTTTCCCGTTGACGAAACAATTGCAATTCGGCTTCAGGCATTTTCGATAAAACAAATTGATCCACGGGCTGCCCTTGGCCCTCTTCAGAGGCACTCGGTCGGCCGATGCCTATCTTCATCCGGGCAAAGTCCTGAACGCCGAGGTGCTGGGCAATGGAACGGATCCCGTTATGCCCGCCGGCCCCGCCCTTGCTCACGATCTTTATCCGGCCAGCGCTCAGGTCGATATCATCATGAAGCACGAGGACGTGTTTCAACGGAATCTTGAAGTATTCGACAAAACTCCGTACACATTCACCGGAACGGTTCATGAAGGTCTGCGGCTTGACAAAGAAAACCTGCGCGCCATAGGCTCGACCCTGGCAGAATAATCCCTGCAATTTCAAGGTATCAGCCCGCCAGCCATTGGCACTGACGAGATGATCGATAAAGAAAAAGCCGATGTTGTGCCGGGTGAGATGATAGTCCCGACCCGGATTACCGAGGCCGACGAACAAAAATCTGGAATCCGCCATGAAAGATCAGATGCAACAAACAGAACGAGCCGAAATAAAATTCGGCTCGGGTTCAATCACTCTTGAGAAAACAGAAGGGGGCAGCTTTTCACCGGCACAATCGTTCAATAGACAACAACGCAGGTGGTATCGGGTTTTTCCAGCATTTCAACATTTTCCGGGATAGGGAGATCGCCGAAAGTCAAACCCGCCCCGCCTTGCTCCAACGGGGTGATGTCGACTTTGATGACATCGGGAATATCCAAGGGGCAACCACGCAATTGCATGGTTTCTTTAAACACATGCAGCTCTCCACCCAGATCAACCCCTTTGGCGGTGCCGACATATTCAATCGGAACCGTAAACTTGGCGGCCTTTTTCAGGTCGATTTCGAGAAAATCGACATGCAGAAGAGTACCGGAAACGGGCTCTTTCTGGATCTCCTGAACAAGCACGTGCCGCTCTCCTTTACTGTCGCCCTCTATCTGCAACGTCACCACGGCATTACGCCTTTGAATGAACAGCAGATTTTTAAAGAGTTTGGCCGTATCCAACTGGAGCGACACCGGTTCGGTTCCGCCACTGTAGAGATTGGCAGGTGTTATCTCCCGCATCCGTAATTGCCGCATCGGCCCTTTGCCAAAGACCGTGCGTACCTTAGATTCCATATTCACCTGTAACATAAAAAACCCTCCCCCCTTACTCTGGGATATCTATAACAATTCATTGAAACGCATTAATCAGACAAACAGATAACTGACGGAATCTTCATTATGGATTCTACTGATGGCTTCTCCCAGCAGTTCGCCCACCGACAGCACCGTGATTTTCTCGCATTGCCTGCCCTCCTCCTTTAACGGGATGGAGTTGGTCACCAAAAGTGATTTCAGACAGGACTTGCTGATGCGTTCGATAGCCGGCCCGGACAAGACCCCGTGGGAACAACAGGCATGAACTTCTTTTGCACCGACCTCTTTCAAGATTTCGGCACCGCCACAGAGGGTCCCGGCGGTATCGACCATGTCGTCCAGTAAAATAGCGGTTTTGCCGGCAACATTACCGATCACATGCACGGCCTCGCATTCGTTAGCCCGCTCGCGACGTTTATCAATAATCGCCAGGCCCGCATTCAATCGTTTCGCAAAAGCGCGTGTGCGCTCGACTCCGCCGGCATCGGGAGACACCATGACCACATCGGTGAACCGCTCCCTGATATACTTGAGGATGATGGGAGCGGCGTACAGATGGTCGACCGGGATATTGAAAAATCCCTGAATCTGACCGGCATGCAAGTCCATACAGAGCACCCGGCGGGTGCCTACCACGGTGAGCATTTCCGCAACCGCCTTGGCGGTTATCGGCACCCGGGGCCGCACCTTGCGATCCTGACGGGCATAGCCGTAATACGGCATAACGGCGGTGATCCTTCTCGCTGAAGCGCGGCGTACCGCATCGATCATAATCAGCAGCTCCATGAGATGATCATTGACCGGCGTGCAAGTCGGCTGGATAATAAACACATCCGCCCCGCGCACATTCTCCCCGATTTCAACGGAAATCTCTCCATCCGAAAACTGCTTCACCTCAGCTGCCCCAAGAGGCACGTCCAGATATTCGCAGATTTCTTTGGCGATGGCAGGATTGGCATTGCCGGTGAAAATCTTCATTTTATTGGGCATGGCGCGCAACTCTCTTGAAAATGGCTGGGGCGGGAGGATTCGAACCCCCGAATGCAAGGATCAAAACCTTGTGTCTTACCGCTTGACGACGCCCCAGCCCATAACCAGACACACTGAATGGACCGTTAAAAATCATTGCTCCCCCGTCAAAGGGGAAACCAGGTAGGTACGTTCGAACCGGCGCTTAAAAAAAGCGAGGCAGCTTTCAGCGCTCGCTCTCTCCGCGAAAAGACCGAAAACCGTGGGCCCGGAACCCGACATCAAGGCAGCGGCAGCACCATGCGCTACCAGTTGGCCTTTTATCTGTTCAATCCCCGGCCACTTAGAAGCGGTCACTGCTTCAAGGTCGTTTCGCATTGCCGCCAGCCGTGCTTTCGACTCCATGAATTCGTCCGGCGCACCGATTCCAACAACTTCTTTCTCAAAATTTTTTATTATGCCTTCGTTTTCTTTTTTTGTCAATGCAAAAGTCTGATAAACCCATTGTGTAGACACGGAAAACCCCGGATTAACCAGCAGAACGCTATAGCCGGCCAACGGGGCGACGGGGGTCAAAACTTCACCTATCCCCGTGGCGAAGGCGGCTGGAGTATCGGCGAGAAAAAAAGGGACATCCGCACCAAGCCGGATCCCAATGGCGGCAAGTTCCTCTTTGGGACAACCCAAGTCAAACAGCGCATCCAACCCCTTGAGGGTCGCCGCCGCATCACTGCTGCCCCCGCCCAATCCCGCCGCCACCGGAATGTTTTTTTTAAGGGTGATATCCACACCCGCCACAAAACCTGGCCGGCTCTCACCAACCTTGCGCAAGAAAAGTTCCGCCGCCCGATACACGAGATTATCCTGATTCTCAGGGAGCGCGCCGCCGGGACAGCAAAGACGAATACCCCGCCCGCCCCGGCTCAGTTCAAGCTCATCAAACAGACTCACTTTCTGCATCAGGGTTTCGAGGGTATGATAACCGTCGGCCCGACGCCCGGTAACCTTAAGATACAGATTAATTTTCGCCGGGGCTTTGAGCGTGAGCCTGTCCTGCTGCATCTTGCGAGATCAGTCGGGCGAGTTCAGGATAATTTAACAAACCGCATCTTCAATTCATAAAGAATACGGGTGAGCAGTTCGTTCTCATCGGCCTCGAGATTTCCCTTGGTTTTATCGGCAAGCATCACCAGGATATCGATGGTATGCTTGGCCAACTCGCGATCCACCAACCGTTGCCCGGTTTCGGGATGCGACAGCTCCCCCATGTGATAAAGCGCGGAGGTGTTGAGAGAGAGCACAAAGGAGGCAAAGGTGACAGCCGGCATCACACATCTGCCGGAGGCATCCCGTACCCGACCATCGGGGCATTCGTCGCAACTTGAAACAGTATCGGTCATAATTATCCACCTTGTATATCGTATCTCTTAATGCCCTTGACCTGTCGGTGGGTGCACCATCTGCAATAACGTGGCAAGCAAACTGATTTCCGGTGAACCGGCGCCCTGCATACATGGACTCCCTGCCTTTCCCGGCCCCTTGTCTCCATCGCAATGAATGCAGTCCGCGAAATATACCGATATTCCTGGATACCCACAATATTAAAGTATATACTGCGTTTCCCGATTTGAGCAATCGTCCTGCCCGGCCATATTCAAGCTTCCCGGCTCAGCTTCCGCTTGAAGATAAACCGGGTTGACGCTATATAATTGCAGTTTCCCGCACCCAACCGGCCAGCCGACCAGCCTGCCGTCAATGATAGGAGTTTTGCATGGAAGAAGTCCGCGTTCGTTTCCCCCCCAGCCCCACCGGCTACCTCCATATCGGAGGAGCCAGGACGGCTTTGTTCAATTGGCTCTTTGCCAAAAAACATAACGGAAAGCTCATTTTACGGATTGAAGACACCGACGAGGAACGATCCACCCAGGCCTCGATCGACGGTATTATCGAGGGCCTGGAATGGCTCGGGCTCGACTGGGACGAAGGTCCCTATTTCCAGACCGAGTTCGCCGACGACCACATTGCGGCCGCCAACCGCCTGCTGGCCGAAGGGACAGCCTACAAATGCTTCTGCACCAAAGAGGTGCTGGAGCAAAAACGCGAGGCCGCGCAGGCCGACAAGCGGGAATTCGGCTACGACGGGACCTGCCGCCACCTGACCGCGGCGGAAGTGGAGCAGAAAGAGCTTCAGGGCATCCCTTCGGTCATTCGTTTCAAGGTGCCTGTCCGCCCGGGGGTGCTGGCGTATGACGATGAAGTGCTCGGCTGCATCGAGCGAGCCTACAGCGATATCGAGGATTTTGTCATTGTCCGCTCCAACGGCAAACCGCTCTACCTGCTGTGCAATGTAGTCGACGATATCCGGGATCGCATCACCCATGTGCTTCGCGGTCAGGACCATATGAGCAACACCACCCGGCAGGTCCTTCTCTATGAAGCCTTGCAGGCAAAACTCCCGGTATTCGCCCACATGCCGCTGACCCTGGATCTGCAGAAACGCAAGATTTCCAAACGCAGCCATGGCGAGGTGGTTGCGGTCCAGTTTTACAGGGACAACGGCTTTATCCCCTGGGCTTTGTGCAATTTTCTCTGCCTGCTCGGCTGGAATCCCGGCACTGACCAGGAATTCTTTTCCCGCGAGGAACTGATCGAGGCCTTTTCGCTCTCCCGGATCAGCCGGGTCAACTCGGTGTTCAACTTCAAACCGGGCGACCCCAAGTTCATCACCGATCCGAAATTGATCGCCATTAACGAGCACTACCTCCGCACCATGGAACTTGAGCCCCTTGCTACCCTGGTCCGCAAGGAACTGGAAGCGGAAGGCCTCTGGGACCCGGCCTACGAAGGGGCCAGACACGAATGGTATCTGGCCACCCTCAAGCTGATCCGCGACCGTTTTCATACCCTCAAGGACTTCACCGCTGCCGGCCGCGCTTATTTCTCCGATGAGTATGCGATCGACCCCAAGCCCCTGGCGAAAAACGTCCTCAAATTCCCCGAACTCGCCACCTGGTTGCCCCAGCTGGCCGAGCGGTTTGCGGCGCTCACCGAGTTCAGCGCCGAGGAAACCGAACGGGTCTCACGGGAACTGGCCGACGAACTGGCGATCAAGCCCGGGGTCCTTATCAACGGGATGCGGACCGTGCTCACCGGTCAGCTGGCCGGTCCCTCGATGTTCGATATCGTCGTGACCCTGGGCCGGGAAAAGGTGCTGGCCCGCCTGCGTCGTGTTGATCACCTTTTTGCCGCTGCTTAAAACCTCTGCCACGGAATATCGACCCATGACCACAGAAAAAGAGACCGTCAGCAAGCCGCTTGATTTCATCCGTCAGATCATTGCCGAGGATCTCGCCTCCGGGAAACACCAGGCCGTCATCACCCGTTTCCCGCCCGAGCCCAACGGATTTCTCCATATCGGCCACGCCAAATCGATTTGTCTTAATTTCGGGATTGCGAAGGAGAACAACTCCCGCTGCCACCTGCGCTTTGACGATACCAACCCGGGCAAGGAATCGACAGTCTATGTCGAATCGATCAAGCGGGACGTGCAGTGGCTGGGATTCGACTGGGGGCAGCACCTCTACTACGCCTCCGACTATTTCGATCAGCTGCACGATTTTGCGGTCGAACTGATTAAACTGGGCAAGGCCTATGTCTGTCACCTGAGTGGCGACGAGATCCGGGAACACCGCGGCACCCTGACCGAACCGGGCAAGGAAAGCCCCTATCGCAACCGGACGGTCGAGGAAAACCTGGCCCTGTTTGCCCAGATGAAAAACGGGGAACTGGCCGAAGGCACCTGCGTGCTCCGGGCCAAGATCGACATGGCCTCGCCCAATATCATCATGCGCGATCCGGTGATCTACCGCATCATGAAGACCAGCCATCACCGCACCGGCGACAAATGGTGCATCTACCCGATGTACGATTTCACCCACTGTCTCTCCGACATGCTGGAGAAAATCACCCATTCGCTCTGCACCCTGGAATTCGAGAACAACCGGGCCCTGTACGACTGGGTGCTGGACACCCTGGCAACCCCCAATCATCCCCGCCAGATCGAGTTCGCCCGGCTCAACATCAACTACACGGTGACCAGCAAGCGCAAGCTGCTGCAGCTGGTCGACGAAGGCAAGGTCTCGGGCTGGGACGACCCGCGGATGCTGACCATCTCGGGCCTGCGCCGCCGCGGCTACACCCCGGCCTCGCTCCGCAACTTCTGCGCCACCATCGGCATCGGCAAGCGGGAATCCTGGATCGACATGGGCATTTTGGAAAACGCCATCCGCGACGATCTCAACCAGCACGCAACCCGGGTGTTCGGGGTGCTCGACCCGCTCAAGGTGGTGATCACCAACTACCCGGAAGGCCAGATCGAGGAAGTGGTTGCCCAGAATCATCCCCAGGACCCGGAGATGGGCGAGCGCATCGTGCCTTTTTCCCGGGAAATCTATATCGAGCAGTCGGATTTCCTGGAAGATGCCCCGAAAAAATTCTTCCGCCTCAGTGTCGGCCGGGAGGTGCGGCTGCGCTACGCCTATTACATCACCTGCCAGGAGGCGATCAAGGATGCGGAGGGTAAAATCGTGGAATTGCGCTGCACCTATGATCCCGCGACCAAGGGCGGCTCCGCCCCGGACGGCCGCAAGGTCAAGGGCACCATTCACTGGGTGTCCGCGCCCCATGCCCTGCGGGCCGAGGTGCGCCTCTACGACCGGCTGTTCACCACCGAGTTTCCGGACATGGACAAGGAAAAGGGATTCAAGGAGTTTCTCAACCCGGCTTCACTCACCGTGCTGGCCGACTGCATGCTGGAGCCGGAACTGATCAAGGCCACCCCCGAGGATCGATTCCAGTTCGAACGGCAGGGCTATTTTTGTCTCGACACCGTGGAGAGCGGACCGGACCGGCCGGTATTCAACCGGATCGTCACCCTGCGCGACAGCTGGGCAAAACTCAACGAAGCCGAATAGCAGAGGACCCATGCCGCTGATTAATTTACGAAAAATGGCGATCAACCAGACCGGCACCATTGTCGCGGTCAAGGTGAGCGGCGAGCTCGGCCGCCGTATCCGCGAGATGGGGCTGGTTCCCGGCACCGAGATCACGGTGAAACAACGCGCCCCCTTAAACGATCCGGTCGCTCTCCGGGTCATGGGCGGCACACTGACCCTGCGCAACAACGAGGCCGATTTTATTGAAGTGGAAATTACCCCCTGATTTTTTTCGCAAAGGGCAGGCCCCCCTGCCCTTTCCCGTCTGGTTCCGATCACCGGGCACTCAACATTCCCCCCTGAAATCAGTACGTTTTCTTGCGAGTGTCTTTCGCTCTTGCTGCGAAAATTCAAGAGTTTCTTCATTCCCGTCTTGGCAAAGTTATTGACAGTGGTAATTGTTTGGAGTACCTAACAAACAAGAAATAAAGGCGCTTCCGGTTGCATTCTCCAGGATTCACCCTTTTCACCCCTGTTGAGCTGTGCCAACCCGAGGCATCCAGGTAACCCAACTCTTCCAGAGAGAGTTATTGTTAATGACCAAGCATCAACCAGAGGATTCCTGCATTCTGCTCAGCGACCTGACAACCCGGTGCCAACACCGCCACAGGTATGGCAACCAACCGCTGCCGACCGGCACCCCTCTGCCCGAGGCCTGCTGCAGCGGCCGCATGCGGGTTTGCTCCATCAACGGCGACCGGAAAGCCTGTGCCAAAATGGCAAACCTCGGAGTCCTGCCGGGTTCCGAGCTTGAGCTGCTCTGCAAAGGCGGCGGGCAGCAATGCATGATCAAAATTGATGGAGGCACCCTCAGCCTCGATGCCCTGACCGCGGCCAATATTCTGGTAGCCCCGCTCTGAACACTGATGCGCCCCTCTCCCGGCCAAGCCCTGTCCAAAAACGGGGCGGGGCAACCTGGGGGGCTGGTCCGCGAGAGAGCAAGATTCTTACCCTTGCAGGGAGACAAATTATGCAAAACGGTATTGTTTTTATAGCTGTTGCCGGAGCCGTTATTTTTATCGGTTTGCGATTATGGAAAACACTGCGTCACCCCGACAGCCTCTCCTGCGGTTGCGGTTGTTCGGGCTGCTCCTCTGCTTCAACCTGTTCGCCACCCAAAACGCCTTTTCCTCTCTGTAAAAAATAAGCGCGTCTGGAATCTCTTGCACAGCCGCACGACATTCATTCAGTTGCACATCCCTGCGAAAAACAGTCTTTTTATTTTGCCCCCGCCGGCCTTCCACCCCTAACGGCAACTGTCAGCACCCATACTCGCCTATTCCACCAACATCAACGCAGCCTCAATAATCCCCATGGATACCACCATCACCATCGCCCTGGCCGGCAACCCCAATGCCGGCAAAACCACTCTCTTCAATCACCTCACCGGAGCCCGGCAGCATGTGGGCAACTATCCCGGGATCACTGTTGAACAGAAAGAAGGCTGGTGCCTGCATCAAGACCGGAGCTTACGGGTGGTTGATCTGCCGGGCACCTATTCCCTGACCGCTTATTCCGTTGAAGAACTGGTGGCCCGCGACTTCCTGGTTAACGAAAAACCGGATGTGGTGGTGGATGTGGTCGATGCCTCCAACCTGGAACGCAACCTCTACCTGAGCTGCCAGTTTCTCGAACTCGGCGTGCCGATGGTTATCGCCCTGAATATGGTTGATGTCGCCGAAAAACGAGGCATTACCATCCATGCGGAAAAATTGAGCGAACGGCTCGGAGTGCCGATTATCCCGATCGTCGCCCGAAGCGGTCGTGGAGTGAACCTTCTCCTTGATGCGGTGCTGTCGGTCGCCGCCGCCCAAACCCGGCCGCAACCGGCCTTCCTCCGCTACGGTTCGGATGTCGACGAGGCCCTCAGCGATATGATGCCGCTCATCCGGGAATGCCGGGAGCTGACAGCCATCTACCCTGAGCGCTGGATAGGGGTAAAACTTCTGGAAAACGATGAACAGATCGACCAGAAAGCCATCGCCGCCAATCCGACGGCAGCGGCAAAACTGAAGGAACGCTGCGAGGCGGTGGTCAACCACCTGCAAAATACCCTCGGCGTCTATCCGGAGGCGGTTATTGCCGATCACCGCTACGGCTATATTAAATCAATCATGCACCAGGGCGTCATCACCCGAAAATACGTCGCCGACCGGCTCTATGCCTCGGACAAGATCGACAAAATCGTCACCCACCGTTTTCTCGGGCCGCTTATCATGGCCGGAGTGCTGTTTGGCCTCTACACCTTCACTTTCAGCTACAGCACGGTGCTGGTCGATTGGCTCGCAAAATTTTTCGCCCTCCTCAACCAGGGCATCGACACCCTCTTGTCCGACGGTCCGGTGAAGTCGATGATCACTTCAGGCGTGGTTGACGGGGTCGGCGGAGTGCTCGGTTTTGTACCGATCATCATGTTCATGTTTTTCGGAATCGCCGTGCTCGAGGACTCCGGGTACCTCGCCCGGGTCGCCTTTATGATGGACCGGATCTTTCATTTTTTTGGCCTGCACGGTTCCTCGGTCATGCCCTTCAGCGTCTCGGGCGGTATCGCCGGCGGCTGCGCAGTACCGGGCGTCATGGCCACGCGCACGCTGCGGTCTCCCAAGGAGCGACTCGCCACCCTTCTCACCGTCCCTTTCATGAACTGCGGGGCCAAGCTCCCGGTCCTGACCCTGCTGATCGGCACTTTTTTTTCCGACCATCAGGCCCGCTACATGTTCCTCGCCACACTGGCGGCCTGGATTGTCGCCCTGTGCGCCGCCAAGTTTTTGCGCATGACCGTGCTTCGAGGGGCCTCGACCCCCTTTGTCATGGAATTGCCCCCTTACCGCTTCCCTACCCTCAAGGGGCTGATGATCCATACCTGGGAAAGAACCTGGCAGTATATAAAAAAAGCGGGGACCGTCATCCTGGGCATTTCCATCCTGCTCTGGGCGATGATGACCTATCCCGGATTGCCGGATGAACGGGTTCAGCAATACGAGCAGCAGCGGCAGCAAGCCATGGCGACCTTTGCCCCGGCAGCGGGAAAGGAGGGAGCGCGGACGGAAGAATCAACTGCGACGGGCACCCCGGAGTTGAACAAGGCACTCCAGCAGATCAAGGCTCAGGAGGCGATGGAGCGACTTAAAAATTCCATCGGCGGCCGTATCGGCCTGGCCTGCGAGGGGATCAGTCGCTACGCCGGGATTGACTGGCGCACCAATATCGCCCTGCTCGGTGGCTTTGCCGCAAAAGAGGTGATCATCTCAACCCTGGGTACGGCCTATTCGCTGGGCGATGTCGATCCCGAGAACGCGGCATCGCTCAATGAACGACTCGCCAAGGATCCCGGCTGGAATCCGGTAGTAGCCCTGGCGGTGCTGGTGTTTATCATGTTTTACGCCCCGTGCTTCGTGACAGTAATCTGCATCGCCAAGGAGGCGGGCTCATGGAAGTGGGCCGCTTTTTCCATGGGCTTCAACACCCTATTCGCCTACATCATGGCGGTGGCGGTCTACCAGATCGGCGCCCTGCTCTATCTCTAAGGAAAAAGCCTTGCCCGTGAACCGTTCAGGCCTTGTAGTCCTTGAACCGGCGCAACACCTCGGTCATCTCTTCATCCGGCAAGACCGGCGGCTCGGTAACCTGCAGGGCTTGGAGATAGATGCGCGCCAAGGTTTCGACCTCAACGGCCAGGGCGAGCACCGCGTCAAGATCCGCGGCAAAACAGATCATGCCGTGATGGGCTAGGAGAGCGGCACAGCGGTCGCGCAAGGCCTCGATCGCCGCATCCGACAAGGCCTGGGTGCCGAAGGTGGCATAGGGCGCGCAACGGATGGAGTCACCGCCCGCCATGGCCACCATATAGTGGAAGGCCGGGATCGATCGTTCCAGGCAGGCCAAGGTGGTGCAGTACAAACTATGGGCATGGAGGACACAACCGGCCCGGGGATATTGACTATAAAGATCGCGGTGCATCCGCCATTCCGAGGAAGGTCTGCGGCTCCCCTGGGCCTGACCGGATCCATCCACCCAGACCAGATCCGCAGGCGTGCATTGCTTGTAGGGCAGGGCCGAGGGGGTGATCAAAAAACCCTCGCCGTAGCGGACGCTGACATTGCCGGAGGTGCCCTGATTCAAGCCCTCGCTGTTCATGGCCCGGGCAGTGGCCAATAGGTGTTGGCGCAGAGCGAAATCCGCCATCAGCCGCGCTCCGGATAGAGCCCGAGCAGACCGGCCCGACTGGCCGGACAGATGCCACGCTCGGTGATCAGCCCGGTAACCAGCCGGGCGGGGGTGACGTCAAAGGCCGGATTGACCGCAGGGGTGGCGTCAGGCGCGATCGCCACCGACCGCACCACACCGTCGGCATCCAGCCCCTGGAGACGGAGAACCTCTTCCTCGCCCCGCTCTTCAATGGGGATTTCCGTCAGGCCGTCGCTCACCGTCCAATCCACGGTGGAACCCGGCAGGGCCACATAGAAGGGCACACCATTATCGTGCGCGGCCAGGGCCTTGAGATAGGTCCCGATCTTGTTGCCGACATCACCGCTAGCGGTGGTGCGGTCGGTACCGACAATACAGAGATCGACCCGGCCGTGCTGCATCAGATGCCCACCGGCATTATCGACGATCAGATGATGGGGAATCCCGGCAGCAACCAGCTCCCAGGCGGTCAGGGAGGCGCCCTGGTTACGGGGCCGGGTCTCATCGACCCAGACATGGACCGGAACCCCTATAGCGATTGCCTGAAAAATCGGCGCCAGGGCCGTGCCCCAATCCACCGTGGCCAGCCAGCCGGCGTTGCAGTGGGTAAGGATGTTCACGGGGTCTTTTTCGCCCTTCTTTTTCCAGATTTCCTCGATCAGGGCTGCACCGTGGCGGCCGATGGCCTCATTGGTCCGGACATCCTCCTCGCAAATTCGCCAGGCCTCCTGATAGGCCGCAGCCAACCTGAACTCCTCGGCCAGAGGCAACAGCACCCGCAGCATCCGTTCCACCGCCCAGCGCAGATTGATCGCCGTCGGCCGACAGGCGATCAAGCGTTCCGCCATTTCCTCAAGGGACAGGGACAAGGCATTTTCGCGCAGCCCCAGGCAGATTCCATAGGCAGCGGTGGCCCCGATCAGCGGTGCACCGCGGACCAGCATCCGGCTGATCGCGTCCATCGCCGCCTCCAGAGTCTCCAGGCGAACCACCACAAAACGAAAAGGCAGTTGGGTCTGATCAATGATTTCGACCCCCACCCCATCCGCTGCCAGCCAGATTGATCGGTATGCCTGCCCGTTTACTTTCAAAAGCTCGCCCCCCTGGGAAGAAAAAATAGAGAAATGCATGCTGACCGATGGTTTATCGCCAGCGATGCGTTCCCTGGAAATCTGGTACAATTCGATGGGTTGCACCGATCAGCAGCGCTTTCCCCTTGGCGAAACACTACCTAATCAGCCTAAAAGGGGTCAAGGTAATTCTGAGAGGAAAGGGTGCCTTGCCAAACTTGTCAATAATCCGCCCAACAAAAAGAAAGAAGATCCATTTTTCAAGATGGTTGCTGGATTTTTCCCCTATGCTCTGCTATACAATCTCTAGTCCGTCTTTTTTCGAGATACCTATCTCACCCCTGCCCACAGGCCAGCGATGACCGACCCACACAACGTCCTTAACAACCTCAAGGTTTCCGGCAATCTGCCGAGCATGCCGCAGGTTCTGGTACAGCTGATCGACGGTTGCCACGATCCCGAGATCAAACTTCAGTCCATTGCCCGCATTGTCGACAAGGACGCCGCCATTAGCGCCAAACTGCTGCAGCTGGTCAACTCCGCTTTCATCGGGGCACGCAAGGCCTTCACCAACGTGGAGCAGGCTGTGGTCTATCTGGGCGTGGATACGATCAGAAATCTGGCGATCAGCATCGCTGTGCAGCAGGTCTTCCGCCGGGTGGAGACCAACGGCCTGCTGTCCATCGACCGGTTCTGGCACCACAGCTACCTCAATGCGCTGCTCGCCGAAAAAATCGCTATTGCAACCGGTTACCACGATCCGTCCGAAGCCTACCTGGCCGGGCTTATGCACGACATCGGCAAACTGCTCCTGTGGATGGCCTTTCCCGGCAAATATGCGCCGCTGCTGCTCAAAGGGGTGCGTTGCCATAACGGCCGGCTCGCCTTTCTCGAAGAGGAAAAACTCCATATCAACCACTGTCAGGCCGGGGCCTGGCTCTGCGAACAATGGCAGCTCCCCACCCTGCTGGCCGACGCCATCCGCTATCACCACCATCCGATCGACGAGGTCGAACAGGCCCTGCCCCTGACCAAGATCTCCTGCCTCGCGGATCTGCTCAGCCACAGCGACATCCCCGGTCCGGACTCCCTGGAGACAGCCAACCGCTTCTTCCGCTTATCGCCGCAACAGGTCAATGCACTCTACGATGGACTGGAGGAGCAGATCGAACAGCTCGCCAACCAGCTCGGCATTCTCATTCCCCGCAACAGCAGGACTTCCCATGATCAAGAACCGGAAAGCCAGGAGGTCCATAAAGAAACCTCGCTGGGGCTGATCACTCGGGTGCGGGATATCACCCAGCTGAGCGGCGCACTCGACAACCTGCTGCGGGCGGAGAACAGCGAACAAATTATATGTGCGATAGAACAGGGATTGAAAATTCTGTTCAACGAAGATACCTGCCTGATCATGCTGCTCGATGCCCAAAGCGGAGAGTTGCGCTGCCACACCTCACCGGACAACAAACTGGCCAGGGAAACCGGGGGATTCGCTCTTGTCCCGGAACGCCATGGCGACAGCCTGCCTGGGCAGGCCATACGGCAGCGGCGCCTGCTCCACTCCTTCCAAAAAGGCCCGGAGGCAAAAGGTCCGATCAATCTTCTTGATGCCCAGTTGCTCCGTCTCCTGGGGACGGCGGGAATGGCGGCCCTTCCGATGATCTACCGGGAGGAAATCCAGGGGCTGATCCTTATCGGGCTCAGAGAAAAATCACCCCTCAGCCTGACCGGCCAATGGACACCGCTGCGCCTCTTGGCCAACCACGCGGCCATCTCTTTCTATCTCGAACGGATGAAGGCGGCACAGGCGGAACGAATCGCTGCCGAACGTCTGCAGGCAGCGAGCATGGTTGCCAAAAAGATCGCTCATGAAATCAACAATCCGCTCGCGATTCTCCGCAATTATATTCACATTCTCGGCAAAAATAACAGGGAGGGCCAGCCGATTGCCGAGGAATTGGCGATTATTGACAACGAACTGCAACGGGTCGGCCATATCACTGCGGGTTTGGAGGATCTGGCCCGGGAACAGTGCGAAATCATCCTTGAGCGGGTGGACCTTCACCAGCAATTGGAAGAGATCCTCCAGTTGTTCCGGGCTTCCCTTCCCAGCGACAACCGGGTCACCCTCAACTTTATGCCCTGGGAGAAACTACTGGTGATCCGCACCGATACCAGGTGCCTCCGCCAGATCATGCAAAATCTTCTGGGCAACGCCTTGGATGCGGTGGACGGGCAAGGGACAATCACGGTCCGAACCTCTGCCCAGTTGAACACCGTGGTGGTGTCGGTGGAAGATACCGGTCCGGGCATCGATCCCTCCCTGCGAGCCGATCTTTTCAAGGATGGAACTTCAACCAAAACCGGTCGGCATGCAGGACTGGGACTCGCGATCGTCCAAAAACTTGCGGGCCGGATCGGGGCTTCCGTGGCCTGCGAGTCAAGCCGAGGTGCTACAGTGTTCGCCCTCACCTTTCCGGCTTGAATAACCTGAAGACCTTGTCCTCATTGAATAATTGACTTTTTTTCATTGGACTTTTGCCAAAAAAAACGCTTCAATGCTCTCTATAGGTGATCCGGAACTTTTCTTTTACGAAACCCGTTGTTCCCGGCAGAAGATTCAACTCAACCGGCAACGATCCTCTTCCGACGGAGAAATACTCTGCCCATGATGCACCCCGTGCTCATCGTTGACGATGAAATCCGTTTCTGCCACAGCCTGGAAACCCTACTTAAAGCGGAAGGATATCAGGTAGATACAGTTAATACCGGTGAACAGGCCTTTCGCATTCTTCAGCAGCAGGCCTATTCGGTGGCCCTGGTTGACATCAACCTGCCCGACGTCAACGGCAACCACATCGCCGCCCGGATCGGAGACGAGTATCCCGGAACCGCGGTCATCATCCTGACCGGAAACGCGACCATCGACAATGCGGTTGAATCCCTCCGTCAAGGCGTCTACGACTATCTCCGCAAACCCTGCGCCCCCGACCAGTTGATCAGGACCATTGCCAGAAGCATTCAGCATAAACAACTCAAGCAGGAACTGCGCAACAGCGAGAAACGATTCCGCCAATTGGCCCAGGCCACCTGGGAAGGGATCATCATCTATGAAAAAGGCGCGCTCCTGCAGACCAACAGTCAACTGTGCAAGATGTTCGGCTACCAGGAAAACGAACTGCTGGGGAAACAGATCTTCGATGTCCTGCTCGACCGGAGTTCCATCCGCACCATGATCTTGCCGGAAGATCCGGACACCATCGGGCCGTTCGAGGCCCGGGGTATCAGAAAAGACGGCCGCACTTTTCCGGTGGAAATCAGGGTCAAGCAAATCGATTACCAGATGCGTCAGGTGCAAGTTGCCGCGATCCGCGACGTCACCGCCAATGAAACCGCCATGCAACAAAAAATCCTGCTGATGAAAAAACTCACCGACGCCCAGCGGATGGAATCCCTCGGCCTGATGGCCAGTTCGGTGGCGCATGACCTCAACAACATCATGGCAGGAATCATAACCTACCCCGAACTGCTGCTCATGGACCTGGGTGAGGATTTTAAATACCGGGAAGAGCTTTTTATGATCCGGGAGGCCGGGAAAAGGGCGGCCGCGGTGGTCAACGACCTGCTGACCGTCGCCCGGGGGTCCAACTGTAAAAAAGAGGTGCAGAATATTAACACCCTGGTCGCCGGCTATCTCAAATCCGTTGAATTCAGAGAGATGAGCCAACGGTATCCGGAGGTAAAAATCACCCCCTACCTGGAAGGAAAACTGCACAACATCAGCTGCTCGGTCATGCACCTCTCCAAATCGATCATGAACCTGGTCAACAATGCGGCCGAGGCGATCCAGACCAAGGGACAAATTATCCTGGCCACCAAAAACGTCCAGTACACCAGCCCCTACCATGGGTATGAAATCATCGAACCGGGCGAGTATGTGATGGTCTCGGTTGAAGACGACGGCCCCGGCATTTCAGCGCAGGACCTCAAGCAAATTTTCAGTCCGTTCTACAGTAAAAAGGTGATGGGCCGCAGCGGTACCGGCCTCGGCCTGGCTGTTGTCTGGAATACCGTCCATGACCATGGCGGCTTCGTCGATGTGGTCAGCAGCAGCAAAGGTTCGCTGTTCTCCCTCTATTTCCCGGTGGACAGATACGGGGTTTTCAAACCCCCTCAGCAGTCACCCAAAATCAGCCAGTACAACGGCAAGGGCCAAAAAATCCTGGTCGTCGACGATCAGCAAAGCCAGCGGGAAATTGCCAGACGACTGCTCACCCGGCTCGGATACAAAGTTATTACGGTCAAATCAGGTGAAGAGGCCATAGAATTGATCAAAACAACGCCGGTGGATCTGGTCATCCTCGATATGCTCATGGATCCCGGCATCAATGGCTGCGAAACCTACAAACAGATCATCAAGTATGCACCGGGCCAGAAGGCGATTATAACCAGCGGTTACTCCAACACCGAGGACATCAACAGGGCCATGGATCTCGGCATCATCCAGTTCATCAAAAAGCCCTACTCGCTCCATGAACTCGCCCAGGCCATTAAACTGGAAATCAGCACCGAACGCTTCTCGGCATGAGCCGAAATGGCCGATTAGCACTGCTGCGATCTCTTTTACAAAGAGCTACAAGATACGGTTTCAGGCCGCTTCTGTAGCATGACTTTCTAAATATTATTGTCCTGTTGGCAGAGGCGCCCTTTTTTGATTGCCTGCCGAAGCCAAGACACTTTTCCAGAAAAAAGGAAAAAATATGCTCTCTTTTCCGGATAAAACCTCATCGCCAGACTATTTATCCAGAAATACGGAATTCCCCTCCCGTTTTATTGACCCTCTTGATAGAAAATTCATGGAAAACTTTCACAGGAACAATCCAACCTGCTAGAACAACTTGTAAAATTATTTAATATCAAGAATGGAATGCATTTTGCAAATATTTCATTAACATTCCATTCAAAGAATGATAAATTATGGAATATAATATTAAAGGCACCGGGGATATTCTTTGTTCAGCGATGACGGCGCGAGCCAATTATGTCGTGGATGAATACCTTGCGACACATTAAGGGTTACTCTACATTACTGGTTAATCCCATCCCTATCCTGGTAACTATATGTCGAACAAAAAACGATCAAGATCCAAAAAACATCATAGTGGTTTCATAAAAAAAGCAGGGTTAGCTACGTTTGTTGTCATGACAGTTGCATTGGCAACCCTGTTCATTCACTTCTTCGTCACAGGGGAGGAGGTCGTCTCATCAGAAATTCCCATAAAAATGAATTTGGCGGAATCTGAGGGCTCAAATGATGCCAGCAATGCAAAAATTGAAGAGCCAGACACTTCAGATATAACTCAAATTGAGGATGCAAGCAGTGAAATAAATGGTGAATGGCGTGGAGTGTGCAAAAAGAACAGCATCCATTCCGTGGAAGATTTCCGGAGAACTGTTCAAAATGATGCGGTGCTCTCCAACCATTTTTCAGGATTCAACTGGGAAACCGCCAAGCTTGGCAAACAAGATGAAGAAGTCTTTGCTTTTGCCTCGCACAGAAAAGGCGATGTCATCAAAAAAACATCAAAACCAATCCGATTGCCTAAGGGGGATGGATATATTACCGATGGCGTCCGTATGGCCCGCACGTATTGTTGCAACGATATAACCATAACGCCTTCAGCCGGCGTACCCAAGAAAGATTCACCTTCTTCACCTCTTTCTTCAAGCGTTCCATTGGTTCCATCGGAAGAACCTCCTTCAAATAATAAATTAGTTGCACCCCCTCATTCTTTTAAAGATCCCATCACCCAACCCGTTCCCGAACCTAGCACCATACTCCTTATAGGATCGGGCTTGGTGGTGCTTGCTGCAGTTTGCAGGAAGAAGAAACCCTGAAAGGCACGGATAAAATAATCTGGCTACATGTTGCCGTGATTCAACAGAGCTGGGTCTGGCGGCTGTAAGCAGGATGGGGCTTCGCTGCGAATCTGATTGCGCAGTCGCCCTACACGAACAATGGACACAGTTCGCCCCGTGTTCTTCGTGGCACAAGCAGCCTCGTCACTCTGAAGTTTTTGTTTTTCTTGCTCAGTTGCTCGACGCTATATTCTCAAATCTTCAATGATCCATTTTGCAATGGGCTCGGCTGTTGAATATAATGGCCCTGGACCGCGTCGAAATGCATCTTGGACAAGGCCTGCCACTGGTTCTCGTTTTCGACAGCCTCAACGATCACCTTGATATCGAGACTGTGAGCGACATTGCAGAGAGTGTTGATAAAGAAAGAACGATCGCTTTGTTCATCCAGTAGTTCGTCGGTGATCGCCCGGTCGATCTTGACGTAATCCGGCAGGAGCGATTTGAGATAGCCGAAATGCATCATCCCTTGTCCAAAATGATCAATGCCAAGTTGATGCCCCTGCTTTTTAATAATCTCTGAGAATTCCTTGATAAGCTTACTGTAACGGGCAATCCTGAACTCCGGGAATTCGAAGTTCAGCCTGAGGCCCTCTTTGGCGCATTGTGTTAATCGCGGATGGAGCCAGGCGACGAACTCACCGTCGGTCAACGAAAGCGGAGATAAGTTGATCGCAATCCGATGAGGGACAAATCGCTGCAGATGGTGTTCCAATATCCGTTCAATGATCATTTTATCCAGGGCTTGCATCAGGCCAAGGCGTTCGGCCATGGGGATGAACATGCCCACCGACAGATGCCTGCCGGAGCTATCGATCACCCGAGTGAGTATTTCATGATGCACAATCCTGCCCGGCTCCTGATGACTGACCGTCGGCTGGGAATAGAGAGTGATGGATCGGTTGGCGATGACCTCTTCCAATAATTCTTTCCATTCAACCTTGCCCGCGCAAATCGTTTCTTCTCCGTCGATCAGAGGGAGAAGCTCGACCGTATTGGTTTGATTATATCGGGCGGTGTTCAAGGCTGTATCGGCCCTTGTGAAAAGAAGACTGAAGTCAGCCGCCTGTTCGTACAAAACGCCGCCGCAACAGACTCTGACCTTGGCGGTTCCTGATGATTCTGCCGCGGTTTGCCGGTACACGTCTTCCAAAATGGTCTCGGCGATTCGTTTCGTTGTCTGCTCATCGGCATTAGGCAGTAACAAGGCGAAATCACCCCCTCCCATCCTGCCGAGCAGAGCCTCGGGCAAGTCATGGCAACCCTGACGGATGATACCGACGATTTCCTTGATGATCTGGTCGCCGGCCTGGTAGCCCTTTTCTTGATTAATGGTTTGAAGTTTCTGGATCTGAAAGAGCAGAAAGGAACCCTTGACCGCCGTCTCCTTACTTTCAAGCCTAGCCTTGATCTGGGCTTCGATATAGCGCCGGTTGCCGATGGATGTCAGCGGATCCTGGTAGGCGCGCTGCAGCAGTGTGTCAGCGATAGCGGCCTGTTCGTTAAACATCTCCCGCATCCTGTCGGTCATTTTATTCATGGCAATGACGACGCGCCTGAGCTCCCTCGTGCGGGGCAGCCGTTCCTGGATATGAAACTGGCGATCGCACAGTGCCAAGGCCTGCTCCTCCACGCTTCGCAGGGGTTTAAGTAGGGTTCGCAGGCCGAGGCCTCCCAGCAGAACAATAACCGCGCCGGTGAGCGAAAACCACAGTGCCGTGGCTTGGGCGGCCTGCCAGAGTGCCTGGTAGGCATACCCTGGGTGACTTTCCACAGAGACCGCTCCGGTCTGTTGCCAACCCTGCATGACCAAGGAGGTAGCCTGGGGGGCAGAGAGCGGTACAAGGCTGATGAACCAGGCCGGCACGGACTCAAGAGTGATGTCGGCGCGACGTTCGATCAACAGTTCTCCGTCAATTCCGCGCAATTCGATGATCCGGTAGTATCCTCGATCAAAAAGCGCATTGATTATGGTTTCCATGGCCGGGATATCGCTCCCGTTGGCAAGGGTGGTGAGGGAAATACCAAGGGAGGTGGCTGTATCCTGCGCATGGGTCTCCATCTGATTTACCAGGAAATCGCGGGTGCGCTTGAGTTCACCCATCCACAATCCGGTGCAAAGGCAGATCAGAATAATGAAGTTACTGAACAGGAGTTGTCGGTATAAGGTCATAGGGCATCCTCATTTTTGGTGAAACTCTTCGGTCATTCTGGTCAACAGATCTCGCCAGGGTCTGAGTCGGCTGCCATGACCTAGTTTTTCTCCCCGTCCCCTTTGTTTCGCCACCCATAAGCCGGAGGCGTTGAAGCTGTAGACAGGAAGCAGATCGGTTCTTTTGGAAGAAGGCTCAATGGTCTCAACGAGGTTGTCGAGAACCAGCGGCTCCATGCCGGGGGCCGGATAATAGGTTAGAACCAAGTGGGTCTGATCAAGGCTGAGGGCCTTGACATAGGTCAAGGTAAGCTGATTTTCCGCAACGCCGAGACCTATCAGGGTAAAATATTTCGCTATGGCGAAATCTTCGCAATCTCCGCCGTCACTGGCCAGAAATTCGATGGGCGTTGCCCAGTAATCCTCTACCTTCCAATGGGTTATATCGTTTAAAAAAGGAATTTTGTTAAAAAAACGATTCACTTTCTCGAGCTTAGTCAAATCATCGCTGTATTGCGCCCGCATAAGGTCTTGCCAGGCAAGCAGACGCTTGCGCGCAGACAATCCGTATTTATCCTCGGCCAGTCGGAGTGTGCGGTCACTAATAACAAAAGTTTCCCCGGTTAAAACCGGAACAGCAGTTATCAACAAGAGAAACAAGGAGATCCAGCGGACCGGGGGACGAGGCATAACGGTGAAAACTCCGCCGAGGATATTAATTGACCGGTGGAAAGGTGGCAGCGCAAACGAGAAGGGAATTACAGATTTTAATGATACGACAATTGTGATAGATACGCTATTGACAGATATGTACGCTATTACAAAAAAGAGCATTTCGATTTCCCGATAATTATCCGGATATTTTCAACCTTTTAAATTCCGTTAGGCAACCTTCCGGCTTTGCCGGGGAAGAACAAAAATATTGTTATGACGCATTGGATAATTATCGTTCCATTTATCCGTTAAAACAGCAAGAACACAAGCACTGGCACAGCTAACATCTTTATTTTGCACGTGATCAATATCGACCATGAATTCTTTCCGATCACTTGAGACAAACAGGATGAACCCATAAAATCAGGTCCAGCGATCTTCCCGTCAGCAAGTCCAGGGAAAAAAGCCCCGCCCTTTCTCCACGCCAACAAACCGAGTATACGGGTGCCTTGCTTTCGTGGTATGATGGCTGATTGCGGCCACATCCCAGCAACAGACTAAAACTCCCACCAACCGAGCTAGACCAGGAACCGGAAGAGAACCTCCGGCTCCATCCCAGCATCACGAGGCAACCCATGAGATTCCACACATTCCTTTTCCTCCCGCCCATCTCCGTTCTCCGGGAGGCTGTCCGATGAAAAAATTTTTCCAGGTCATCTTCCTGCCCTTTTACTGGCTGTGGAAATTCTTCAGCTCCGGCTTGACGGTTCTTTCCAATCTCGTGTTTCTCGGTTTGATCCTGATCGGCCTCACCCTGGTCTTTTACACCCCCAAGGTCACGGTCCCCAATAAAAGCGCCCTGGTGCTCGCCCCGGAAGGGGATATCGTCGAGGAACGCTCTCCCATGGATCCCGTGGCAAAAGTTTTCAACAACCTGGCCGGGGTGCCGCTGGAGGGGGAGACCTTTCTCCAGGATATCATCGACGCCATCGAAACCGCCGCCGATGACCAGCGGATCAAGCTGCTGATCCTCAACCCCAACCGCATGGGTGATGTCAGCCTCGATCAGGTCAAGACCATCGGCGAGGCCATCGATGACTTCAAACAGACGGGCAAGCAGGTGATCGCCATCGGCGACAGCTTCAACCAGGCCCAGTACTACCTGGCCTCCTGGGCCGACAAAATCTATCTCCATCCCACGGGTGCGGTCGATGTCCATGGTTTTTCGGTCTTTCGGTTCTACATGCAGGAATTGCTCGACAAATTGAACATCAATCTGCACATTTTCCGGGTCGGGACCTTCAAGTCCGCGGTAGAGCCTTTCATCCGCAACGACATGTCACCCGAGGACAAGGAATCCAACCGCCTTTGGCTCGGCAATCTATGGAAAGCCTATTGTGCCGATGTGGCCGAACACCGAAAACTCGAAGTTGCAATCCTTAATGAAAACATCAATAACCTCGTCTCCCAGCTGGCCTCGGTGGGGGGCGACCGCAGCCAGCTGGCCCTGGTCACCGGCCTGGTGGATGGCCTGAAAACCCATCAGGAATTAGAGCAGCTCCTCAAGGAGCTGGTCGGCCCGTCCACCGACAAAACCGGATACAACCGCATCAGCATGCAGGATTACCTGCAGACGGTCACGCCCTCGTATGCGGACGAGGGGGGCAAGAAGGATCTCATCGGTATTATCGCCGCCTCCGGCACCATTATGTACGGCAAGGACACGGTCGGCCAGATCGGATCCGACGACCTGATCAAACGCATCCGCAAAGCACGGCAGGACAAGCGGATAAAGTCCATTGTCCTGGGGATCCATACCGCACGCGGGAGCGC
>Ga0074197_1000887_pt1 | contig 30740 bp, 32 predicted proteins | sample EPASupsiteSAE305_FD_64526 | JGI IMG/M metagenome (GOLD analysis project Ga0074197, IMG submission 64526) | Bioremediated contaminated groundwater microbial communities from EPA Superfund site, New Mexico - SAE3-05 reassembly with SPADES | ecosystem: Environmental > Aquatic > Deep subsurface >...
CTGTTCTCACAGTCAAAGTAAATAGACGGTTGTTGTATTGTGTTGACATAAGGTCAACGTCTCGAAGACACCGTCTCGAACCGTTTGACCTACTTAGTTTTCAATGATCTCAAACTCAAACTTGACTCTTCTTTTCGAAGCGTCTCATCGTTTGTGGACGGGAATTATAGGGGAAAAAGGGAAAGAAGTCAAGAGCTTCCGGGAAGAAATTTTAGAGAATTTCGAAAAAGATTTCCAAACGTATCAAACGCTTCATTATATATAGGGTTTCGGGGAAATTTATTCCAAAGAGACATCCACCATCACCCCTAAATGACTCGAACCGCTTCCGCTCACTACTCCTTGCATCGGAGAGATGTCTCCATAATCACGACCAAATCCTAAAAGGATATGTTGATCAAGCGGGGCCATGTTGTTCGTCGGATCAAAATCAAACCATCCGAATCCCGGGAAAAAGACGGAGAACCATGCGTGCGATGCATCGGAGCCAAACAGTTTCTCTGAACCTTCCTGCGGTGTCGTCTCGATATAACCGCTCATATAACGGACACATAACCCAACTCCGCGCAATGCAGTCAATGCAAAATGGGCGAAATCTTGACACACCCCTTTTTTCTCCGTAAAAACTGTCTCCACAGGGGTACTGAGATCACTAAACCCGCTGACAAAGGAAAAATCCGTAAATATCCGTCCCATAAATTCCTTAACGCCCTCATATAACGAGCGTTCAGGTTTAATCGATTCCAAAGCGTACATTACAATTTCTACTGAAGCAATCGGCAACAGCGGGCTTTTTAGCGAAAATTGTTTTGCTTCGATAATTTCAGGGGTGAGAAACATCATCCGCTCCTGTGCCTGCGCAAAGGTAAGGGCAATTACCCTCTGCGTATTTTCCTGAAGGCGTTCTAAGGCATTAAAATTGATTTCAACCCGCGACTGAGCCGCTACACTGAGTATCGTATGAGGTTCCCGCACCAAGAGATGATGAAGGTGATTTCCAAAAAAATCGTCATACGACTCTATCTCAGCGGCGATAGGCTCAATGGTGAGATCAAAATTGAGTACTTTTTGAATTTCAGTATCTCTAGGCTGAAGTCGAATGAGGTTATGGCTAAACCCCACCTCATGTTGATAAACGAATCGGGTACTGTGGTAAATCGTATAAATCATTGGCTACTCATCATAATGGGCAAAATAGGTCTTGGATAACTCACCCGAAGCTAGGAGCAATCTGGATGAGAGTTGTGACAACAGCGTATCAAGCTCAGCTCTAATGTATTCATCCTCCGCCAATGCAGCAAGATCATCCGGTTTGCTCAAGCGTATCATTGAAAATGCCTCAAATATCGGTTCTTCATATCTTGTAAGATAGGTAGCATTTTTAAACTTCGGCAACTGAGGAAGCAATTTCATCAATCCATCAATCTCGCTGATCAATGATTTAGGGAAATTGATATCCAGCAATAAAAATTCAATGACGTTACGCATATCATACGATGAACGGTAACGGGCACGATAAGCGTTCAAACTCTCACAGGTGCCGAGCAATGTCTCTAAGACTTCATACTCACTCACGCCATCATACGCCGGAGTGAGCAAACTTCTCGCTTTTGAGATCAACAATTGTGATCTCTCTATTCGTGCACCGATCTCATAGAGTATCGATCCCTGATCTGCGAACAAACTCTCTTGGATAAGTTCTTTGTAGGCCATTAACTGCATCAACAGTTTATCAAGGTTATGGATCATATAACGGGGATGCGGTTTCTCTTCGCGACAGAATTGATTCCATTCATGAGTCATACGCTCATAAATACGGGAGGCTTCCAAAGGTAAAAGATTTTTGGCATACGTGTTGGTGCCAGAGAGCATCGTCATTATTTGTGCCAAACTTCCAACCCGTCCCCCATTAAAACTGACCGATGCAATTTCATCAAATGGTGAAATCGCTCTGTTTTCTTCCAAAAATCCCGGATAGGTCATCGTTACATGGGTCAGTGTTTTACTCAACATCTCCTGCGTTTGGCGATTTGAAATATGATCATACCGAGAGGCATTCGTCATGTATTTCAATGTAGTTCGGATCATACGCGCCGTAATGATCGCCCTCATTAAATATCGTCCCAACCAAAAAAGATTTTCCGCCCGAAGGGTTGGAATGTTTTCAAACGAATTTTCAAAAGCGGCATTGGAATGAAATATTGGGCTCAACGGAACACTGTATGATTCACCCAGTACCCATAAATCTTTACTGCTCCCTCCGAATTGGTTGGATACCATCAGTGAGTCGATATTCATTCCAACCCGTACCAATGCTCCTGGCATCAGAGTATAAGTATCTTCTTGGGTTATTGTGTAGGCACGAATCACCGCTTTTCGAGGTTCAATCGATTCTTTGATCAATGTAGGGCAATTAGCGAACTCCACTTCCTCTTGTCCGACATAACGATGCGGCTGTTCAAGAATCGCTTTTCGTAAGCTAGTGAGATCTTTTTTACTCAGTTGTTTACCCACAAAAGTATGTTTTTCATCCACACGATCGATTGTTTTAACAATGAGACGTTCCATATTTTCCAACACAAACTCTAACTCTTTGGCTTGACCGCACCACCACGTAGCGATTTGAGGCAAAATAAGCTCTTCATCGAGAAAATAACGGGCCAGATGCGGCATAAAAGGGTTCAATCCCAAATTTTCCAATACTCCGCTTCCCAGTGGATTGATCATTCCTACGCCACCGGATCTGATCGATTGAACCAAACCTGCGACACCCAGCTGCGAATCAGAACGAAGTTCCAACGGATCACAATAGTTTTCATCCACACGGCGTAAAATCGTATCGACACGGCGAAGCCCTTTGAGGCTTTTAAGCCAGAGGGCTCCATTTTTAGCCAATAAATCCTGCCCTTGAACGAGAGTAAGTCCTAAAAAAGAGCTGAGATAAGCATGTTCAAAATAAGTTTCATTGTGCGGTCCGGGGGATAGAAGAATATTAAGAGGATCAAAATTTCGACTGTTATTTTGGAAAAGAGATTTAAACGTTTCAAAAAAATCGTACAGCCTCTGAACCGAAATCCCCTCAAAAAGATCCTGCATCGTAGCGTTCATCGTAAGACGGTTTTCAATCGCATATCCTAACCCCGATGGTGCTTGTGTACGATCGTTGATCACCCACAGTTTCCCATCCGGCCCCCGTGCCATATCGGCAGCGTAAATACTCAAGGGGATTTTCATCCCGTGCATTTCACGCATAAAGCCGCCGTGAGCATAAATAATTTCCATCGGAATAATGCCGTCTTTGATCGTTTTCTGTTCCCCGTATATATCTTGCAGCAAAAGATTAAAGAGCTTGCAGCGCTGTTTTAACCCCTCTTCGACAATCTTCCATTGCGATTCTTCGATAACCAATGGGATCGGATCGAGTTTCCACGGGCGATTTAATCCTCCCGGGTCGTTATAAACATTGTAAGTAACACCGTTATCTTCCAAACGCCAGTCGATCTCTTTTTGTTTGGTAGTGAGTTGTTCCAAACCGATTTTTTCAAGGTTGTTTTTTAACGCCTCCCAATGGGGACGGATATTTTTATCCTGATCAAACATCTCATCATACAATGAGCTTTGAGAATAGCGTTCAAACATAGAGTTCAATCCATTTACCTTTTCAATAAAGTAACGAATTTTATCTTATTGTGCATTAGGGCTCCATTTTCGGCGCAGATCGAGGGTATGCGGGTATTCCAGTGATCCCGGCAATTCCTGATACGTAAACGTTTTTTGTTTCGGATGGGCTAATACTTTGCGTGAAATCCCCTCTTCGCCTGCGAGGTCCTGTTTGATCGGCTCGTGTACCTCGTCTATCTCCCCTTGAGTATGGCCAAATCCCCAATAGCGGCTGATACGGCGTGATTGCGCTTCTAGGGTATTGATCGGGAAAGTATCGTACGCGCGTCCACCCGGATGGGCGATAAAATAGGTAAATCCTCCCATCGATCTGCGGTTCCACGTATCAACGATGTCAAACACAAGCGGCGTATCAACCCCGATGGTCGGATGGAGTGCCGACCACGGCTGCCATGCACGGTAGCGCACCCCGGAGACGTATTCCCCCTCAATCCCCGTAGAGACGAGAGGAACGCGTACCCCGTTGCAGGTGAGGACATAACGCTCACTCACGAAATCACGTACCCGTACCTGTACCCGCTCCAGCGATGAATCGACATAACGGGCGGTCCCCTGCGAGCTCGACTCTTCTCCCAATACGTTCCACGGCTCGATACCTCCACGCAGTTCACAATGAATCCCCTCGATCGTACTCATCCCATAAAGCGGAAATCGAAATTCAAAAAACGGATTAAACCAGTCGGTTTCAAATCCATATCCCTCGGAGCGCAAAAACTCCACAATGTCACGAATATCTTCACGAACATAATGTTCGATCAAAAATTTATCGTGCAGCTGTGTCCCCCAGCGTACCAACTTGTGTTTGTACGGTTTTTTCCAAAAGAGTGAAACGAGTGTACGGACCAGCAACATCTGCATCAGCGACATCTGTGCATGCGGCGGCATCTCAAATCCGCGAAGTTCCAAAATCCCCAACCGCCCCGTCGAAGAATCAGGTGAATAGAGTTTATCGATACAAAACTCGCTTCGATGGGTATTTCCGGTCAAATCGGTGAGCATATGACGGAAGAGTCGATCGGTAAGCCAAAACGGTACTTCACCACCCTCAGGGATTTGATTAAACGCAATCTCAAGTTCGTAAAGATTTTCCAACCGCCCCTCATCGACACGCGGTGCCTGAGAGGTGGGACCAATAAACTGACCTGAGAAAAGATACGACAAACTCGGATGGTGCTGCCAAAACGTAATGAGGGAGCGTAAAAGATCAGGATTACGGAGCAACGGGCTGTCACTCGGGCTGATACCACCGATCGTGACGTGATTTCCGCCCCCCGTTCCCATCTGTTTACCGTCTTGCATAAACTTCAATGTTCCCAAGCGTGATTGATGCGCCTCTTCATAGAGTGTATCAATCACTCCGGTGAGTTCGCCCCAACTCGACGTCGGATGGATATTGACCTCGATAACCCCCGGATCGGGAGTGACACGCATCTTCTCGATCCGCAGATCGTTCGGTGGTTCATACCCCTCGATCATCACCGCCATTTTCAGTGCTTCCGCCGTCTCCTCAATCGAAGCGATCAGATCCAAAAAGGCTTCGGTATTGGTAATCGGAGGGAGGAAAATAAAAAGTTTTTGCTCGCGTATCTCAATACTGAGTGCTGTACGGACAAAGACCTCGTAATCGGCAGTTTTTTTAGTCGTTTTCTTCACTTTCTCCGCACGTGCTTTTACCGCACTGTGATATTCACCTAACGAAGGAAAAGCCCCAAAGAGATCAGGTTCAAAACTTTCTTCCAGCTCTATATGCGGTTTATGGGTCAATGAATCGAGAGGAAGACGAAGCCCGACAGGCGAAGTACCCGGTGCAAGAAAAAGCTGTGCGCGTCGGAATTCCCATCGGCACGTTACCCAGCGCGTTGTTCCCCAGTTCAGAGGCAATACAAATCCTGCCGGTTTATCAATCCCGCTTGAGAGGCTCTCTGCCAAGGCACGGCGTTCCAATGAATCTTTTAACGTCACTTTCATCGGATCGATATCGATCGGCAACAATGATTCTTGGAGAAGTGCAACAAGGGGATCGTTATAGGCATCATGGATATTTTTATCGCTGATCCCTAGATTCAGACAAAGTTTGGCTAAAAATTTCCGCGCATCTTCAGGAGCGTAATCGAAGGTTTGATCCAAACTCGCCAATAGATCAGGGTTGTTCCAAATCGCTTGACCGTCTTTACGCCAAATAATCGTAGACATCCAACGAGGCAACGGCTCACCCGGATACCATTTCCCCTGAGCGTGGTGGAGCAATCCCCCTTTGCCGAAATTTTTGAGCAATCTGCGGGAGAGGACATTGGCCAACTCCCGTTTATGAGGACCGTCCGCTTCGGTATTCCATTCGGATGATTCCATATCATCGATAGAGACGAATGTCGGTTCTCCCCCCATCGTAAGGCGAACATCATTCTCCAGCAACTCTTTATCGACTTGATACCCCAGTTGATCGATTGCTTCCCACTGCTCGCTACGATATGGCTTCGTTACGCGGGGAGATTCAAAGACTCTCGTGACGGTGTTGGAATAAGTAAATTCCACCTCACATTTGTCCATCGCCCCCTCGACCGGAGCGGCACTCTCAGGATTTGGGGTACACGCCAGCGGAATATGCCCCTCTGCCGCAAAAAGACCGCTCGTCGCATCCAAACCGATCCACCCCGCACCCGGGATATAAACTTCCGTCCACGCATGCAGATCGGTAAAATCTTCCGCCGGACCGCTCGGACCGTCCAATGAGGCGACATCGGCGGAAAGCTGAACGAGATACCCGGAAACAAAGCGGGCCGCAAGACCCAAATGACGAAGCACCTGCACAAAAAGCCATGCGAAATCGCGGCACGAACCTGTTTTACCTTTGAGTGTCACAGCACACGTTTGAACTCCAGGCTCCATTCTAAGGGTATAGTTTAGATACTGATGAATCTTACTGTTTAACTCTACTAAAAAATCATTAATGGAACGCGGAGTCAAATCGATAGAGTGAACAAACTCGCTGAGACGTTTTCCTCTTTCGGTAACTTTCAGATAGGGAGCCAGCTCTTTTTTGAGCTCCTTTTTATATTTGAACGGAAAATTGGTCGCATACTCTTCGACAAAAAAATCAAACGGGTTGATACTCACGAGTTCCGCCAATACCTCAACATCAATGGAAAGTTCAGTCGTTTTTTCGGGAAAAACAATCCGTGCGAGATAGTTCCCGAACGGGTCTTGCTGCCAGTTGATAAAATGATCATCCGGTTTGATATTAAGCGAATAGGCTTCAATAGGAGTACGGCTGTGGGGAGCGGGACGGAGACGGATCACATGAGGAGAAAGATTGATCGGTTTATCAAAGGCATAATGAGTTTTATGGGAGAGGACAACTTTGAGCGACATCGGATTCCTTTGCGCATACGTATGTTATATCTTCAGCAAGGATAACACAACTTGCTCCAATTTATCGAACATTAGCTGCCTATAAAACGATCACCTATTTTTAAAACGTAAATTCACACGATTTGTATTATAATTTACGTTCATAGCGCAAGGGTGAAGATATGGAAAGCATCGAATTTTTAGGAACCGGCGGCACCCGAACCCCCACACAGGGAACGACATGTTTACGCGTCAGCGAACATTGTGTCATTGATGCCGGAAACATCATTAATACGTTTGGCGATAATATCTTTACGATAGAGCATATTTTTCTCACCCATTCGCATCTTGATCATATTATCGATATCCCTTTTCTCGCCGATCTTTTTGTCACCCAGAAAAGTATCTCTCTCAAAATTTATGGACTCAAAGCAACGCTCGATGATCTGCGCCAATTTATTTTCAATCACCGTGTTTGGCCCAATTTCGAAGAAATTACCCTCATCGGACATACCGATAAAACCATAGAACTCATCGAACTTGATCTCGAACACCCTTATCCCATCGATGATGTCATCCTCACCCCTTTTAAAACCAACCATACCGAAGGGAGCTGTGGTTACATCATCGAAAAAAATAGCTCCGCTCTTTTATTTACTGCCGATACCTATCAATGCGATCGAATCTGGGAACTTCTCGAAGAGCGTCCCAATATTCATACCCTCATCACAGAAGTATCCTTTCCTTCCAGCTTTGCCAAACTGGCACATGACAGTAAACACCTTACTCCGGCACTTCTTGCAGACGAAATAAAAAAATGCAAAAGGGATAATTTTTCCCTCTATGTTATGCACCTCAAAGCCTTGTTTATGGGAACAATCATAGAAGAGTTAAACGCTCTGCAACTTCTCCGAAATGGTGGGAAAGTTCTCATTGATGGGGACCTCATAAATTACACTCACCCCTAATACGCTATAATGCGCTTATTAATTATGTAAGGTGTTATTATGAGTATTGAAGAACGAAGCGGAAATATTTGCGAATTATGCGGTGCGAGTGAGGGATTAAGTTCTTTTGAAGTTGCACCGAGCGATGGAACAGTGGATCAATCAATCCACATCTGCGAAACCTGTAAAAGCCAAATCGAGAATCCTCAAAACCTCGACAGCGATCACTGGCGCTGTCTCTCTGACAGTATGTGGAGTCAAGTTCCGGCCGTACAGGTAATGGCGTATCGTCTTCTCAGCGCTTTGGGCGATCAAGATCAACTCGACATGATGTATCTCGAAGACGATGTCAAAGCATGGGCGCAGGCAGGAATGTTGAATACAGCCTCTAGTGATGAAGGCGGGCCGGTCGTACAACGCGACAGCAACGGAACGATCCTCGCCGAAGGTGATACCGTAACGCTCATCAAAGACCTCGAAGTCAAAGGGGCAGGATTCACCGCAAAACGGGGAACCATCGTCAAAAATATCCGTCTTACCGATGATGCACGATTCATCGAGGGAAAAATCAACGGCAGCACAATCGTTCTCGTTGCCGCATTTATGAAAAAGTCCAATTAATATTTTTTAAACTTCATCGCTTTAAACCCCTTATGGGGCTAAGGCTCTAACTTTTCAATCCCCTTGACAAACCATGCATTCCCCGATATATTATTCATAAATATAATGAGAGAGTGGCTGTCATGGACTATAAAAATATTAGTCAGCAAGTTGTTAATGTTCATGAACAGTTAAGACTGGAATGGCCTCATCTCAAACACATCGCTATCGGATTTTACGAAGCTGAAACGGATGAATTGCATCTGTTTACCAATCCCGCTGGAACGGGTTCAACCCTTGTACAATATAAACGACCGCTTTCTCTTTTTCCGGCCGTTGAATCCACCGCAAAAAATAAAACACCGGAAATCATCGATGAACTATCGCTTTTTAGCGATATCGATGATCCATCCGGTCATATTATTAATACCTATTTTCGTTCCAGTTTTACCGTTCCGATGTCTCAGCAAAATGGCCAATTATTAGGATTTATTTTTTTTGATGCAAGTGAAAGAGAATTTTTCACCAAACCGATACGCGATCATCTCACCGTCTATACTAGGCTGATCGGCTCTATGATCATGTCGAGTATTTTACCGCTTAAAATGCTTCAGGCCGCCGTTGTTATGACCCAGAAAATGACCCGATTTAAAGATGAAGAAACGGCCAATCATATTGCGAGAGTTGCCCATTATTCCCGTATGATTGCAGAGTATTTGGCTAAAACCCATAATCTCAGTGAGGAATTCATCAACTATATTTTACTCTATGCACCCCTTCACGATATCGGAAAAGTGGGAATACCTGATCATATCTTGCTCAAACCGGGACGGCTTGACGCTGATGAATATTCAATCATGCAAACACATGTGCTCAAAGGGGTAGAAATTATCGACATACTCCTCTCCAGTTTCGATTTAAGTGATTATGATCATACACAGATGCTACGCAACATTACAGGCTATCACCATGAGCGCCTAAACGGAACCGGCTATCCCTACAATCTGAAAGGTTTAGAAATTCCGATTGAGAGCCGTATCGTGGCGGTCGCAGATGTATTTGACGCGATGAGCAATCCTCGTCCCTACCATAAGGGACGAAGTATTGAAGAGACCTTTGATTATTTACACTCTAAGTCCGGAGTCCTTTTTGATCCTGACTGCATACAAGCCCTTCTTGCGCGTAAAGAAGAAGTGTATGAAATCAGAAAAGTATTTCTTCCTGACACCTATCCTCTTTAATTCAGAAGATTTGTTTACTGCTCCAACCCTACCGCTAACTCTGCATAAATCCGTGCTTTAGCAATGTTATAACGATGTGATTGTCCGCTCTTTTCCAACGAAACGATTTTTTGATTAAGCTGTATCATACGGGCATTAATCGTATTTCGATTTTGTATCACCGTAGACTTATCATCCCCGCTAGTGGGTGATAACCCTGCAAAACTTTTCGCCTGATTCATATAATTTCCCGTCGCATCAAGTGCATCGGCAATACTCTGTGTCGTTGCCGCCATCATCTCTGTCGATGCCGAGATCTCTTTCAGCGAATTTTCGAGGTTTTTCGCATCATTCAGGAGTTTGGTATCCGCATATACCGCTAGCTTGGATATCTCAGCGGCGCTTGCTTGTGAACGGTTCAGCTTATCGAAATTGGAGAGAAAATACTCTGTGCTATTTTTGTACTTATTCAGTGTACTTGCTGCACCGCCGAGATTTAACACCGTTTTAGAGATTAGTTTTGTCGTATTGGAAACCTCTCCGGCGTAGGGAATCGGTAAAAAGCGGACCACATTACTGATATAGACGCTCGATTTGATCATATCCGCATAGTTATCGACGGTCCCTTTCATCGTACCGATAAATCCTTCGAACGATTCGATGTTCTTTTTGTCTTCACGTAAGAGTTTTGCCACCTTTTCGAGGTGGTCATATCCGTATGCGTTAAGCTGTGAAGCACTCATGCACGCTTTTTGCGGTGCAACTTCAGGCTGTGGAACACACCCTCCAAACATAACCAATGCCATCGCTAAAACAATCAAACGTTCCATATTTTTTCCTATCATATCATCCCCATCTCTTTAAGTGCTCTGCGGATTGCTCCGGCGATCGATTCACCTGTTTTGCCTACATAGGCATCAATTTTCTCTTTTTCACTTTTAGTCAGTGTCAAAAAAACTTTCTCACTTTGCTTGACCTCCGCAGTTTTCTTCGGACGCCCACCGGGATGTTTCGCCGTTTGGATCTCTTTATGGGTTGAGAGTTCCCGCTGTGTCACCCGTGAGGCAAACTTGTTTTCTTTCACGTTTTCCATTATCGCTCCCCTTTTTATACGTTTTCGTATTCTCGAATTTTTTCATGCAGATCTCGGATTAGATTGGAACTTTTTTTATACGCATAGGCTTTAATTCCCCCCTGCTGTGAAAGATCGATGATCGAGCGGTTTTCATTGATCGCCGTTTGCAATGCTACACTCATCGGAATCGGAAACATTTCGATCTCAAACCCCAACGTCTCTTCAAATACAAATTTTGCATCATTGATATCGTTCTCTTTTTGACTCATGTTCGGCACCATCAAAATCGGTTTGTTCGCTGATGAGACACGCACAAGTGTATCCACCGTCCCCTGTATCGTCTCCAGTGTCGGGATAAACGGGATAATGATCAGATCCGAATAGCTGATCGCCTGATCGAGTTTGATATCATCAAACCCTCCGAAATCAAAAATCGTCTCTTTGTCCGGCTGTTGAATCGATTTTTGCTGAATATCGATACGTTCAACCCTCTCCGGCAACCGATCCGAGAGTGAACCGTAAGGATCGATCTCACACCCGTGAAAGCCGAATCCTGAGATAAGCTGGTGGGCGATCATCGATTTACCCACTCCCCCTTTAAAATTGACAATCGTTATATTCATCTATTTTCCTATATTTAAAAACTGTAAATTACAGTATTTTACCTGTAATAAATAGATAAAGTCAAGTTTTGAACTGTATTTATCTACTATTTTAATGGCGCTTTTTATGCTATAGTATCCCCACTAAACCGTCTGAAATTACCTATATGGAAAAAAACATCTTCTCTTTAGCGAAAATTTTCCTGATCACTACTATCTTGTGGAGTCTTAGCGCATGGAGTGATGATACACAGCCTCCTTTTTGCGCGCAGTTAATCCAGTTAAAAAAGTCTCCCCGCTTTGACCACCTGAGCTACCCGATCGAAACAGCTCGGTTTTACAATCAAAGATGCAAAGTATCCGAATCGATCGCATGGTTGGATCAAAACGGCACGCTGACACCGGATGCTGCCGAACTGCTGAGCGCTATCGATAACTCCTATCACGAAGGGCTAAATCCGAATCGTTATCACCGAGATGAAATATCCGAATCGATTGAGCAACTCAAAAAGGGAGAATACGACGCATCCGATGCGATTGCAAGCCCCCTCTTCTGGCTCGATATTCTCCTGAGCGATGCCTATATCACACTGGCAAAAGATCTCAATGAAGGGGTGAGTAAATACGATGAGCTTCGTGAAACCAAAAGAGCCCGAAATGAAAAGTTTGAATGGGATCGCCCGCAAATCGAGCCGATCTCCTATTCTGAATACCTTGCAGAATATTTGAAACTCCACCGCATTTCCCGTTCGCTCTCATCGCTCTTGCCTGATTACGAGGAGTACTACGCTCTTCGAGATGCCCTACACATCTATCGCACTGCCGAAGCCAAAGAGACGGGGCATCAAAAGGGATCAGGAAAAACAAATGGTTCCACCTCTCAAAAGATCATCCAAAAACTGCTGATCAATCTCGACCGGTTCCGATGGCTACCGCGAGGAATCGAAAAAAACGGCAGTTATATCGATGTGAATATCCCCTCCTATACCCTCAGAGTACTCGATCACGGATATGAAACCTTACGGATGAAAACCATCGTCGGAAGAGGCTCACGTCCTACTCCGATCTTGTACAGCACCATCTCTCATGCCATCCTCAACCCCTCATGGACAGCACCGAAAACCATCGTCCGCAAAGACATCTTAGAGAGCAAAAATATCTCCGCTTTTCTCCTAAGTCACGACATACGGGTCTACGAACACGTCAGAGGCGAACTCTACGAAATCGATCCAACCCAAATCGACTGGAGCCAATACAGCGGGAAAAAGCAAATCCCCTATACCTTTAAAACCGATGCGGGAGAGACCAACCCGCTGGGAAAAGTGAAATTTTTGTTCCCCAACTCCCATTTCGTCTATCTCCACGGCACCAATACCCCTGCACTCTTTAAAAAATCCGGCCGCGCCCTCAGCTCAGGATGCATCCGCCTCAGCGCTCCTCAAAAGCTGTACGATTATCTCATGGACCGATGGGGAAATCCCGATGATAAACTCCCCGATACGCTAGAAGAGCCCGATACCTCTGTCGCTCTTCAAAAAAAGCTCCCGATCTTTTTACGCTATATGACGATCAGCGCGGAAAATAGCAATACGGTTACCATTTATGATGATATTTACAATTATGATGAAGCGCACTGGGCGATACTAGAGAAAAAAGGGGTGAAAATAAAATGAAGTTGACTTATTATCATCCATAGTTTAATGTGTGTTTACACCTTCATATGCAATTCAGCCGCACTTCTTTGGTAACTGTTTAAGAGAGATGTGTTGAGTTCCCGTTCCGATAAATTAAGTTCCATGATATTGGAACTGATCAAAAGAAGATCATTTTTTTCAATAGCGATAGCAAGTTCCAGAATCCGTCCGAGCACCCCTTTGTGATCTAAAAGTGCATTCGCTATTTCCTTGTCAATGGTAATCTGTTCCATGAGCTTGTTATAACTTTCTTTAAACATGATTTCACTCACAGAAAGTATTCCTATCATGTAAGCCATATTAGCAAAATTGGTACTTTTCTTTATGCTATAGGCTAATTCCTTCATTAAATACGCTCTTTGCAACACTTGCAGATTTATCTGTAATGTCTCATTGCCATCTTCTTTTACGTCAATTTTTTCATTAGCATAGTACATAAGTTCTAGCCAAGAGTTCAAACGCTCACGACCGATCAGAAGTAACGCCTGCTCGATAGACGAAACACTCTCATGTTCCAAAGCCTTGTTCCGTTTAACAAATTTTAAAAGATTGATGGACAAATAAGGGGATTTATAAAATTTTATGACTAGTTCATCCAATGGAGCTTGTGTTTTTAACAAATACATCAGCTCATGCAATAATTTCTTATCCGGATCAAAATTAACGTTAGACAGCAAATCCGGTACACAAAAATAGTAACCCTGAAAATAATGAAATCCGCACGACTTAGCCAATGTAAAACTTGTTTCATCTTCTATTTTCTCGGCAATGATTTTACAATCATAATTTTTCAGGAAAAAGAGGATTTCAGTAAGATCAAGAGCGTGATTAATATCAATTTTCACATAATCAATTACGTCCAATACAGCGTGAAAATGACGGATAAAATCTTTTTTAGCACCATAATGGTTCAGGGCAAAACGATAGCCTTTCTTATGAAGGAGATATATTCGGTCAAGTAAAGATAAAGTTATACTAGTTGATTCGAGGATTTCTAAAATAAAATAACTGGGAGAGATAGTATAAACGATATCATCCATCAAAAAAACTTCATCTACTTTGACAAAAGCTTTAAGCCCGTACGTCAACGTACTCGGCCCGATATAGTTGAGCGTATTAACCAATACTCTTGAAGTAGCATGTAAATTATCATCAACGTCAGCACTATTGCTTTCGGTATTCCGATACAGTAATTCGTACGCGAAAATATTGCCCCGCTCATTAAATATAGGTTGACGTGCGAGATAAATAGAGCTATTCATTCCAACCCTTTTAGACGATCAAATATATTCTTTTATCATTATTGTAACTGACTTTTTTTGAAATACTCTCTTGAAGGTATATCTTGGTTTATTTAATGTGGGAGAAAGAGGAAAAGAAAAAAAAGTTAAAAGAATCAAACAAACATAAAATCTTTTTTGTACAGTATATGTTCGCTTGTTTGTTTGAAAGCAGCCATCTTCTCGAGAACATCCATCAGAGGAACTTTCCCCAAAGCACTGATCTCTTGGCATATCAATATTTCATAATTACTCATTCTGGCACGATATGCAACTACCCAATGTTGAGACGTAAGCTGTCTTAGTCGTTTAAGAGTACCTTCTTCTTCTATCCATTCATTGTTATTGTTTAACATTTTAGAACCTTTACTATGAACTTACATCATTCTATCACCTTTGAACTAACGTGTCAATATATTCAAAAAAGTTATTAACTGCTGAATATCAAGGTGTGAAAATGATACGTAAAAATAATTACTTTGGGATTATGAAGAGATATGAATTTGTTGAATTTATTCAGATGCATTCTTTTCACCTGATAAATATGCAACAACTCCTGTTACACTTGCAGAAATAATTGGCCCAATAATAGCCCATAAACCACTAGATTTATCAGGATCTTGCAAATAAGCAATACAACCAAAAATAGCTAAAGTTGTTGCAACAATTCCAACTAACCACAGTACTCCACTTTTTATTTTTAAGGCACCTAATTTTACTTGCACATCACCATCAGCTTTAATTTGAGCTGTTGATCTTGATTTTAATTTACTATCAATATAAGCCATAATTACTGGATCAATCTGATTATATGCTGATGTCGATGATGTCGATGATGTCGATGGATAAATTTGCGCGTTACTATTCGCTGTTGAAGTATTATTTGCCATCATCTAACCAAATTTTTGATTTCTTCGAAAGAATAGTTCTCAATACATTTTTTAATTGTATTGTTTATTGAATCGAGGCTTAGTATCTTTTCTTCTGGAACATTATTAATATCTCTTTGAATCGTCACACCTTTAGTTTGTGTCAGAAAATTAAATCCTGCTTCCACATGATATATATTATTCAATGTCATACCATACATCGTCTCGACTTTGTTATAACGTATTAATAATTCATTCAATTCACCCAAATTATTTTTTATGTATTTATTATTGATCTGCCAAACAGGATTTTTGTCATCAATGAAAAAATTTCCTATTAAGCCAAATCTATTTATTTCTTGTTCCTTGTAAATAAATTTAATAAGGTTTTGTGCTTTTGTAATAAAATCTTTCAATATTGATGACCATTCTTTTTCATTGGTATTGAAATTATAGAAAAAATCTATTCTTCCTCTTGCAAGATTACATGAGTACAAGCCATCTTCTGACTTTAACATAACCATAGGTATTTCACTTGGCGTTTCTAATGGTAAATCTATTACTTGAGGTATTCCATCAAATAAATTTCCCATTGCATCATTTAAATCATTTATTATCCTATCAGGTCTTTTCATAATATTATCAAAAAACAATGCAACTTGAAGATTTATAATTTTTTCCATATTCAATATTTTCCATTTCAATATTTGTTTATTATTGTAACATAATAATTAAATTAACTACACAATAATACATATTGACATACGATATGACATACGATATAATTTTACCATCTGCATTGCAGAAATACAAACTAAGGACTAATTATGAGTTTAGATAAACGACTCAAAAAATCAAAAGACAAAGGTGAGGAAAAAATCATTACTTTGAGAATGCCTCAAAACAAAGTAACTCTATTAGAGATGCTTGCAAAACATTATGAAGTGACATTGTCAACGCTAGTTCGTGAAATGATCGACGAAAGTATTGTTAAACTGCAAAAAGAGCTATTGGTTCTTTCAGAAGAAGCAGGTTCAAAAGGTGAAAAAGGTGGAGTCCCTTTTACATTTAGATATTTTCCTGACATTGTAGAACTAACTGTTCCTGAACTACATGCAGAACCGCGTAGAGGCGAGTTTAATAATTCTGATGAATACGATGCAATGCAAGTTAAGTCGGCAGAGTTAAGTATTAAATATGGCACACTAAGTGGATCATCATTTGTTGATTCAAAAGGTGAAGTACATAATATTGGGAGCATGAAAAAATGAAAGCAATCTTAGAAGGTCTGTTGTATGCCATTCATAAAGGCAACGATTTCAAAGACAAAGAGACCGGTGAAGTGATCCCAGGTAAACATAAATTGGAATTAGTTTTAGAAAACGAACTCAAAAGTGGTTCCGTTAAACATGAATTGCAAGAGGTTTCAATACCTGATAATCGGGTTAAAGAGTTTGAAGCGCAGATCGGTAAAAAAGTACAGGTTAAATGCGACGTAATTTCAAAAGGTCAAATAAGTTTCTACGTTAAATAAAGCCACGTTGCGAAAGTCTGAGCAAAGCGAAGAACGTAACGGGGTCATAATGTAGTGTTACTGTTAGAAGTTTATTTGAGCGCATAGAGGGTCAGTCCGGCAAGATCAAACCCCCTACGGCGTCTCCAGTCCATCAGAAAGGAAACAAAATGGATAATACTCAATTATCCCTAAAAATGTCTGTAAACAGTTGCGAAGCAGTGGTCGCGGAACGTGGGTGCCCGCAAGGGTGCGGGCTCGGCTCCGCAGGCACTAATCGCTCTTCTTCCTTGACTATTTATAAAAAGGTTGTGGACAAACTAAAAACTTACGGGTTGTACGAGAACGATTTAGTGGTCGTGCGTGAAAAGCTCCGACGGCAAAACAACTTTTTAGAATATAGCTACATCACCAACGATCAGACGGGTCAATCGTTTAGTTTAAAAGAGTGTATGATCTCAGCTAATCATAATCCGCACCGTTATTACGGTGAGATTCAAAACATTATCAATACTTTGGAACGTGAAGCTACCGAAGCGGGATTAACCCCTGTCTTTTTAACGATGACGCTTCCTAGTAAATTCCATGAAATGAAAATATCGAAACGGACGGGAAAATTAATCCCTAATCCTGAATATGAAGGTATTTTACCTTCTGATGCGGTAAAAGTCCTCACAAAGCAATTTGCTAAGCTCCGCCATGATCGTTCCCTCAAAGAGCTTACAAAGGCTCAGAGAATGTATTACCGTGTCAATGAACCGCATACAGACGGAACACCGCACACGCATATTCTCCTATTCATCCCCAAAGATCAGATAGATCGTGTCGAAACAGCTTTTAAGCGCCTATTTCTGCAAGTCGGAAATAAGTTTGAAAAAGATATCCGTTCTGCATCAAGCTACATCATGAAATACATTAACAAGACTTTGCCCATGTCTAAAGAGCAGATTAGCGAACAAGATCAGTATCTCAATGCGTGGTACATCAAACATCGGATAAACCGTTTTTGCTCAAGTCGATCAACCGCTCCAAAATATCTCTACCGTCTGCTCAGTCACCGTTTCAGTCTTTATGGCTTAACGCAAGTTCGCAAGAGTAAATCACTCAAAGTATTGGCACGTCGAGAAGATGACAAGATTATGGAGATATGGGACGGAGAAGAACTTCTATTCATGAGATCGGAAAACATCACGGTTCATACGATCCGAGGATTGGCGGCATAACATGAAACGTTTTCTAAAGTATGAAGCAGCAGCCGAATTTCTCGATGTCTCGTGCTCATATCTTAAAAAGAAAATCCATGACGGAACATTCCGTTTTAATGTTCACTATTTCAAACCAAACGGGTCAACGGGTATAATACGTTTTGACGCTATTGAGTTGGAAAAGTGGATGCGAGGAAAGGATATCACGCATGAAACTTTACAGCAGAGCGGGGACTCTGTATCTGACGTACTATCACGGGTTCGACCGAGTCCGAAAAAGTACGGGACTGCCTGATACAAAGGAAAACCGCAAGTTAATTGAAAACTCAGTCATACCTCAGTTGCTCTTTGACTTGAAGTATGGTGAAAAAGAGAAAGAAAAAGTCATTCCGCAATTCGATCATTATGCGGATATTTACCTGAGCGAACAGCAGAACCGTTTAAAAGCTCGTACTTTTGGGCAATACTCTCGAATACTCAAAAACGAGATTATCCCTTTTTTCAAAGGTCAGCAGATCGACCAGATCAAGACAACTGACGTGCGAATATGGGTTAATAAACAGCTTGAAAAAGTTGCGCCGAAAACAGTAGCAGAGAAGTTGAGCATCATTCGCACGATTTTTCGTTATGCGTTTGAAGATGAAGTGATCGGACGTAACCCCGTGGATACCGTTCGGCTACCGACTCATGCAAAACCTGACGTTGAGCCATTAAGTACTGATGATGTGAAACGATTGTTGAATGTTGCCGAGGGATGGTATCGTAATTTTCTCGCAATGTCTGTTTATACTGGTATGCGAACGGGTGAGATGATCGCATTACAATGGGAAGATATTGATATGGATGCAGGATATATCCGTGTTCGTCACTCGATCACACGAGGGTTTTTATCAACACCTAAAACGCTTGAATCCGTCCGTGATATACCGATTATGCCCGCTCTTATGAAATACATCAAAAGTCAATTTTTAGAAACGGGGCTCAATGGTGGTTTCATTTTCAGAGTATCAACGGGAGCGCATATACACGATGCGTCCAATATACGCAAAAACTATTGGAATCATACGGTCAAACGTGCGGGTATCGTCTATCGTAAGCCCTATTCTACTCGGCACACTTTCGCCGTGGAAATGTTGAACAGCGGAAAAGTCAAAGTTATGGATATAGCACGAATGATGGGTCATACTTCACCGCAAATGCTCATGACAAAATATGCACGATACATAAAATCGGAGCAAATAAAAGCAATAGATTTCGATCCGTTTGGGCTCAATTTGGACACACAAGAAGAAAATAAAGTGGAGGAAGTGCCGAAAATAGGCTGAAAAGTTGGTGGAGGCGTCCGGGATTGAACCGGAGTCCTAAACCAAGGAAGTAAAGGCGTCTACATGCTTAGTAACGTTGTTTGTTTTTCAGATGACTATCACACAACGTGCAAAGCTACGTCATCCAATTCTCTAAATTCATTCAAGTCCGAGACACTCCAAGAATATAGCTATCGCAGGGGTTATACGCCAAGCCCTCTCGGTGATAGCATAGAGAGGTAGCGCAGTCCTAAATTAAATTAAACTTACGCTACAGCGTAAGCAGGACGGTAATTAGTGTTGTTTGCGTTTAAGCAAGTGTGAGCCGTATAACGGAGCTGCTCAGTCCGGCGATGCAACCTAAACCTTCTTGATCCAGTCGAAGCCATGTCGCCCCCACGTGGTAACCGAAGTTATAAGCGCATTATACCCAAAGGTGCGTAAATGAATACGTAGTTACTGAAAGGTAATAATGAAACCGATCTCACGATCACCATAGAGGATCGAATCGGTCGGTTCCCCCGTAAGATGATGGGGAATCACACGAAACTGCGGATACGTCTGAATGCTCATGGTGACGTCTAGATCAATCCTGAAAAACAGAAGAGTATCTTTCAACCCATCGGCAATACTTCCCAGCGGATCGAGGAAAAAATAGCTGATATTTCCCAGACTTTTTGACCCGAAAACGACTCCCCCCTGCTGATCCAGTTTCCCCTCGAGCATAAACATCCCCTCTCCGAACAAAGAACCGACCAGCGGGGTAAAAATCAAATCTTGAATCGACGGAACCTCAGCAAAGGCCTCATACCCGTATTCCCAGAAAAAGGTGGACATCAACGTGGAAAATGCCGCCGATTCACCGATCGTAAATCCGTCATTTCGGGCTAAGGTATAGTAGTATGCACCCGCAACCGGATGACCGATATAGTTGATAACCCAGCTGTCATTATCCCAAACGGGCTTGGTACTGACATGATCTTTCCATCGCTGGGATAGCGATTTTTCTTCGAGTTTCGCGGCATTCCAGTTGGTAATATCTTCGGGCAAGAAAGCCAAAATACCGATGGATGAAAGCATTACAACTTGCAAGTAGACCGAGTCTTCAACCACTTCTCGATAGCGATAGGGCAGCGCTTCATTGACATTCATAGCCGTCGGAAGGTAATCTTTGATATCATCGTCTATAGACCCGACAACCGAAAAATTATTCTCCTGAACCGTCATTGGATCAGGAGAAACCTCCAATGCTCGTAATGTGTTGTCGGATTGTGGAGGTAGTTGCGTGAGCGTATCATAAAGCGTATTATCGGCAAAAGTGTTTATCGTCACCAAGAGTAAAAAGAGAGCCCGATAACGCATCATTTTTTTTACAAATGCCGCATACGCTCTAACTATTAATCAATGATTTGATGTTGCGGGTAATGTCACAGCATTTAGCGATTTTTTGGGTGTTGTTTAACGTATCATCCAAAAGGACATTGACAATCGCCGAACCGACGATAACACCATCAGCCCCCTGCACTTTTTCTCGCGCGCTCTGTTCATTCACCCCAAATCCGACATACACCGGAGTCTGGGTATGACGTTTGATCATCTCGAGTACCGGAGCCAAATCTTCCGCTTTTCCGCTTCCGGTAATCCCTGCATAGGCGACGAGATAGATAAATTTGCGCGCTTGCGCCGTAATAAGCGCAATACGATCTTCACCATCGGTCGGAGCGACAAAAGTGATATTCGCCAATCCACGGTTCTCAAACAGTGTGTGATACGCTTTTGCTTCTTCATACGGGACATCGGGAATAATCAAACCGTTTACCCCGATACTTTTGGCCGTATCGAGTAATTTTTCCATACCGTATTGGTAAAACGGGTTAAAATATCCCATCCACAAAGTATCGATTTTAGGGGCTATGCTAGCAGAAATATCTAAAAGGTCGGCAAAACGAAAACCTGCTTCAAGAGCACGCTGATTTGCCGCTTCGATGACCGGACCATCGGCAACGGGGTCAGAGAACGGAACTCCGAGTTCTAAAGTATCGACACCGTTTTCACCGAGTGCTAACGCCAAATCTACGGTAAAATTTTTATCAGGATAACCTGCGGTAATGTAGGCTACGAGTTGCTTCACGCTTTCTCCATATCGGGTAAAATTAAAAGGGAAAAATGGATTTTAGTGAGTTCATTATCCATTTTGAAATCTTCTTGCCACTGCAAAAACATGTCCGAAACACTGATGAGCCAGTTGATGGTCTCTTCATTGACAACCTTATCGCTGGTTCTAAGTTGTTCAAGGGCATCTTCGACAAATGTTGAGAGACGAACCATCGGCTGAATCTGCAAATAGCCTGAAGCTGATTTGATATTATGGAAAATACGGAATAGTTCTTCGATACTGCGATGGTAACGTTCACTGTTTCCCAAATCAATAATCAAAGATTCCATAACTTCGGACATCATTGCGTAATGATCTAAAAATTCGTCAATGATTTCGAAGTCGAAATTGGCTTCTAGAGCACTCCGTATCCCCATAATGAACTCTCCTATAATGGGTGAATTATATCGAGCTTTTGATTAATCCCGTATCGTAAAATGCCATGCAATAACTTTGAGAGGGAAATTTTGGGTAAACTACGCCTATATTATTCATAAAACGTAAGTGGAGCAAAGCCCCACTTGACTACGCTTGCCGCTGTGGCACTAAAGCTTGCCTCAAATGAGGCAGATGTTTACAAAGATAGAGGATATTTTTAGTATGAAAAAACTGACAATCGGTTCAATTCAAAAACGAAAAGGGTCGCTTCCGCTCGTGATGATCACGGCGTATGATGCCCTTTTTGCCCGTCTTTTTAGCGAAAGTGCTGATATTCTCCTCGTCGGTGACAGCCTCAATATGAGCTTTGGCGGCAATAGCGATACCCTCAGCAGTACCCTGGAACAAATGATTTATCATACCAATGCGGTCTGCAAAGGGGCACCCAATACGTTTGTCATCACCGATATGCCTTTTGGAGCCTATACCGATGAAAAGAGCGCTTTAGAGAATGCGATACGTGTTTATCGTGAAACCCCATCCGATGCGGTCAAAATCGAGGGGGGGGCGGATAAAGCCCATCTGGTACGCCATCTCACGGCAAACGGAATCGCCGTCTGCGGGCACATCGGATTACTCCCCCAAGCGTTTCGTGCCGAGGGAGGGTATAAAGTCAAAGGTAAAACCGAAGCAGAAGCCCTCTCTCTGATCGCCGACGCCCAAGCGATTGAACACGCCGGTGCTTTTATCCTCGTCATCGAAGGGGTTAAAGCCGACGTCGCAACACGTGTCGCTCAAAGTATCTCTATTCCCGTCATCGGAATCGGTGCGGGTAACGGCGTGGACGGACAGGTTCTTGTGTTCTCTGATATGCTCGGACTCTATGAGCCGTTTGTCCCAAAATTTGTTAAACAATACATGAGCGGTGCCGCTTCGGTCAAAGATGCAGTGAAAACCTATGCCGATGAAGTTCAAACCCGTTCATTCCCCGATGAAAATTATGTTTACTAGGATCCGATAACGTGGAACGTATTGTAGAGATTGAAAAATTTAACGCCGAAGAGGTCACTGAGACTTCGTTGCGCCCCAGCGCATGGGACGATTATATCGGACAAGAACAGATCAAAAAAAATCTGGGGGTCTTTATCGAAGCGAGTTCAAAACGCCGAGAAGCTCTCGATCACGTCCTTTTTTACGGACCTCCCGGTTTGGGGAAAACGACCCTCGCCCTCATTATCGCCAACGAAATGGGGAGCAACATCAAAGTCACCGCCGCTCCGATGATCGAAAAAAGCGGTGATCTCGCCGCTATCCTCACGAACCTCGAAGAAGGGGACATCCTCTTTATCGACGAAATCCACCGTCTCTCGCCGGCCGTCGAAGAGATCCTCTATCCTTCGATGGAGGATTTTCGTCTCGACATCATCATCGGTAGCGGTCCGGCGGCACAAACGGTCAAAATCGATCTCCCCCGCTTTACCCTCATCGGTGCGACCACCCGTGCGGGGATGCTTTCCAATCCCCTGCGCGATCGCTTCGGGATGAACTTTCGGATGCAGTTTTATACCCCTGATGAGCTATGCAGTATCATCACCCAAGCCGCCACAAAATTGGGCAAAAGCATTGACAAAGAGGCAGCGCACGAAATCGCCAAACGCTCACGCGGAACCCCCCGTATCGCTTTGCGCCTCCTCAAGCGGGTTCGTGACTTCGCCGATGTTGCCAATGAAAATACTATCTTGCACCAACGCTCCCGTTATGCTCTCGATCAACTCGGGATCAATGCCAATGGATTCGATGAGATGGACATACGCCTCCTCAAATTCCTGATGGAAGCCAAAGGGCGCGCTATGGGTCTCTCCACTATCGCAGCGGCACTGAGTGAAGACGAGGGGACAATCGAAGATGTACTCGAACCCTACCTGCTGGCTAACGGTTATTTGGAACGGACAGCGCGCGGACGGGTTGCCACACCCAAGACCTATGAACTGCTCAAATTCGGAATACCGCAAAACGGGCTGTTTGAATAAGGAATAATGTGAAAAAAGAGCACTTTACCCTCGTACTGCTATTGATTGTTTCCTACGGAATATACATTTTATATGAGCCGTTTTGGATGAGTATCGTCGTTGCTTCGCTTTTGGCAATTTCTACCCACCATATTCAAATGGGGTTTTTTAATCTGACCAAAAACCGTTTTTGGGCTTCCGCCCTCTCTACCCTTATGTTAGGGTTACTTTTCTTCGCACCGTTAGGATATTTTTTATTTCATATCTCGCTCATGATGCAAAACCTTGATCCGATGATCATGAACACCATAGAGACAAAAATCCATACTTGGATAACCCATCTTCCACCGTACCTCTCCCGTTTCGAAGCAAAAATAGAGGCCTCGTTAGTCAAATTTGATCCTACCGCATTCTCTCAGCACATCATCGCCTACGCTTCTGAGATCGGGAGTTTTGCGATGTCGTTTCTCTCGGGGACCCTTTTTATCTTGATCTTCTATTTTATCGCCCATTACTATGGACGGGAGATTTTTGAGTTTTTCAAACGTTCCGCCCATTTTCCGCAACAAGAGAGCACCCTTATCATGTTTGAGATGCGTTCCTCCATGAGTGTCGTTTTCTACTCTATTATTGCCACTGCCGTATTTGAAGGAGCCTTGTTTGGTCTCGCGATCGAATACATGGGATATAACGGTCTGCTTTTCGGAATTATGTATGGCTTTGCATCCTTGATCCCTGTTGTCGGAGGGGTAGTGATGTGGCTTCCCTTTACCCTGTTTGAACTCTCTTTGGGAAATACGGAAAATGCCCTGTTTATCGCGCTCTATACGATTATTGTTATCTCAGTCGTTGCCGATACCTTTATCAAACCGGTCATTATCAAAATCATCAACCAAAAATTGATCAAGCCCCAAGAGAAAATCAACGAACTCATTATCTTTTTCGCCATCATTGCCGGACTCGCAACTTTCGGCTTTTGGGGGATGATTATCGGTCCGGCCATCACGGTTCTTTTTTTAACGTTGATGAAAATCACCGAAGCTCAAAGCGAAGAGATTATTCATTAATACTGTTAATACACGATTGATGCTGTATTAGTCATTCTGCTCTATGATGTTAGAGTTAAATACCACAACACGGAGAAAAGCCATGAAAAAGATTTTAAGTATCGCACTGATCCTCGGTGCAACAGCATTACTTGCCGGAGGGATGCAACACGGCATGCAACACGGCATGAATGATGGAATGATGTGCGGCGGCAAGGGCGGAATGATGCAAAAATGTGAATGCGACACAAAAAAACTTCCGCCAATGATGGAAAAATTGGATTTGAACGATAAACAAAAAGAACAAATCACTAAAATTCGTGAAGAGGGTAAAGCGTTCCACAACAAACAGCACGAAAAAATGATGGGAGTACTCACTCCTGAACAACGCGCTAAAATGGAGGGAATGAAAATGATGATGGGAGAAATGAATTCAAAAAACTGCCCGAATAAAGGAGATATGAAAGGGATGAAAATGGGTGAAGACAACATGGGCGGCATGGGTGGTATGGGCTGCAAAAATTGTGACAACAAGTAAATACGATGATCAAAATCCTTCTGATAGAAGATGACCTCGAAATATCGGATCTCCTGACCCAATATTTGAGCCGTTATCAGATGGAGGTCATTTCGTATGCCCACCCCAAAGCGGCGCTCGCCTCTTTGGGGATTGAATCATATGATCTTGTATTACTCGATCTAACCCTCCCCGATATGGACGGATTGGATGTCTGCAAAGCGCTTCGTGAGCGCAGTGACATCCCGATTATTATCTCTTCGGCTCGGAGTGATTTGGGAGACAAAGTTATCGCCCTCGAATTGGGCGCCGATGATTACCTCCCAAAGCCCTATGAACCCAGAGAATTGGTCGCACGCATCCAAAGTCTTCTTCGCCGTATCAACGGTAAAACGATCCAAGCCAGCAGTGATACGTTTCGTGTCGATGAAAACGGGATTTATAAAGAAGGAGAACTACTCCTCCTTACCCGCGCCGAATTTGAACTTCTCAGTCTGCTGATCAAGCATCACCGCCAAATCATCTCCCGTGACTTTATCGCCAACAATGTCGAATCGATCGGATGGGAGAGCTCCGAGCGCAGTATCGATGTCCTCATCAGTCGAATACGCCAGAAAATCGAACCCAATCCCAAACACCCTACCATCATCCGCTCCATTCGCGGTATGGGGTACCAATTTACCCTATGATCTCACGCCGCCACTCCGTTTTTTTCAAGCTCCACGCTTTCTTTTTTCTCGCACTTATCGTGTTGATTTTACTCTTTATCTCAGCATTGCATGAACAAGAGCAACAAAAGCTTCACCTTCTCGCCCACCGATCAATGGAACTCTCCCGTATCATCGACGAAACCAAAGCGCGCGGCTGTATGGAAAAAAATCATGAACTAGCGGAAGCGGGGTTCAAAATGATGGAAGCCAAAACACCTAAATGTAAGGCGATAACACTCCCTCCTCCGATGGAGTCAAAGCTGCGATCCCACAATATCAAAGTAACCATATACAAAGATAACATAGGATTTATCTATGAACTCGCCGAAGGTCATTGCACCATGTTCTATCGTGACACAGCGGAGGGGAAAACCTACTATTTCGTGTGGTTTTTATTCTTTGCCCTCTTAGGGGGACTCGTGAACATGTATCTTCTGCTATGGCGCAACCTCAAACCGCTAAAACGTCTCTATCAGCAGATACAGCGATACGGTGAAGGGGAAGAAATACACCATACGCCAAGCAACGGCAAAGATGAAATCGCCCTGATCTCCAATGCTCTCTATGATGCACTCGAGAAACAAAGCAAGCTCAAAAAATCACGCGAGCTTTTCTTGCGTAACATTATGCATGAGCTAAAAACCCCCATTACCAAAGGAAAACTCATCGTCGAGCTCGAAGAACCGAGTCCTAACCGTAACCTGCTCGCCAAGCTTTTCTCTCGATTAGAAAATCTGATTCGTCAGATGGCGGACATCGAGAAAATGCACGCATTTTCCCTCACAAAAAGTCCGAAAAGTCTTGATTCTATGATCCTAACGGCGATGGATAATCTGATGATTGAAGATAATTGTGTAGAAGTAAGCGGATGCACCCAAAGCATTATGGTCGATAGCGAACTCTTTACCAGTGCCCTCCAAAACCTAATCGACAACGCTGTGCGTCACGCGACCTCCTATCCGATTCATATCCATTGTGACGGAGAAAAAATCTGTATTCGAAACAGCGGGGAACCTCTTAAACGTCCGGTCGAAGAGGCATTACAGGCATTTGTCACCGAGCGGGGAGACGGGGGATTGGGATTAGGACTCTATATCGCCCAATCAGTGTGTGATCTGCACCGATTTAATCTCGAATATCGCTATGAAGAGGGGATACACCATTTTTGTATTCGGTTTATCTAATTCGTCATTCTCGGGCTTGACCCGGGAATGACGAAAAAATAATCTCTTCTAAAGCTCCGAGATAACTATATACGTTCCATCAAATCCAATTAACTTGTTTTGAGAATCAAAGAAAAAATTAATCGTAATGAGTCGATATAATCCGTATTGGCAATAAATAAAAAACTTATTTCCCTCTTCATGATAACGTAAATCATCCTTTTTTAAGATGGATATAACTTGTTCCTTATCCATTCCAAGCGTAAAATGGCGCTCAAGAATTTTGCTTGCATCATTATATTTTATTATTGTTTTACTCTTATTTTGTGATTCAAGAGCAATTATTTCCCAAATTATTTTTGATTTTATATATGAATCACCTTTAAGCATTCCATCGGACAAATGTCTCATTTCTGTTGCACAACCAGTGAAACACCAACCTGCACTGAAAGAAAATAGAGTTAATCCTATATAAAAAAACCATTTTTTCATCGAGTAACCTCTTTATTTTTTGCCTTAAAATAAACCCACAAAAGTGCTGAAACTCCCGCCATCGCGAAACTGAGTGCCATCCCCAGTGTCATCCATTGACCGAGTATGTAACCGATCTGTGCATCGGGAGCGCGGTAAAACTCGACTAATCCGCGACCGATTCCGTATGCAACGCCATAGAGCAAAATCAACTCCCCCTCAAACGCTTTTCGATGACGATAGAGGTAGATAATAATAAAGACCACAATTCCCTCAACAAATGCTTCATAAAGCTGTGAGGGGTGACGGAGGGTATCATAGACATAGATTCCCCACGACACATCGGTAGCACGTCCTACGAGATAGAGGTAGATAATAATAAAGACCACAATTCCCTCAACAAATGCTTCATAAAGCTGTGAGGGGTGACGGAGGGTATCATAGACATAGATTCCCCACGACACATCGGTAGCACGTCCTACGAGCTCTTGGTTGAGAAAATTCCCGATCCGACCGAATACATACGCCAAAGGAACCGATACCGCAACCAAATCCATCAATCGACCGAAAGGGATACCTTGACGGCGATGATAGAGATACGAACCGATCAAAAATCCGAGTATCGCACCATGAAAGCTCATCCCACGAATCCCGACAAACTGCCCGTCGATAAACGGATTAAAAATCTGCCACGGATTAGTGAGGTAATACATCGTATGAATATCGTAAAAAAGGATATACCCTAATCGCGCTCCCAAAATAACCCCGATCTCGGCATAAACAAAATAATCATCCAACTGATCTTTGGTAATCGCAATGTTATCTTTTTGAACGATCCATTTCGCGATGATAAGGGCACTTAGGAGGGCTAGGACATACATCAACCCGTACCAGTGGACAGGAATAGAGAAGATATTAAAAGCTATGGGGTTAAAATGTTCGTAAATATGTTGCCAGAATTCCATAATATTAGTGTTCCTCTTTAATTTTCAATTAGCCAGTCAGTGACTGGACTTTTTAAATATCAGTTTGAATTCGTCAGACACTGTCTGACTTCTTTGAAACGACAATATAAATTGGTCAGGCAGTGACTGACTAATTTGAGGATAAATGGTTGCAATCTGAGTAACTAAGCGATCAAAGGTGTCATTCATCAAATATTACACCTTCACCCGTTTCGCATCGACCAAATAATCACGCCCCACCCGTCCGATATTTTCAAGTTTGACGTTGTGGTGTTCATCGATCACATCGTCATCATAATAAAAATGATCAATTCGTAAAAATGCGATAGTCATCGGGCTATCTTTAAGTTCAGTGATTTGATGAAGGGAACAGAGCAATCCCGCGCGAGCATCGGCAACCATCGGCGGAAACTCCGCCATCACTTCGCACATCTTAATACCGCATTGCTCCGCTTCGCTGACACCGTATTCAAACGCTTCTGCTGAATTTTCGATAGGTTCAGTATGAATATCATGAGCGAGTGAAATCGTCGCTTTTCCCGTCTCAATGATATTACGGATCGAATCTTTAAGCCCACCGTTTTCATGCGCACCGAATGAAACCATGACGCATGGTGGATTAGATGAGACGGGGATAAAATAGCTATAAGGTGCGAGGTTCAACCCGCCCTCACCTACCGTCGAAATCCATGCAATGGGACGGGGGAAGATCGTGTTGCTCATCATTTTATAGACAGTATTAGTATCTAAAGTTTCAGGATTAATCAGCATAATACTCCATTAAAAGGTTATAACTTTCCAGTCACTTTTAAGCGCTTGCGTCAAAAACTCTCCCGTATGGGTCGGTTCGATCCCCATTGCTTGCAGCTGTTCGGTAACGCCGTAATCGTCGCTGCAAACGACACACACCGAAGCTTTTACACCGCTCTTAATCACGTTGGCGACCATAGCTTGCAGCTCCGTATTTTCAGCAAGGAGCTTCGCCGAAGGTCCCCATACCATCAAATGGGCTTCATCCCAATATTCGCGCGGCAAAATGACGCTTCCATAAAGTAAGACAAGCTTTTTTGCCACTTCGATTTCGCCGCTACTCCATACGATCAGAAGTTTATCCATTCCCATGACCTCTTTGATGCTGACCCATAATCTGCGTCATTACTTCTAAATTCTCATCCAAACGATATGCTTTGCCAAAGCCCATCACAACACTGCCGCTTTTGGGAGAGAGTTTAAAGAGGTGAAAATCTCCCATTTGTGTCAACGACGTAACCAGTTCGGGATCAAAGTGGGCACAGAGGCGCTCGATTACACTCATAAATCGTTCATCTTCACGCGTGACTTCAGAGACATTCGCTTCTATCGTAACCCGTTTACGGGCAAAAGGCTGGATACATTGAGACTCGTCTTCGACAAAAAACACGGATACCTTGGGGTTAATGAGGAGATTACGACCGTGCTGGGCTACCGTACTGATGAGGATATAAAAATCATTCTCCATACGTACATAGGGAGCCGTACTCGCATGCGGTTCACCCTCAGGGGTGAGGGAAGCTAGAATCAGGGTTTGATACGTCTCTAAAAACGACTCGACCTCCAGCGTGGTCATTGTCGTAGCGCTTCTGCGATCAACTCAATCGGGTTTTTAAACACCACATCGACATTCGCTTCATTCATCGAGTTATTAATCTGCATACGGCAGGCACTGCACTCAGCGGTGACGATTTGCGCTCCCGTTTTAGCGATCATGGCCGCTTTGGGTTTTCCCGCCGCTTGGGCAAAATGGAAATTCTCCGTCTGCATCGTCACCCCGCCAAAACCGCAACAGGCATTCGGATCGCTCATCTCGGTAATCGTGTAGTTCTGCCCTACCAGTGCGCGCGGCTCTTTGTAGACCCCCTGCATTTTACGAGCATGACACGGATCGTGATACGTGACAGTGAGATCACTCCGCCCTTTGGATGCCAAAAGCTGTTTTAGTTCCGTTTTTT
>Ga0074197_1000891_pt1 | contig 30667 bp, 28 predicted proteins | sample EPASupsiteSAE305_FD_64526 | JGI IMG/M metagenome (GOLD analysis project Ga0074197, IMG submission 64526) | Bioremediated contaminated groundwater microbial communities from EPA Superfund site, New Mexico - SAE3-05 reassembly with SPADES | ecosystem: Environmental > Aquatic > Deep subsurface >...
TCGCCCGCGAGATTCTCCATATGGAAGTCGTCTTCGCCTCCCTCGAACTCGACCGCGTGCTCGGCCTCGGCGCCTACGCAAAAGAGGGCCCCGCCGACGAAGCCTTCTTCACCGGCACCGCCGCCGTCATCAGTCCCATCTCGAACATATACCATGCAGGAAAAGACTACCACTTCGGCGACCAGCAAGGCCCCTTCGCCACAAAACTGCGCGACCAGCTCGTCGGTATCCAGACAGGCCGACTTCCCGATCCCTTCGGCTGGGTCACCGTAGTGGACTGAGGCCGGTGTACCAGCAGAATCTCAAGCCGGACTGGCTGCTTTCCGCTGGGGCGATGTGGCACAGCCAGCAACCCTGACAGGCCGACACAAACGCCTGCCCCGTCTCGGCTGCAACTGCGGCCCTCTTGATTCCAAGTCCCCTCTTTGATATATTCGACTCCGGTCGCGCAGATTTGACGCACGTTGAATTGCGTCCCAATTCTGGGGAATTAGCTCAGTTGGTAGAGCGATAGGTTCGCAATCTATAGGTCGGGGGTTCGAATCCCCCATTCTCCATACAGAGTGCCTCAAGATAAAATCGGTCTCTATTTTTTAATATTGTCATACAAGATGACCTGGTTGCGTCCATTTTCTTTTGCTGTGTATAACGCGGTATCAGCCTTTTTTATCACTTTATTGACCTCGCCACTATGATCACATATAGCAATTCCAATACTGATTGTTATATTTAAATCGAGTATTTTTGTATTTTCTATATTCATTCGAATTCTTTCAGCATACCTCATCAAGTCATCGATGTTTTGATAGGAAGCTATTATCAAGAACTCTTCGCCGCCGAATCGTATAATAGTGTCTGAAGCGCGGCTCGTCATCATGAATGTCTCTGCTATAGCTTTGAGTACTTTGTCACCGGTATCGTGTCCATAGGTATCATTGACATTTTTGAAATGATCGATATCGCACAACATTATTGCGACATTCTGATTATTTCGATTTGATTCATGTAATTGCTTTTTGAGAAATATATCAAAATAATTGCGATTAAATAAGCCTGTAAGATAATCGTGTGATGCCTGAACCTCAACGCGCTGCTGTATGAAATATTTTATGGCAAAAGAGATGAGCGCAAGAATGATTATGGAAGAGAAAAGCACTATGGCAATAACGGTATAATACTTTATATAGGAATGAAAACTATTCTCTATTCCCGTGACTACGATATTTGCTTGAACCCATATTTCTTCACTTAGATTGTTAAATTCAACACTTGGACCCTTTTTAGCATCATACTCATGTAATAGAATCTTTAATTGGTTCCATTGATTCTGAAGAATGATTAGATCGCCTTCATTAGGCTTCTTGATTAAGAATCTCTTTGAACTTTCAAAAGTTTTTATCTTTGTAAGATATCCATCAATTTCATCGGATACTGATGCATAGGCTTCACCCATGAGAGCCAGCTTTACCGTCCTTTGTATTCCGCCCCGGACTTTCCCTGAGTCATTGATTAGAACCGAATATTGACCTATGAACCTGGTTATATAAAGGCTTAAGGCTAAAGTGAGTCCCAGCACGCCAACCATACCAATAATTATCATTATTATTCTGGATGATAAATGATAAATATGTTGGTGTTTTTTCATTGTCATGGATAAAATAAGTTTAGTTTGCCATGTTCGTTTTGTCTAGCGCTATTGGTCTTCTTTTTTAGCCATGCTTTTGCTTCTTTGACTGTTGCATGTTTTCATTGATACTCGCATTGCTATTCTAGATTTTATCAGTATAGTCCATCAATTCTCCACATCAGCCGCCGCGCTTCGGAACGTCACTGGATCGGGAACGACTTGGATTCCCGTAATCCGGCGATACTGTCTGGTCCAGAAGCCGGCAACGCTCTGCGCAATGACCTTCAGGTCTCTTTCTTCGCTTTTACTGGTTCGATCATCGCGCGCGGGTGCGTCTCTCTCTGTACTTTTATTTACTTTGTGGCCAATCCTCGGTACTTTCGGCACCGACTGTTTCATTTCCTCCCTGCTTTTCCGAGCGGTCGCCCGCTTCACTCGGTACTAACTTTTTTATTTTATCTGTTGCTTATTCAATTTTTCTATGTAGAACATACAATATGTTGGCCTGCTTATTGTTTCAGACCATCTGCTCCCGAAAGTGGGGGAGTTAATATATGTCAAATCTCATTTCCTTCCGTCATACTTTTACTCATCTCCGTGAGCACGCCAGGCCCATACTCGTTCTGCTGATTCTGCTGGCGGCCATCCTTCTGACGCGCCTGCCTTCCTATCTGTTGTTCCACATCCTGGCGGAGTTGACCAGCATCGTAATCGGAGTTTGTGTGTTTACCATTGCCTGGAATTCAACCAGCCTTCTCGAAAGCGGTTTTCTGCTCGTTCTTGGAATCGGGTCTCTGTATGTTTCTGGAATAGACGTACTTCACGCATTAGCATTCAAAGGAATGGGCATTTTTCCAGGTGAAGAGGCTAACTTACCCACTCAACTATGGCTGGTTGCCCGGTACTTGCAGGCGCTTGCCTTCTTGACCGCATCCCTGTTCCTACATCACCGCATCCGGCGCGAGTTACCCTTTATCGTCTTCGGTGTGCTCACAGCCGCTATGTTGGCTTCTATTTTTGTGTGGAATATCTTTCCCAGCGCCTACATCGAAGGTGAAGGATTGACTCCATTCAAGGTCGGCAGCGAATATGCCATAATCGCCGTTCTGCTTGCCGCCAGCATCGCCGCCGAACTCGCTTTCACCTTGTACTTTGGCGTCACCGACACGGCCAATCTTTTAGGGCATCTGTTCAAGATCACTGCCTTCTATTTGCTTTACCGAGCGCTTGTGGAGGTGGCATTTACCCGACCATATGATCTTCTGCTCAGGCAGCTCAAGCAGTCGGAGCAAACCGAACGCGCCGGGCGTAATTTCGCGGAGGTGGAGCTGCATGCTTGCGAGGAAAGCTATCTCAGGCTGATGAATAATGCGCTGGTAGGCGTGTACCAGACCTCGCTCGACGGGATTATGCTGTTCGCTAACTCAGAATTCGCCCACCTATTGAGCTTCAGTTCCGCGGAGGAGATGATAGGCGGCAACGTTGCTGAGCGTTATAGGGATTTGCAAGATCGTGCCCGTCTGGTAGAAATTTTGAAGCGAGAGCAATACGTGAGGGAGTTTGAGACGGATTTATGGACGAGGAACGGCCAGTCCCGGCACGTGCTCATGAGCGCGAGTCTCAAAGATAGAACCATCTCCGGTATGGTACTTGACATCACGGAGCGCAAACGGGCGGAAGAAAAAATCAAAATACAGGTTGAGCAACTGGCTGCGCTGCGCGCGATTGATATCGCGATCATCAGCAGCGCCGATCTGTATTTGACACTTAAAATAGTTTTGGAACAGGTGATTCAGCATTTGCACGTAGACGCGGCATCTGTTTTGCTCCTGAATCCACACCAGTATACTCTTGAATATGCCGAAGGGATTGGCTTCCGAAAAGAGATTCCTGCGCTTCCACCGCTGCGGTTAGGGGAAGGATTTGCTGGCCGCGCAGCGCTGGAACGTCGTATTGTCAGTGCGGTGAACATCGCGGAATCCGAAATAGAATTTCGGCAAAAACAGTTGATCGAGGGCGAAGATTTCGTCTCAGTTTACACTGTGCCTTTAATTATCAAGGGTCAGGTGAGGGGAGTACTGGATATTTTCAACCGATCGGAGCTCCACCCTGACCAGGCGTGGCTCGATTTTTTGGAGACACTCGCGAAGCAGACCGCGATCGCGATCGACAACGCAACGCTCTCTGAGGGGCTGCAGAAGTCAAATATGGATCTCATCCGGCAAGCTGACCGACGAAGAGTGGGTGGAAATGCGCAAGCATACACAATATGCGTATGAAATGCTCGCACCCATTGCCTACCTCAAACCTGCGCTGGATATTCCATACTGTCATCACGAAAAGTGGGATGGCACGGGATATCCGCGCGGATTGAAGGGCGAGCAGATTCCACTGGCGGCGCGACTCTTCGCGGTAGTGGATGTATGGGACGCGCTTCGCTCCGACCGTCCATATCGCAAAGGATGGAGCGACGACAAGGTGTATGAATATATAAAGTCATTGGCGGGCACGCATTTTGACCCAAGGGCGGTAGAATTATTCTTCAAAGTGTTGAGTGAGAATAACCAAGGGGCGGGCTAATACCCGCATTCAGTTCGCTCCTCTGATTCACTCCATAGGAACGGCGCTCTCCATCGGACAGTAACACGCGCTTCAGGCAGAATGACCTCTATGAAGTCCTGTGCGAACGCTACGAGAAGGCTTCGACCATCATCACCTCCAATCGGGACTTCGGTGAGTGGCCGAGTGTGTTCTCGAACCTTCTCATGAGTTCCGCCGCCATGGACCAGCTGGTGCACCATGCGGTGAAATTCGTGATCGAAGGCAAATCCTACCGGGTGGAAAGTTTTTCCGCCCGGTAGCGATCGTATATGGACATGAACCCTCCAATGCTCCTAATGCTTTTAACAGGGGGAAATGTTTGTAAGTCCAACCGACATGCTGATTGCATTTTTATGGATACGTTTTTGATATGCAATAGTATCTGGTATTAAATCTTTCCCATATGGACAGGCCTCTGTTATTTTAAAAAGATGGTTATTGCAGAAACGACATGGCCCTGCTGTACGTTCGAAATGCTTGTTTTGACTATCAAACTTCAGAGTCCCTTTTTGAAATTCTTCGACAATAATTGAAGCAATCATGTCAAATGGCTCTATAAGCATCTTTCTTAAATCATCCCACGCATCTTTCATGTCTTCTTTATTGGCATGAATATTGTCCAAACCTATTAAGACTTGTCCCCCGTCTGGGCTGGCATTTAAGAGCCTCACCGCATCCGGCCACTTGCTTTGAAATTCTTGCCACTCATCAAGAGAAAAAGCGTAACAATTGCTAAAATTGACTGGATATGAGAAATGTGGTGCGACAATAATACGTGTTTTAAATTCTGAGTCATTTACCGACATCATGACCCGATTCTGCAAAGTAAACTTCAACCATCCATACGGGCCAACAAGATTCTTGGGAAGTTCGGGCGTGAAGGAGATTCCCTTAAATGCTTTTTTGAACATAGTAAAAGCCGATGTCCCCGAAAAAACAACAATATTAGGTTTGGTTTGTTGAAATTGTAAGGCCAACCACCCCCTCTCACTACAGCACACTGAAGAAATTTTGTCCCTTTCTTCCTGAGGTACTCCCCCTGATTTTGCTGTCCACCCCGGAGAAGCACAGGCAACCATATCTCCCAAGAGGACATCCTCACCGGCATGGAGAGCTGTCTCGTGGGGAATCAGTCCTGCAACTTTGAGTTTACTTTCTGCTATATCGAGGATCTTTTCAAACAACTGATAATACCCCACTGTCTTTTTTTCTACTTCAGTCGGTATGCCGACCGGCAATTTAATCTGACCGGCTATTATATCCCCTTTTTTAAAGTTCTTACCTTTACTGCATAGAATGGCACACTGTCGAGGGATTGTTATTCCTCTCTCATTATAGCTTACCTTTATCTCTATATTCTCTTGTGCATCATCGTATGAAATATCGTTCACCGTGCCATCTTCTCTGGCAACGATGGCGGCGTTTGGGTCAATAAATCCTTTTAAAAAATCGATATCATATTGTTCCTGAAAAATAGTTTGATACCGATAATAGGTCGCATACTCAGCAATATTGTCAAAATACGGGTAACACCACCGCGATCCCTCCTCATTGAGCTGCCATGAAGGCATATTAGGATTGATGCCTATCGTCATAATAGGTGCTTTCCTGCATCCCCCGGCAAGTGCCGGTACCGTAAATCGGTTCCCATTTGTCCTTGCTTCAATGTTTTTTATTTCATCAGGCTTTAGTGGTTTCCTGGGTTTCTCATGAATCCAGTCATACGCAAGCCAAGGCCCAAAATGTCGATTGAAGTAATGACAAGGATGGGTTTGTTCGTCATACGTCTCGCGCATTGCTTTACATGTCATGACTTCCCACGCAAGCTGCACTTCTACAGAAAGATTGGAATCAAATTTTTTATCATTCATAAAAAACCTCCATACACATTGCTGTTCGCTATGGTTGTTCAAAATAATACACGTAGCGTCCCTTCCAACAGGCGCTTATACCTGTGAAACGTTCGTGGCGTAAATCTTTGCCAGAGGGAAAGCGAAACACAAAAACCGTGATAGCCGAACCACAACAGCATGATTGATAGTAATCACGGGTTGAGCAACAAGATGAGGTCAATCACACTTTCCCTGCCAAAACAGATGAAAGTTGTAATATATTTTTTTATAATCACTTATAATGTTAATCTTGTATACTGCGCAAGTCTCATGGTGTCAACAGACAATTCGGGATCATTAGCATAACCAGTCCCTATCTTTTGAATTTTGGCTCTGAAGAAAAGCTTGACGGAATGAGAGGGGATAAATATTTTATGAATCTTACCATATACCATAAATCCATGATGGCGGTGACAACAATTGGAATCCTCTGATTTTATTTTGCTTTTGCGACTCTCCTTCTTCTCATGACATCAATGATGACTGCTATGACAATGATTAGCCCTTTCACCATTCGCTGGGCTCCCTGTGGAACACTCAGCAGATTCAAGCCATTGCCAATGACGCCGATTATTAGTACACCGATCAAGGTGCCAATAGTTGATCCTTCGCCTCCAGACATGCTAGTTCCACCAATAACAACAGCCGCTATTGCATCCATTTCATAGCCATCGGCGTTGGTTGGTACAGCGCTGTCAAGGCGTGAGGTAAGAAGAATCGAGGCTACACCACAACAGAATCCAGTGATAGCATAGGCCGCTATTTTGACTGACTTTACATTAATTCCTGATACTTTTGCACAGCTTTCGTTCCCACCAATTGCATAGGTGTACCTGCCAAGCCTTGTAAATTTGAGGATGTACCACGCTACAAAATAGAGCAGAATCATGATAATGATCGCAAACAACGGGACTCCGCCGATCCTTTCACTGATGATCAGGAATTGCTGAGGGAAGGTATAGATCGGCTGGCCTGCAGTTATTGTATAAGCGGCACCACGAGCAATATACATTGTTCCAAGGGTGGCGATAAATGGAGGAAGTTCAAAATATGTTATCAGAAATCCATTAAGCATACCTATCAGAGTTGAAACCAGGAAACCCACCAGAATGGCAAACCATACCGGCATCTGGAAGTTCTTCATGAGGATCCCCAAGATTAAACCCGTCAGGGCAACGTTGGAACCAACAGACAAATCTATGCCACCAAGTAGGATTATGAAGGTCATTCCTATTGCAATGGTGAAATTGATGGAAACCTGCTGCAAGATGTTCAGTAAGTTGACTGGTTTTAGGAAGTTCTTGCTGGTTATGGAAAGTATGATGCACAGCGCAAGAAACGCTGAAGCAATGCCCCATGTATTGCTATTCGATGTGATGATGGTCTTTCGATTTTTCATGCCAAATTCCCCTTATTCTGCAATATTCACCCTATCTATCTGTGCCAATGGCATATTGAAGCAGTATCTCTTGTGTGGCTTCCTCGCGCAAAAGCTCGCCCGATATTTTCCCCCTGCACATGACCTCAATCCTGTCGCACATTCCCATCAATTCGGGCATTTCGCTCGATATCAAGATGATGCCTTTCCCTCGAATCACAAGGTCATTGATTAGGTTGTAGACTTCTATCTTGGCGTTGACATCGATACCGCGCGTGGGCTCATCCAAGATAAGCACGCTCGAGTTCTGCAATATCCATTTTGCTATGACAGCTTTCTGCTGGTTTCCGCCAGAGAGGTTGCGCATCTTCTGATAGGAACTTGGTGTCCGGATATTGAGTCTTGCTATAAAGTCGTTGATTGTCTTTCGCTCATTCCCTAAGTTGAGGTGAATGCCGGTTCCAAATTTGTCCAATGAAGCCAAGGTGATATTGCTGCCAACGTCCATGGTGAGCACAAGGCCTTCGTTTTTCCGGTCCTCTGTGACAAAGCCTATTCCTGCGGCTATTGCATCGCGAGGAGATTTGATATGGCATTCTTTCCCCCCGACAAAAACTTTGCCGGTCACATTCTTGTCAAGACCAAAAATGGCGCGTGCAGTCTCGGTCCTCCCCGCACCGACAAGTCCTCCAATGCCCAGGATTTCCCCTGCTTCTACCGAGAAACTGATATCCTGCACCAATTTCCCACTGTTCAGATGCTCAACTCGGAAAACTTCCTGGCCGAAGTCGACTTTTTTCTTTGGGAATTTCTCCTTGAGTTCTCGTCCGACCATCAGCTTGATTATCTCGTCAATCGAAGTATCCTTGATATCAAAATTGGCAATGGTCTTTCCATCACGCATGATAGTCGCCCTGTCGCCAATTTCTTTGACCTCTTCAAGTCGGTGTGAAATATATATTATCGAAACGCCATTTTTCTTGAGCTTGCGGATTGCCCTGAACAAATGTTCGATCTCGAGGGATGTCAACGATGAAGTAGGCTCGTCCATGACAATGATGCCCGAATTGTTGGACAAGGCCTTTGCTATCTCGACCATTTGCTGCTGGGCCGTGCCGAGGTTCTTCACCTGTTCGTTTGGTGATATGGATATTTCGAGATCATCGAGGATACTCTGCGCGCCTGCATACATTTCTACCCAATTAATCTTCGCCCTGTTGCTCATCTTGTGGCGCCCCATGAAGATGTTTTCTGCGACGGTGAGCGATGGGACAAGGTTGAGTTCCTGGTATATTATGCTGATACCGAGTTTTCCTGCCTTCTTCGGCGTATCGATCTCGACTTTCTTGCCATCAAGGCGAATTTCACCGCTATCCTTGCTGTATACGCCGGCAAGTATCTTTATCAAAGTGGATTTCCCGGCTCCATTCTCACCCGCGATCACATGAACTTCCCCTTTTTTGACTTCAAGAGTAGCATTGTCCAGTGCAAGAACGCCTGGGAAGTGTTTTGTGATATTTTCCATGCAAATGGCTAATTCTTCTTTCATGTGGCGGCTCTCTAGATGACTGTAATAAAAGGATGCGCAGCCATCAGGACTGCACATCCCTCGCAATATTTGATTGCCAATCTATTTCAGATACTGATCGGCATTTTGCGGAGTCACGACCACCGTTTCAACATTGATAATTTCATCGACCTTCTGGCCCTTGATTATCTTATCAAGCGCCTGGACGCAGAGCTTGCCAGTCTCTATACCGTTGATCGATAGCGTCGCGAGCATGCTACTTCCTGCCTTGATCGTCTCAATAGCGTTTGGGTTACCGTCGAAAGACACAACCTTTGCCTTGCTTCCAGCCTGTTCGATAGCCTTTACAGCGCCCAGGCCCATCTCGTCACAGAGAGAGAAGAAGACATCGATTTCGGGATGGGCTTGGAGCATGTTTGCTGCAGCATTCATGCCTTTTTCACGTTCCCAGTCACCAGGCTGTGTGGCCACAATTTTGATTCCGGGATATTTCTTTTTTGCTTCATCAATGAATCCGCCCTTGCGCGAAGTGGTGTGGACGCTCGGCAGGCCTTCGATGATTGCTACGTTCGCTTTGCCGTTGAATTGCTGTCCGACAAAGTCGGCCATCTTTGCTCCGCCTGCATACTGATCATAACGAACATAGGAATCGACCTTACCACCGGCCAACTTGTCCTGTGTGTTGAACATAACAACGGGGATGCCTGCGGCGTTGCATTTTTTGACTGCTGTTACGATTGCATCGGCATTGATTGCACAGAGGATGACGCCCTTTACTCCGCGGGTGATCATGTCTTCGACAAGGCGGACCTGGGCATCGTAGTCGCTTTCCTTTTCCGGCGATGCAATAAGGAGCTTATATCCTAAAGATTGGGCAACAGGCTGGGCTCCTTTTATGCAGGATGCATAATAGGGGCTGATCATTGCAGGCGGCAGGAAGGCAATTTCCTTGGCGCCACTTTGTGCAAACACTGACCCACTTGTCATAGTTATGACAAGTACTAAAAGCAGCATTTTTGATGCTCTTTTCATCTCGTTTCCCTCCTCTTTTTGATTCCCAGTCCTGAAAACCGGGTTTTATCACCAGACGGCTTGCCGTCGTGTAACCTAGGACAACGCTTTCAGAAGTTTCCCTAACAGTATTTCCGGTGCCTTTATATATGAGTTCAATGTGTCGCCGCCGCGGTGATTTGTAATCGTGACATTATCAAGCGTGAGGAAAGAATAGTCCGGCGGCAATGGCTCAATCGGGAATACATCCAGGGCCGCTCCCATTATTTTTTTCTCCTTGAGTGCTGCATAGAGGGCATGCGTATCCACTAACCCCGCCCTAGCAGTATTGATGAGGATAGCGTTCGGTTTCATCATGGATAGCTCTTTAGTGCCGATGACTGGCGCTGCACCTTTTGACATGCGGGCATGGAGGCTTATCACATCACAGCTGCGCAGGAGTTCCTCTTTGACAGCCGGTATGCATCCATAGGCCTCTATGGTTGCAGGATCGACAAAGGGATCATAGACCAATATTTTCGCGTCGAATGCCCGGATCCTTTTTGCCACCAGTCTGCCGATGACCCCGAAGCCGACTAGGCCGACTATAGATGTATTCAGCTCGGGTATTACATCGGTGTTGTCATAGCGCTCCCTCCAGGTTCCTGCCTTCAATGCCATATTGGAGCGTGATATATTCCTCATTTCATCCAAAATCAATCCAATAGTATATTCCGCGACGGCAAGCGCATTGTGCTCGGGGCAGTTGATCACCTTGACATTGAATTCGTTGGCGGCTTCTATGTCGACATTTTCCAGTCCTCCCCTCGCCGTCATTATGTACTGTAGGCGTTTTGCCCTGCGTATCAATTCGTCGGGGACAGGGAAAAGATGAAGGAACAGCACATCCACATCTTCGACTGCCTTCAGGATATCATCTTGTACTGGGTAGGCTTTGTATCCTTTGATTTCGATCTGTCGCACAACATTTCTGAATTCGGCGCGTGTACCGTTCATGCCTTGCTGCCATTGGATTGAATGGTAATGCGAAAACAGGGAGTTGCTGCTGAGCATGTTATCGAAAATTGCTGAGGGAATCATGTAATCGCCAATCGCGAGACATGATAACTTTTTACCTGTGTAATGTCCCATCATTTTACCCCATCAACATTCCGCCATTCACATTAAGATTGGCCCCTGTCATATAACTCGATTCTACAGAAGCGAGGAAGACCACTACATTCGCAATTTCATCAACAGTACCAAGCCTGTTTAGTGGTGTACCGGCTATCCATTCCTTTCGCTTTTCCTTGGTACCGTAGGCCAGTATGTCAGTATCCACGCGCCCAGGCGAAACTATATTCACGGTAATTCCAAAAGGCCCAAGTTCCTTTGCAAGGGAATACGTGAGACCAAGGAGCCCTGACTTGGAGGCTGCGTAATGCGCATGCTGGCTTGATCCAGCAAAAGCCGCCTGCGATGCAATATTGATGATTCGCGGACAGCTGCTTTTCTTAAGGTAGGGGATGGCCTCGCGGATTGTCAGGAAACAGCTCGTAAGATTTGTAGTGATGACTTTGTTCCATGATGTGAGCGACATGGTCTCTATCGGATCTGTCGGCATTATGCCGGCGCAGTTTACCAGTATGTCCAGGCCTTTAAAATGCTGTGCTGTATTTTTCACCATCGCGATTATTTCCGATTCTTTGCAAATATCGGCTTTTGTTATAAATGCCTCGCCTCCGGATTTTTGTATTTCATCCTGGACTTCGGAGGCAGATACAGCGTTCATATTATAATTAAGGGCTACGGAGATACCCGCACGGGCAAGCGCAAAGCATATTCCCCTTCCAATTCCCTTGCTTCCTCCCGTTACAAGTGCAACTCGGCTATTCCACATTTTTCATTCTACCTTTCGTCTGCCACATCAGTTGGTGGCTCAAGATGTATTTTTGCAAGCTCTGCATAGTCGTTTTTAATGTGGCCATAAATATCCTTATAAAGGCCAAAGAGCTCAGTATAGTAATCGACCCATTCGGCAACGGGTTCAACGGCCTTCTTGATAAGTAGGTAATCGACTGATGCCTTTTCCATTGAATCGAACTCACCAGTGAAACAGCCCAGCATGTATGCCAGCCCGCCGGGGGCCCCAAGGGAGCTTTCTACCACTTCAATCGGCCTATTCAATATCGAAGCCTTTATCTTTAACCAGATATCGCTGTTGGCGTGACCACCTACGATGCGGATTTGGCTCAGGGGGTTGCCTGCAAGTTTTGCTTCGTTGAAATTGTCGCGCAAGGCAAACGCGCCTCCTTCCATTATCGAGCGAATAAGCTGGCCTCTATTTGTACCTAAAGTCAGCCCTACAAATGTCCCGCATGCATTCGAATCCCATATTGGGGCACGCTCTCCCTCCATGTAAGGAAGGAATATGATCCCGGTTGGGTTTTTCGCATTTAAACACACTTCCTCATCCATAGCTGAGTAGGAATTGATGTGTTGCGATTTGTACAGCGTATCGCGAAACCATCTCAGCGAGCCTCCCGTAGAGCTCATTGCACCAAGAGACAGATATTGGCCAGGTACCGCACTATACATGGAGGTCAAATTGAGGGAAGGAGTAGGTTCTTTCGAACTCATGAGCAGAACAGATGAGGTTCCGGTCATTTCGACAGCAACGCCACTACCTGATATACCTGCCTCCAAGGCTGCCGCTGCACCATCGACAGTTCCTGCAAGCACAACAGTGCCTTTTTGCAAGCCAGTGGCGGAAGCAGCCGAAGCGCTCACCTGACCAATGGGCAGATGCCCCTCTGTGATGTCAGGGAAAATCGAGGAATCAACACCTGCCGTATCGAGCAATTTTTTAGACCAGCAGTGCATTGTTACATCGTAGGCCTGCGTCAGCGAAGCATGAACAGGGTCTAGTGAATACTCGCCAGTAAGCTTAAAATTGATATATCCATTGGGCGATAGCAGCTTATTTATTTTTTTGGATATACTCGGGTACTTCTCGCAATACCAAACCAGTTTCCCCAGTACATAAAACGGATCCACCCTGTTTCCTGTGATTCTGAATATCTCATTATTGCCGATAGTTTCCGCAAGCTTGTTACATTGGTTGATGCTTCGTCGATCCATCCATATCAGTGCATCATACATAGGCTTGCCAGCTAAATCGACTGGTAGCATTGTAGGAGCTTGGCAGCTTATGGCAACCGCAGCGATCTCGGCCGAATCTATTCGGCTTTCGTATAGAACCCGGTGAATAGTATCTGTGGTCGCATCCCACCAGTCATCTGGCCTTTGTTGGGCCCATGAGGGGCGGGGGAAATATGTCTTATATTCGTCTATTGCTTGCGCAACAGGTCTTGCCTTTTCTGCAAAAAGCACACTTTTTATATTGGTTGTGCCTATATCGATTCCTAGCGTATACATCTTATACAGACTCCCATATATGCACTACCCGCTCTTTAATACCTATCTTTGGAATTATCTCATTGAATTCTTGATTTGACAATAGAAAAAACAAAATAATACCAAATTTTTTAGTATAATTTAAAAATAACCAAAAAAAACAAAATCGACTTGACTTTCACTCCAAATGACTATCTATTTATGTGTGTGTATTCTATGTATAATTTCATAAATTGGATACATAAAAGGGAAAAGATAGGGTATGCTACATGAAGAGCGTATATCTCTGATCCTGAATCAGCTCAATCGCAAGAACGCCGTAACAGTCAAGGAACTTGCCAGCTTGTGTAATGTGACAACTGAAACCATACGCAGCGACCTGAAAAAACTGGAAAAGATGAATCTGCTGACCTACAAGCATGGTGGGGCGATTAGGACTTCCTTACACGATGAAACGCCGCATCTACAAAGGGAGCTCACCAACAAGGAATTGAAAGTTGCCATCGCAAGAAGTATTGTCAATGAGATAAACATGTATGACCAGATAATTCTCGATTCAAGCTCGACCTCGCTCTGTGTGGCACAAGCATTACCCAATATGCCTATAACAATTCTGACGAACTCTCTCCTTATCCAAAATGAGCTGGCAAGCAAAAATGAGATTGAGGTAATCGCCATTGGTGGCACGCTTCTACGGAGTTCGTTATGCTATGTGGGTTATACGGCTGCCCTACAACTAAGCAATTACCACACGAACAAGGCTTTTCTTTCCTGTAGAGGAATCCATCATACAATGGGTGCGAGTGAGCCCAACGAACTAGCAGTTGTGGTTAAGCAAAAAATGCTCGAAATATCAGATGTTATCTATTTGATGATGGACTCGACGAAATTTGGAATCCAGGATTTTATTCAAGTCGCGACTCTGGATGCTTTTTCCTATATATATACTGATTCAAATATTTTAGAGGCCCAGCTAGCTCCTTTTGAGCCATACAAAACCAAGATAAGGGTCTGCCCAATAGCAGAATGCTGAGCTGGAACATTATAGTGCATAGTATAAATAGTTTGCTTAATACTATATTTTAAATAGAGTTAAAAAAATCAGAGAAATATTATACGACAGCTTCCTTGATCCGAGAATCAGAGCTGTACCAAAGGTGGTGACTTCGCATCCTGTCATCCAAAGGATGATATACAGGCTGAATATTCAAAGTGTACTGATTTGACGTATTTGAAGCTGCCCAGTATACTTCGTTGTTTAGAAAGAAGCTGACCCAATATTTTGCCTTTTTGAGAATAACTTATCCTTATCTTGGTTCTTATATTGGGCATTACATACCTAATGGAGTTCTATTATTGACTCGGCAATTTAAAAGTTGATTTCAGCATAGTGAATTGTCGGATATTGAAAATATGACATAATGCGTTCCGGATTTTGCCGCACCATCGACATATGGTTCGTCGCTGATGCCTTGAGATTTGCCTTCATCCGGATGACTGGTGCCTTGCCCCTAGAAGCAGAGCCACGACATCGTACATCACCAGCGCACAGTCCAGTCTCATCGCCCCAGTAGATTCCCACATGCTCCTTCCTAGTTCGAGCCTTGATCGCAGGAAATTCTTCTGCGAGCCACGCGTGCACCTTCTCAGGTTTCCGTTCGTAGGCACATTTCACCGGTTTCTGTGGAGTAAATCCCCATCGCTTCAAGTATTCTCCCACGGTACGTATCGGCATGATGAAATTGTATTCCTGCTGAATGAGCAAGCGAACTGCTTCACGGGTCCACAGGGCAAAATCCAGTTTCAACTGCTCTGGCCTTCGGTCGATACTCTTCTTCTGTATCTCTTTTTCTTGCTCGGAGCTCAAATGACGGTCTTCACCGAATTGTCGCCCTCGTTGCTTGCCTTTGATCGCAGCTGCTTCGCCTTCAGCACGATAGATGCTCCAGGTTTTACTCACGTTTGAAAGTTTCCGTCCATCTTCGTGTTCCATGGCTGTAGTAGAGCATACTTCTAGAGCTTTTCTATTGCCGAGGCAGTAAAGAGGAATTCAAGTACCCAGTTTGATCCAACAATTGTGGACAGATTTGTGGCATATCTTGAAAAGAATTTTCTATAAAGGTCAGCGGGCTTCAGGTCTGAGCCACTCAGCCGCAGGATTCAGGGGCTGCACTCGATAATGCGCCCCCGGGCCAAGGAACGAACGGATCAGGCGGGTATCTTTTTCATCGAGGAGCGGTTTCGCGAGTGTCGTCCTGAAAAGATACTCTGTCCCTGAGTTTCGGATGATCCTGATACTCTCCTGGATGGCCCCGACGTCCACCGGGACGCCCGCCAGCTCGCCGTAGCGTCCGAAGGGTGCTTTGACATCCATCGCGATGAAGTCGACGAGCCCGGCCGACACAATCGCCGAGAGTCGGTCGGGGAAGCTGCCGTTCGTATCGAGTTTGACCAGATATCCCATCTGCCCTATCCTGTCCAGGAATTCCGGCAGATCATCGTTCAGCAGGGGTTCGCCGCCGCTCACCACCACTCCCCGCAGCCGGCCGATCCTGGACCGCAAGAAATTGAAGACTTTTTCTTCGTCGAGGGGCGCCTCGAAGCGCGCGGGGTCGACGAGCTGGGGGTTATGGCAATAAGGGCAGCGAAAGTTGCAGCCCTGCGTGAAGATGACGGCGCACAGGTGTCCCGGATAGTCGACGAGCGAGCAGCGCTGCAGTCCGCCTATGAGCACAGTTCCTCCTTCTTGACGCTGAATGTCTTCCGGAGTTCGAATTCTGCCTGTTTTCCTTTGTTCCACTGCGCAATGGGACGGAGATACCCCGTAACCCTGGAATAGATTTCCGTCGGCTTGCCGCATTTCGGACATACGGCGACTTCTCCAGGGATATAGGCATGATCGGGACAAATCGAAAACGTAGGCGTGAATGTAAAATACGGAAGTTTATAATTGCTGCAGATCGTACGAACCAGGGCTTTCACCGCCTCATAATCCTCGACGCGCTCGCCTGAGAAGACATGAACAACGGTGCCACCTGTGTATTTGCCTTGGATTTCATCCTGCAGATCCAGATATTCGAAAATATCGTCGGTGTAATTCACTGGAAGTTGTGTCGAGTTGGTATAGAATGGTTCGCGTTCGCCGCCCTCGAGGTCATTGGAAGTATTGGCACATATGATATCCGGATACTTGTTCTTATCGAGCTTCGCCAGACGATAGCTCGCTCCCTCTGCGGGGCTTGCCTCAAGATTGTAGTTGTTGCCTGTCGATTCCTGGAATTCTATGAGGCGGTGGCGCAGATAATCCATGACTCTGAGGGCGAACTTCTGCCCTACAGCCGACGCAATGCCCTCTCCGAAGAGATTCCGGCACGCCTCGTTCATGCCGATCACCCCAATCGTCGAGAAGTGATTCTTCCAGAAACATCCGAAATGTTTTTCGACGTCGCGCAAATAATACTTCGAATAGGGGTAAAGATTATTGCTGGTGAACCGCTCCAACACCTTCCGCTTGATCTCGAGGCTCTCCCGGGCGAGCAACAGGCGAGCATCGAGGAGCCTGAGAAATTCATCTTCATCGTGGGCGAGGTAGCCTATCCGCGGCAGGTTGATCGTCACCACGCCGATCGAGCCGGTCAGAGGGTTAGACCCAAACAGACCACCGCCACGTTTTCTGAGCTCGCGGTTGTCGAGCCTGAGGCGGCAACACATCGAGCGCGCATCCTCAGGCTTCATGTCGGAGTTGACGAAGTTCGAGAAATAAGGCACCCCATATCGGGCCGTCACCTTCCAGAGCATATCGAGCTCGTGGTTGTCCCAGTCGAAATCCGGAGTGATGTTGTAGGTGGGTATCGGAAAAGTGAAGACCCGCCCGGCCGCGTCGCCCTCGTACATGACCTCGAGGAACGCCCTGTTGAAGAGGTTCATCTCAGGCTGAAATTCGCGGTATGTCGCTGGCTGCGGCTCGCCACCGATAATGACTGCCTCGTCCGCGTATGTTTTCGGCACCACGAGATCGAGGGTGACGTTCGTGAAAGGAGTCTGGAAGCCAACCCGCGTCGGCACGTTGATGTTGAACAGAAATTCCTGGAGCGCCTGTTTCACCTCAGGATAGGTCAGTCTATCGTAACGGATGAATGGCGCGAGCAGCGTGTCGAAGCTCGAAAATGCCTGGGCTCCCGCGGCTTCTCCCTGCAGGGTGTAGAAAAAATTGACGATCTGACCGAGCGCGCTCCGAAAGTGCCGGGCGGGCCGGCTCTCGATCTTTCCCGTGACTCCCCGAAATCCCTCGACCAACAGCGCCTTGAGATCCCAGCCAACACAATAGACAGAGAGCACATTCAGGTCGTGGATATGGAAATCGCCGTCGAGGTGAGCATCTCTTATCTCGGATGGATAGATTTGGTTCAGCCAATAGCCGCTGCTGATCTCGGACGAGATATAATTATTCAAACCCTGGAGCGAGAAGGTCATGTTGCTGTTCTCATTGACGCGCCAGTCCCTCTGATTCAGGTACTGATCGACCAGTTCCCCGTTCGAGCGCGCGGTGATTTCCCTGATCCTGGCGTGCTGGTCTCGGTAGAGAATGTAGGCTTTCGCCGTTTTCCGGTAAGGAGAAGCGAGGAGAACTTCCTCGACGATATCCTGGATTGCTTCTACGGTCGGTATCTTCTCACCGAAAGCCTGCTGGGCCATCATCAGCGCGCGGAGTGCAAGCCGCTTCGCAATGGGGGCATCAAATTCTCCCGTCGCCGCGCCTGCTTTCGAGATCGCGGAGCCTATCTTCTCCGCGTCAAAACGGACTTCACTGCCATTGCGTTTAATTATTGATTGAAACATGGAACCTCCCTCATGAACACCTATACTTTACGGAGACCAAAATCATTCGGAGGGAGTAATGGGAGAAAATGATGGAATAACAGAACCGATTGATCTTAGAAATCTTAGATGCCTATTCTTCACCTACAATCATTCTGCGGACACACCACACAGCTCTCTTCCTCCCTCGGGAAACGAACCGACGCATCAGACAGGATAGGTCTTCCGGCTCCGGGCACCCTACTCACCCGCCTTCCCATCTCGCCTCACCGCGAGACAGTGGTTTTTTCTTGGGCTTTCGCTCCCGACACGGCTGCGGGGCAGCGGGAGACTCGCACTCCTCTTCCCTGGCATCCTGTCAATTTGAAAACATTGTGCTAAAAGAACCCTGTGCATGCATGCTGCATTGATAAGAAAGCAGAACCTTTGACATGCAACAACGTCATCCTATGTGGGATCATCGGAGTTGTCAATATCTTGCGTTATAATTTTCAACATATACAATATATTGTGTAGGCAACATTCTGATATTCCGAACCCCGACCTTTGTACACCACGGCATCCGATGTTATAGTACGTGCAGCCACGTCGCGGTAGGGAAATGTTTTGCACAGAGGTGAAACCATGGACAAAGCCACTGTCGGTATTATAGGCGGTGACTTTCATAATATATAAAGAGCAAAAGTCTCAGGGACTTTATCTACGAGAGCAATGGCACTGGCCAAGGCCTATGCGGTTTCAAAATATATGCTGCTTCTGTTTACCGTGGAACTTGCGGAGCGCGTGCAGAACAGGGGTGTCGCCGTGAACGCCATTAAGGCAACCCCGGCACGTTATCGGATATTGTCGTTTATCCAGTTCCGGAGCCCGGTGCTCATCGGGAAATTCCCCCAGCCATCATCATCCAGAACAGTGTCGTAGCGGAGAGAAATCACCTCATCGAGGACGGCAGGCTTGTATGCATTTGAGTCGCTGTTCCAGAAATTCATGGGATACATTGCGGAAGGAGGAAGTTCCTGGCGTTCTGCAACCTTGGTTTTGCCCGCGACGGCGATGCTGAGCGCGGCCTGGTGCATGAATATCTTGTACAGGACATGTTCCTGGCAATATGCTCGCATGAACCTATCCCCGGCAAAAATCCGCAGAAGCCTCTCCCATTCACGAAATATTCCTAGTTCCGGCCTTATGCCGACAAGACCCGCCGCAATATAGAAGCGCAAAACTTTCCGGTCTATATAACTCGTTGTAGTCCCCATGCTTCTATAATCGACACCGCCGAGCACGCATGCGCGCCGCCAGAATTCGTTGTGGACATCTTCCGGTCCAGCGCTAGCCTGGCCAATATTCTGAACGTTCACAGGCCTGAACGAAACTTTTTTTTCAGCGCACGGCAGCAGGGGCGCGAGGTCATTGAGCACAAGCGAATCACGGTCAAACCAGAGGAGTTCCGACGCCTTCCCTTCAGCGCGGCGCTCCGCCTCGGCCGCCGCGAGCGCCTTCTGCGCAAAGGGAAAATCCGTCAGGTCCTGAACGTCGCGATACGGGAGCAGCTCGACATGCAAGGCCGCCGCCTTTTCAAAGACCTGCGCCTGTATCTTGCCGGCATCCTGGCACATGACCCAAACCGGCGCCGATCCACAGATTCCTCCATAACGCCGGATGCTCGCCGCAAGCAGGAGCAGGTCGGTATTGGGCGACCCTCTGTATGTGTAATCGCAATACGCGATGGCGAGAGAAGGTGACAGGTGATCTGTGTCGTTTGCCATGCTCTTCAACCCCTGTATTCACAGCATTTTGTTTATGACAGACAACGCTGCCTGGATAAAACTAGTATATTATATATATCGATTTGATAGAAACAGCCAATCGTCTTTCAGGAGGAATAAGCCTATGGCAGAGATAGAAAAAAACGACGGCGCGGCCCAGATTGTTTATTTTTCTCACGGCGGTGGCCCGCTGCCGATTCTGGGCGATCCCGGCCACCGGTCGATGGTCCGCTTCATGGAAGCGCTCCCGGCAAAACTCAGAAAGCCGGACGCGATTCTCGTGATAAGCGCCCACTGGGAAGCACATGAAGTGACGCTGACAGGCGGAGAGTCCCCTCCCCTGATCTATGATTATTATGGTTTCCCTGAAGAAGCGTACGATATAACCTATCCCGCCCCCGGCCAACCCGGACTGGTGGAACTCATTGCCGGGCTGCTTCAAAAAAGCGGCATTCCTTCGCGCGTCGACAAAAACCGCGGTTTCGACCACGGAATGTTCATACCCCTGAAACTCATGTACCCCGACGCCCTTATCCCCACAGTCCAGATGTCGCTTCTCCACAGCCTCGATCCATCTTCTCACCTTAAGCTTGGCAGGGCTCTGCGTCCCCTCCTCGAGAAAAACATTCTCGTCATAGGCTCAGGATTTTCTTTCCACAATCTGGGGGCATTTTCCTGGCGCGGGGAAGCCGCCACGGACACGAAGAATGATGCCTTTCAGAACTGGCTCATCGATCTCTGCACAGGGAATCTCTCGGAGTCGGACCGTGAGCACAGCCTCGAATACTGGGAAGAAGCTCCCTCTGCCCGCTACTGCCACCCGCGCGAAGAGCATCTGCTCCCGCTCCACGTCTGTGCCGGCATGGCGAATAGACCAGCCCGCGTCATTTTCGACGATTTCATACTTGGGAAGCGCGCGGTCGCTTTCCAGTGGTAAATCATGAAAGGGGAAAGGCCATGATAGTCAATGTTGTTTTTCATGTGGACGAAATTGAGAAATGGGAGCTGGCTCTCGCAAACGTGCATAATCTTCTGGCGGGCATTGAGGTCGAGCGGTCCCAGGTCGAAGTCGTGGCGAATGGAAAAGGAGTGGAAATATTCGCTTCGCCCGACGAAAAATCCTTGCATACAATGACAATCCTGGCCGACCGGGGAGTCAGGTTCTGCGCCTGCCAGAATTCTCTGAAGAGCCACAACATAAACGAAGAAGAAGTGCCTGAATTCTTCGTCGTTGTGCCGATCGGCGTATTGGAGCTCGCGGAAAAGCAGCAGAAGGGCTTTGCTTATATCAAGCCTTGACACCGGGGCCCAGACTTTTTGCCCAATCCTTGACCACTGGTGCATTCATCACTACTCTAAGGTCTATGAAGATTGTCATTGCAAACGATCATGGCGCGGTTGCGCTGAAGTTCCGGCTTGTGAAATGGCTCGAAAGCCAGGGCCACCAGGTTGTCAACCTCGGTGTCGATGTCGAGGATCGGATCGATTATCCCGATCAGGCAGAGCTGGCCGTGCGGGAATATTTCAAGGGTGGCTATGATTTTGGCATCGTGTGCTGCGGTACGGGCATTGGCGTCTCGATCGCGGCCAACAGACACAAGGGAATCCGCTGCGCGCTCATTCACGACAGTTTCACTGCGCGCATGGCAAAAGAGCACAACAACGCCAATTTCGTCGCATTCGGCGGAAGGGTCGAATACACGGAGCCTGTTGAGCAAATCCTTGGTGTATATATGAACGCGCAATTTGAAGGCGGCCGTCACGCGACCCGTGTCGCCAAGCTCGACACGATCTGCTGAGGCCGGCCCACCTCAGGCCACAACAGCGCGTGCAATAAAAAACCCACGAAAAGGGACCGCCCCAAAATCGCGGGTTTTTGTTGTGCTTACCAAGCGGCATCGGCGCGAGGTTCAGGCAATCGTATATATTTCTCCCGCTTTTACGATTTCGGCATCCTTCGCGCCCGCATCGAGCACATGCCCCCGCATCGCGGTGAGGGCCTCGCCTTCGCCGTGCACGAGATAGATTTTCCGCAGACGCACTTTGTCGACGCAGCCCAGCCACTCTACCGCTTCTTTCCAGTCCGCGTGCGCGGAGAACGCGTCGATCTCCTGAATGTCCGCGCGCACCTGATACCAGTCGCCGTGGATACGCACGTCCTTCGCCCCGTCCTTGAGGCGCCGGCCAAGAGTCCCATTGGCCATGTACCCCACGATGAGCACGGTGTTCGCGGGGTCACCAAGCCCGTGCATCAAGTGGTGCTGAATGCGCCCGAACTCGCACATGCCGTCGGCCGAGATGACGATCATCGGCCCCTTGGCCTGGTTGAGCGCCTTCGAATCCTCCACCGAGCGGGAAAAGTTGAGATCGGAAAAACCGAAGGGATTCTTCGCGTGCGTCGTGAAGAGGTCGTAAGTCTCCTTGTCGTAGCACTCGGGGTGAATCGCGAAGATGCTGGTCGCGTTGAGCGCCATCGGCGAATCGACCCATATCGGCATCTCGGGGATCCTGCCCTGATCGTGCAAAAGGTGGAGGTAGAATATGAGTTCCTGCGTACGCTCCACCGCGAAGGCGGGGATGATGAGCTTGCCCCGCGTGGCCGCGGTCCGGTTGACAAGCTTTTCGAGCCTCGACACCGCGTCGTCGGTCGACTCGTGGAGGCGATCGCCGTAGGTGCTTTCGAGTAAAAGTATGTCGATGTCCTTCAGACACTCGGGATCCTTGATGATGGGCTTGTTCTTGCGGCCCAGGTCGCCGGAAAAACCGATGACGGCCGTATTGCCCTCTTTGTCCTTAGCCGTGACGCGCGCGAACGCCGAACCGAGAATGTGGCCGGCGTCGAAGAACTCCACCTGTATGCCGTCGCCGACGAAAATCGGACGATGATAGCCAACCGTGACGAACTGGTCCATTGCCTGGATGACGTCGAACTCATCGAACAAAGGCTTCCACTCGAATTTTTCATTCTTTTTCTGCGCCTGCCGCGAGAGGTAATCCGCGTCGCGCGCCTGGATGTGTGCGGAGTCCGTCATGATGAGGTTCGCGAGATCCCGGGTCGCCGATGTGGCGTAGATCGATCCTTTAAAGCCTTTTTTCACAAGGTAGGGCACAAGCCCACAATGGTCGTAATGCGCGTGAGTGAGCACGAGCGCGTCGATCGAAGCGGGATCGACATCGTCGCCGAGCAGCGCCCTGTTCTTATTGTCCGATTCCGCGCGCTTGCCCTGGAATGCTCCACAGTCGATGAGGATTTTTTGGGAATCGACCTCGAGGAGATGCTTGGAACCCGTGACTTCTTCAGCCGCACCGAGAGAACGAATTGTGATACTCATATGCATAATATACTTCCGTTTTTAGTGCGGGAGCAATGTCGAGTCAGGTAATGCTAGTTGTTTCATGCCCGCGCCTACGCGGCCCCTACCTCGCGCGACCCCAAAATGCCCTGTTGCGAAAAAAGCGGGAATCCATTACAGTAAGAAAGCTTCATGACCGACGATTTGCTTACCCTCAGGGTTGAAAAACTCTCCTCTCACGGTGAGGGTATCGCTTTCTCGGAAGGCAAAGCGGTCTTCATTCCTTATTCAATTCCAGGCGAACTCGTCTTTTGCAGGATTGTTGAGGATCACGCCAGCTTCTCGCGGGCAGAGCTCATCGGAACAAAAGAACCTTCTCCGCACCGTTCGGAGCCGCTCTGCCCTCTTTTCGGCGTATGCGGCGGCTGCGCCCTCCAGCACATAGAATATGCCTACCAAACAAAACTCAAACAGGCCGCCGCACGGGAGACATTCCAGCGCATTGGCGGCTTCGATCCCGGCGAGCTCGATATCGTCACCGGAGAGCCCTATCACTACCGCAACAGAACTCAAATCCACGCCTGTGGCGACGGGGGGCTCGGCTTTACAAAAGCCGGTTCGCCCGAGGCCATAAGGATACCCAAGTGCCCCATCCTCATTCCCACGCTCGAACACTGGCTTGTCGCCGAAAACCGGAAGGCCCACCCCTACCGAGCCCTGTCGGCGCTGATCGGCGAGCGGCCGCGATTCTCCGTCTTCGGGCAGGACGAACGCATCTACATTGAGGGAAGAGAGACCTATGCGGCCGCGAGCGTGCGGGGAAAAAACTTTCAGTTTCCCGTGGCGCATTTCTTCCAGAGCAATATAATCGTTCTCGAAAAGCTCGTGGAGCGCTTCGTCGAACCTCTCAAGGGCGTGCTGGCGCTCGATCTCTACAGCGGCGCCGGGCTTTTTTCGCTCTTCCTCGCGGACAATTTCGATTCGATCGAATGCGTCGAAAGCGACGCGGCCTCGATGGAGGCGGCGCGCCTCAACCTGAGCAGGGCAAGGGCCAAAGTCGGCTTCTCGGATATACTTGTGGAGCGCTGGATACAAACACCTCATGCGAATCGCGCCTTCGACTGCATTGTCGCCGACCCGCCGCGCGCGGGGCTCTCGCCCGAACTGCGCGCATGGCTTGCTGGCGCGCAGGCCGACGCGCTCCTCTATGTGAGCTGCGACCACGCCAGCCTTGCCCGTGACCTGCGGGACCTGACGCAGAAAGGCTGGAAGACGGAAGACATAACTTTGTTCGATTTTTACCCTCAGACCGGACGACTGGAGGCAGTCGCCCGACTCGCGAGGGCTGCTCGATAGATCCCGCGTCGCGGGATCACCATTTTTTAAGGAGGAAATGATGGCCCGCAATGGTCCTTTCAAAGGCAGATCGATTTCGGTCGTCAATGATCTATCGCTCGACGAACAGCGCTATCTGTACCGCAAGGCAAGGGAGCTCAAGGAAGCGGCGATTTCCGGCGGCGACGTATCGGAATTTCGCATAAACGACCTTGACTATCAGGTTTATTTGATATTCATGGAGAATTCGACCCGAACCAGGGAGTCGTTCCGCAACGCCGGCAAGTTCCTCGGCGCGCGAGTCAATGTGTTCGACGCGGCGACGAGTTCGTTCAACAAAAACGAATCCATCACCGACGCCATCAAGATGCTCTTCGGCTATTCCGGGGAGTCCTGCTTCATCCTCCGTACCAAGCTCGAAGGTGCATGTACGTGGCTGGACCAGGAATTTTCCGACTACTCGCACATTACCGGCAAACCGAAGCCTTCTTTCATCAACGCGGGCGACGGCAAGCACGAACACCCCACGCAGGAATTCCTCGACGAGTTTTCATTCCTAGAGCAGCTCCGCTGGAACGACGGCCACATCCACATCGCCATGGCGGGAGACCTGTACCACGGACGCACCGTGCATTCCAAGGCCGACGGCCTGAAAGTGTTCCGCAACGTCGAGGTCGACCTCATCGCGCCGGAGCTTCTGTCCATGCCGCCCTACTACGTTGAAAAGATGAAGGCGAACGGCTTTTCGGTCCGCGTCTTCGAATCGATCGAAGAGTACCTCGCGCAGGCCAAGGTCGCCCCCATCTGGTACTTCACCCGCCTCCAGCTCGAGCGCATGGGCGAAGCGGTCCTCGAGCGCGCCCCCTACCTGCGCCAGGCCGTCACCTTCAAAAAAGACTTCCTGGGCCAGCTGCCGGACGGCTGCCACTTCTACCATCCCCTGCCGCGCGACCGGAATTCCCCGACCATCCCATTCTTTCTCGACGAGCTGCCCCTCAACGGCTGGGATGGCCAGTCGATCAACGGATACTGGACGCGCATCACAGAGATCGCCATGCTTTCAGGCCGCATCGGCGAGGATTTCGAGGGCGAGCACGCCCAAAAGCTCGAATTCGTCGATGATTTCGTGCATGAAGCCCAAGCGCAGGAAAAGAATAAGCCAGAATATAAGGTCGGCATTAAGCCTGTCGAAGAAGGCATCGTGATCGACCACATCGCGACCGGCGAGCCCGTCGGTGAGATTTGGGATACCATCGACGCGGCGCGCAAAATCCTCAAGCTCGATGTGCGGTCGAGCCACGGCGTCTACCACTCGAACCGCGGGCCAGAGACCTTCAAAGGCATCATCTCTCTGCCCGACATCATAAGTTTCGGCGAAAAAGACCTGAAGAAACTCGCCGCGATCGCGCCGGGCTGTACGCTCAATCTGATCCGGCACGCGCATGTCGCGAAAAAATACCGCCTCTCGATGCCGCCCCGCATCTACGGCTTCGACGAAATCTCGTGCAAGAACGAAAACTGCATCTCATATCCGGCGAACAACGAAGGGGTGCCCCCCGAATTCATCCGCAAGGGCGAGACGACATTCGTCTGCAAGTATTGCGAGCGCGAGCACAAATTCCGCGACATCTGGGATGTGTAGCCGCGCCCGGACAGGCAGTGTCTCCTGGGGAGACACATCCGGACGGCGCGCCCAGGGATTCCTAGCCCCTGCACGCGCGCCTGTATTCATACATCAGAATCGCAGCCGACACCGATACGTTCAGGGAATCGACGTGGCCGTGCATGGGGATCGAGATGCTCTCGTCCGCGGCTTCCTTCAGGATTCTGGAGGCACCCCTGCCTTCATTGCCGAGGACGACAAGCGCCTTTTTCGACATCGGATGTTCGCCGACCGGGGCCCCCGCCATATCCGCCGCGTACACCCAGTAGCCGGCGCTTTTCAGCTCATCGACAGCGGCCCTGAGGTTGCTCACCTGAATGACCGGCATCCAGGCAATCGCGCCGGCGGAACTGCGCGCGGCGGCATCGGTCAGCGGCGATGCGCGCCTGCCTGGAATAATCACGGCATCGACGCCAAAGGCGTCCGCCGAGCGCAGAATCGCCCCCACATTGTGCGGATCCTCAATGTGGTCGAGCACGAACACAAGGCTGGCATCAACCTGAGAGACTCGCTCACACAGCTCTTCAAGGCTGAGCGTGCGTTGCAGCTCCGATTCGACGGCGAGGACTACACCACGGTGCTCAGGATTCATCTCCGCAAGCTTTGACGCAGGCACGGCGCGAACGGCTAGGCCCTGCCGTTCAGCTTCTTCCAGAATCTGTCGTATCCGCGGGCCCCTGCGGCGTTCATCTTCCGTGACAAAGAGTGTGCCTGAACCTGGCGCTGCGCGCAGTGTCTCGAGGATGGCATGGAAAGAAGATACGTGTTTCACAGTCCAATTCCCGGTGAGTTACTGTACCTTGCGCCGATCATGGCACGACGGTGAATTCCTGCACAAGCTGGATCGCGCTCTCGACCTGCTTGACTCCAGGTATGAGATTGGCCGCCGCGACGGCGCTGTCCACCGCGGCATGGGTGTTCGCCACGCCATGCAATACGACCACCCCGCGCTCCACGGCCGCCTCCAGGAAATGAATCGGAATTTTGCGGTTGTACGTGATTTCGGTGACGATTTTCGCCCCCAGCAGAAGATCCTGCATCTTTGCGGTCGCGTTCATTTCCTGAGTATCGCTGATGAATGACTTGCGGAATGCGTCGATCGCGGCTGCCGCGTGAATTGGATCGAAGCGATCGGTAGTGAGCGTCATGTCATACTCGGATGGATTGTACCAGTCGACCGAGAAAAAATATTTATGAAAGCCCGCGCGATCATGGTCGCTGCTCTCAATTATCTGGAGGGCATGCCGCGAATCGATGTTCTGCGCTTTGCGCACTCTCTCCACCCTGACAGATTTCGAGGCGCCGATACGAATGCCAATAAGATTCGGAATACCCCGCAGGATGGCGTGGGCGCCTCTCCCAAGAATTATGCAATTGTTTTCAAGTGCGGTTTCGTAAATCACCTGGGTGAGGAAATGCAGGTACTCATCCCGCTGTTGAGAAAGAGACGCCCAAAAACCGGGGTTCTTCTCGTCGTATCGCTCTTGCTTTTCAATATCGATGCCGATAGCGGATAACGCTGCCTCAATATGTTCTTTGTCGACGATCTTGTATCCATTGAGCTTTGCAAGTTCTTGGGCTGTCTCTTCGCCGTAGGATGCCAGTTCTCGTGAAATACAAATCACTGCCATATTGAGCCTCCTATACTAAACATATTCCAAGATTGAGCCCAGGTCAAATGAAAACAGACATAATACAGGGGGGAAAAAGCGCCTCCCCTTCCGCAAGGGATGGGCTTTCACTAGAATAGCGGATCATGGAAAAGCTTGCGCTTCTCGCTGCGTTTGGAACTGCGGTGTTTTGGTCCTTTTCAGCGATATTTTTTGAAAATGCTTCAAAAAAAGTGGGAGCGCTGGCGGTCAATTTCTGGAAAGTTGTCTTCGCCTTCTTTTTCCTCGCAATATCGGGAACAATAGTGCGCGGGGTCCCTTTCCCCTACGACGCACCGCTCCGGACGTGGATATTCCTGTCCTTGTCGGGGATTGTCGGCTTCGTCATCTCAGACTTTTTCCTTTTTAATGCATATGTAATGATAGGTTCTAGAATTACTGTTATTTTTCAATCACTCACTCCAGTCTTTACCGCGCTGTTTGCTTATATCTTCATCGCGGAGAGAATGCAGCCGCACAGGCTCATCGGCATGGCGGTCACCGTGATTGGCATACTTATTGTTGTGCTTACGCGCTCACGGCAAAATCGAAAAAATAACGAAGGCAGGCTCTCGGTAAAGGGCCTGGGGTACGCATTCCTGTCCGCGCTGTTCCAGGCAGGGGGGATGGTGCTCACCAAGGCCGGTCTGGGAGACTACAGCCCTATTTCCGGCACACAGATCCGGGCCCTTGTGGCCATCATCGGATTCGGCATCAACGCCCTCCTCATAGGACAGGGAACCCACGTCTTTTTCAAAGTGCCCAAAATAAGGGAAGCATTTACCTCAACCTTAAAAGGTTCGGTTTTCGGGCCGTTCTTGGGCGTGGTCCTCTCCCTCTTTTCCCTTCAGAACACCCAGGTGGGCGCGACAAGCACGCTGATGGCGCTTACCCCGGTCGTTATCATTGTGCCCTCGGTGCTGATACTCAAACAAAAGATTTATTTTATGGAGATCGTGGGAGCCGCGATAGCGGTTGGAGGAGCGGCGCTTTTCTTTTTGCTGTAAGATTGCACAGCGCACTTTATTTCATTTTTCGCATTCCTCATTTCAATTATAGGTAGTATACTAAAAATTGAAGATTGATTCGCGAGGTCCACGTCCTTGCAATTCGACGCCTCCGCGCGGACAGAAAGGAGCAATATGAAAGCGCTTGTGAAGCGGAAAAACGAGCCGGGGCTCTGGATGGAAGACGCTCCCATTCCTAGAATCGGCGATAACGATCTTCTCATAAAAGTTAAAAAAACAGCCATATGCGGTACGGATGTACATATCTGGAAATGGGATACCTGGGCACAGCGCACCATTCGCCTGGGCCAGACCGTGGGGCACGAGTTCGTCGGTGAAATAGTGGATATGGGGCGCTCGGTGCAGGGCTACAAAGTTGGCGAGCGAGTATCCGCGGAGGGACATATCTGGTGCGGCGTATGCAGGGCATGCCGCGCGGGCAGGCACCACCTCTGCCCGAACACCGTAGGCATCGGCGTCAACCGCGACGGCTGTTTTGCCGAATACCTGTCTGTTCCCGCCCAAAACGCGTGGCATGTGCATGAAGCCATCCCCGATGAAATCGCGGCCATTTTTGATCCATTTGGCAACGCAACCCATACGGCGCTCTCCTTTGACATGGTAGGAGAAGATGTGCTCATTACCGGGGCGGGACCGATCGGATGCATGGCGGGAGCAATCGCGCGGCATGTGGGAGCGCGCAACATAGTGGTGACGGATGTGAATCCATGGCGCCTCGAGCTCGCGAAAAAACTCGGCGCAACGCGCGTCGTCAATGTCGCAAAAGAAGATCTCAAGGAAGTGCAGAAAGAGCTGGGGATGGTGGGCGGCTTCGATATCGGTATGGAAATGTCAGGCAGCCCCCAAGCTCTCGAGCAGATGATAGAGAACATGTACAACGGTGGCCGCATGGCACTCCTCGGCCTTCTGCCCGACGGCGCGGGCATCGACTGGTCGCGCGTCATTTTCAAGGGCCTCTTCATCAAGGGCGTCTACGGGCGTGAAATCTTCGAGACATGGTACAAAATGCAGACAATGCTGCTTTCGGGCCTCGATATCAGCCCTGTCATTACCCACCGGTTTTCCTTCGATGATTTCGAGAAGGGCTTTGCGGCGATGCTCTCTGGTGAAGCGGGGAAAGTAATACTGAGCCTGGATTAAGAGACCGTGAAAAACAAAGCTTGAATCCCATCTTCTACCGACAGGACCGCACTGGGCGCCGACTGGATCTTCCCCCTGCGAAAAAAGCTCTGGAATATGCTATAGTCCCTCTATGGGTGAACATTCTCTCCTGTATAGTTTTCAAATCAGCGAAGATGCGGCTTCGGCACTGCAAAAACTCCCCGCATGCATCGATGAAGTGAACCCCGTGCCGGAGCGCAGGCGCACAGAGCTCCGCTACAACATCCGGGACCTGTGGCGTTCGCTCACGATGGAGAGAGCGCATCGCACTATCGATTATCTCAATAACCCAGCCTTTTTTTCCGCCTACCTCCGTTATTTTATGCCATGGAATCTTGTGCGGCTTGTCGCGCTTCTGACGGAGCTCCCTCTCGAGCTCAGCGCCGATGCCACGATCATCGATATGGGGTCTGGTCCGCTCACTTTCCCCCTGGCGCTCTACTGTGCGAAGCCCGAATTTAGAAAGACCCCGCTCACTTTCATATGCGCCGATCGAACGCCGCGGATTATGGAAGCGGGCA
>Ga0074197_1000892_pt1 | contig 30663 bp, 30 predicted proteins | sample EPASupsiteSAE305_FD_64526 | JGI IMG/M metagenome (GOLD analysis project Ga0074197, IMG submission 64526) | Bioremediated contaminated groundwater microbial communities from EPA Superfund site, New Mexico - SAE3-05 reassembly with SPADES | ecosystem: Environmental > Aquatic > Deep subsurface >...
AAGCACCACCGTTTCCTTCCCGGCCAGCTCTATGTTGTGGCGCTGCGCCAGTTTTATGGCTGCCAGCGCGGTGCATGGGACGAAACCACCGCAGGCTTCCACCTCCGACATGGATTTGCAGTTGAAAAGGCGGCCCAGGCTCATGTTGGAGGCCGCGTCTATATCCTTGTCCGGATTCAGGTTGTCCCAGAGCAGTATGGCCGAAAGATGCTTCGGCAGCGGGCGAGGGACAAGTATGGCGTCCACGTCCTGCGAGGATGAAAGGCCCCTTACCAGTCTTATGAATTCCGCGGCGGGTGTCTGCGCGGTTATGGAAAAGACTTCCGCCTTTATGCCTATTTTTTCGCAGGCCGCGATTTCTTTCTTGAGGTATACGACGGACGCGTAATCATCCGTGGACGAGAGAGCCGCAAGACGCGGCGTCCGGCCCGTTTTCGCGGCCGCTTGCGCGGCGGCGGCCTTCGCGGCGGCGGTTATTTCCGCCGCCAGTGTTTTCCCTTCAAGTATTCTGGCTGCCATGTGGAAATTTTACAAAAAAAACCGGCCTTTCATATGGAAAGGCCGGGTAATGCAATGTGTGAGTCTTCGCTATTAGGCGTTAACCATTTTCGCGCGGGAAATGTCCCCTTTCTTGTCAAGGAAGTACAGGTAGCCTTTCTCTTTCTTCAGGCCGACCTTCTGGACTTTCTGGGGCTTTCCGCCCTTTTTCCCACCCCGTGCCATCTTTGCGCGGGAGATGTCCCCGTCCTTGTCGATGTAATACAGGAACCCATCTTCGCGCTTCACGCCGGCTTTGTGAACCTTTTCTGCCATGAGAATACCCTCCTGATAGCTTACTGCATGCAATTATGTTAATAAATGACCGACGGAAAGTCAATAGATTCCAGGCGTGCCTCCCGCCGGGGCCCGGACGGGCCGGTTTCCGTCGGGGGCGTGGGGGGGACGGCCTGCCGCTATTTTTGCTAACCTTAATATAGGGTGGAAATTTCCGCTTCGGAGGATGTGCATGAAAACTGTCGGCATACTTACGGGCGGGGGCGACTGCCCCGGCCTTAACGCTGTGGTGCGAGCTGTGGCCAAGAGCCTGCTGGGCAAAGGCTACCGCGTGACCGGTTTCAAGGACGGCTTCGCCGGATTCGTTGATGACAGGCACGTGGACATAAACGACGCCTACGTCTCCGGCATACTGACGCGCGGCGGCACCGTGCTGGGCACCTCCAACACCGCAAACCCCTTCAAATACACCCTTCCGCCCTACGGCACGCCGGACAAGCCCGCCGACCTTTCCGAACTCGTGCGCGAGCGTTTTGCGGCCCATAACATGGCTGCTCTTGTCGCCATAGGCGGCGACGGCACTCTTTCCATGGCCCGCCGTATAAAGGAAATGGGCCTGCCGGTCATAGGCGTTCCCAAGACCATAGACAACGACCTGGCAGCCACGGACGTGACTTTCGGTTTCGATTCCGCCATGTATGTGGCCACCGACGCCATAGACAAGCTGCACACCACGGCCCAGTCCCATCACCGCATAATGGTGCTGGAAACCATGGGCCGCTACGCCGGGTGGATAGCCCTGCGCGCCGGCATAGCCGGCGGCGGCGACGTTATCCTTATCCCGGAAATACCTTACCGCGAGGAGCTGATCTGCGCCGCCGTAATGAAGCGCCGCGAGCGGGGCAAAACCTTCTCCATAGTCGTCGCCGCCGAAGGGGCCGCCAACGAAAGTGGAGAAATGGCCGTGGCGAAAACGGTGAAGGGCTCCCCTGACCCGGTGCGCCTGGGCGGCATAGGCTACCGAATCGCCGCCGACCTTGAAAAGTCGTGCGGAATGGAAACCCGCGTGGTGGTCCTCGGCCATCTCCAGCGCGGCGGCATACCCACGCCTTACGACCGCTGGCTCGCCACCCGTTTCGGGGTGCGCGCGGCGGAGCTCGTGGCGCAGGGGCTTACCGGCAACATGGTGGCCCTGCGCGGCACGTCCGTGGAATACGTGCCCATAGAGGAAGCGGTGCAGAAACTCCGCCGGGTTGACCCCGCGGGAGAGGAAGTGCGCATGGCACTCGAGACGGGCGTCAGTTTTGCCAGCGCGAAAGTGGGCTAGTTCCAGGATATTCAGACCGTGACAGGAGAGTCTTAACCATGAACATTAAAGGCGAAGTCATATACGGCGTGCATCCGGTTACGGAAACGCTCCGTTCCCGCAAGCGCAACGTGCTGCAGATGTTTATCGTGAAGGGCAGGAGCAACGCCCATCTCGATAACATAATCGTGATGGCCAAGCGCATGAACGTCCCGCTTCTGCGGGTGGACGTGTCCGAGCTTGACCGCATAGCCGGACGCGGCAACCACCAGGGCATAGTTATAACCGCCGAACCTTTGCGCATGATGGGCCTCTCCGACGCCATCGACGGGCTTCAGGGCCGCAAGAACGCGGTATGGCTGGCCGTGGATGAGATTACCGACCCGCAGAACCTTGGCTCCATGCTCAGAAGCGCGGCCTGCTTCGGCGTGGACACCGTTCTTCTGCCCGAGCATCGCACGGTCGGCATAACCCCGGCCGTGCACAAAGCGGCCTGCGGCGCCATAGAGCGTCTCACCATAGTGCGTCTGGTGAATCTTAACAATACGGTGCGCGAGCTCAAGGACCACGGCTTCTGGGTTTACGGGGCCGACATGAAGGGCACGCCGATCAACAAGATGAAATACAATACTCCGGCCCTTCTCATAATTGGTTCCGAGGGCACCGGCCTCCGGGAAAAGACCCGCGAGCATTGCGACGAGCTGGTCTCAATCCCCCAGAAGGGGACCATAGACAGTCTTAACGCAGGGGTCGCCGCCGCCATAGTGATGCAGGACATGGCCATCAAGGCCCGGCTGGTCTAGCGTTTCCGCCGCTTAAAAGTAAAACGCCCGCCATGACAATGGCGGGCGTTTTGTTTGTACTCGAAAGTCTACTGGCGGTTCGGCTGGTAGAGTTCGCAGCGGTATTTGCCCCGCGATGTTTCTATATAGAAGTTCTGGCGGTCGCTTTTGACCTTGTTTTCGGTCAGCAGGCTGAAAAGCTGCTGAAGCGTTTCCGGGGTTTCTACCGGAATCATCCGGTATGGGCGCAGTATGGCGCGGGACAGAGGTTTGACTTTTTCCAGCGCGGCCGTTTCCATGAAAGGGAAGGAAAGCTGGCGCCTGCTTGTCTCCTGATATACGGCTATTTCCTTGTCCGTCATGGGCGTGGCCGTCAGCAGCCTGGACACTGTTGTCCATTGCGGCATTTTCTCCGCCTCTTTCCTCACTTCTCCCAGTGCGTAGCGGAAGCCGGAGGTATAAGCCGAAAGGTTGGCCCGCGCTGTGCGCAATTCCCCTTTCCAGTAGGCTGATATCTCCACCGCGTCGGGCTTCTTTTCCGCCAGTATGGAACGCTGAAGCGTTTCCTGCCCAGAGTCGAAAACATCCAGGTTGCCCACTTCCTGGAACAGGTCCTTTATGGAGCGGGCGTTTATGGTGCCTTTGCGCGTTATGACGCCTGATTTCATGTTCTGGAACAGGAGAGTGTTCCCGTCCCTGCTGACTTCGATGTAGACCGAGCCGCCCTGTGTGGGGAATATCCTCAGCCAGAGGGCTTCCGATTCGATATTCGCGGCGGCGGGCCTTACCGCCGGAGCCGGCATCGCTGTCATGCACAGCAGCGCGGCCGCCATGACCGCCGCTTTCGTGAAAGTCATTCTCATTTTTTTCTCCTGCCCTGGGGTTTTTGTTCGTGCGGTTCGAATAAAGCGTCCAACGTGGCGCGTCCTGAATTTTTCGAGAAAGCGTGCCATGCCGCGGCCAGCAGCGCGGCGTTTATCAAGGCGGCGGCCCATTTGGACAGTGGATGCGCCGTCAGCGCGCACCAGCCTGGCGCGGTCGGCCCGGCCGCGAAGAGCGCTCCGATAGTGTTAACCGCCAGATATGCCATAGCCGCCCCCGCCATGAATCTGCTGAACAGTCCTGCCGCAAGGAAGCCACCCGCGTACATGCACAGCCACGGATATGCCGACAGCAGGAAGGCCCCGAGGGAATTGCCGTTGAAGCGCATGGTGTCCATCGCCGCCAGCATATCGGCAGGCATGTCGCCGGCTTTGGCCAGGCCCGATGCGAAAAGCGCGGTTCCGCACACTATGCGGAGCGCGTCCGGGATGAAACCGCCGTTTTCCGTTTTCATGGCTTATCTCGCCTCCGGGGGGATGTCGAGCCCCATTTTCGTAAGCTCTTCGATAAGGGCCTTCGTTCCCGCCTGGAGTTTGCGCCCGTTCAGAAAGAAAGTGGGGGTGGAATCTATCCGCCTGTACTGCGCCGCGAGGTCGTCCCTTGTTATGGCCGCCCTTGTCCCGGGGCTTTCGGCGCATTCGATAAAGTTCCGTTCATCAAGGCCGATCGTTTTCGCGTAGGAAGCGAAAGTGTCCTTCGCCCTGGCGGAGCCGGACCACTGCTGCTGGTTGTCGTAAAGCATGTCGGCGTATTCCCAAAATTTGCCCTGCTTCCCTGCGCATTCGGCGGCCATCGCGGCCGGAACGGCCAACGCGTGCATCGGCAGGGGATAGTGCCGGAATGTCAGGCGTATCCTGCCGGGATTCCTGGCCATTACCGCGCGCAGCGTTTTGCTGGCGTTGCGGCAGGCCGGGCATTGGAAATCGGTGTATTCCACTATGTCGGCGGCGGGAGCGTTCGGGCGAAGCGTCCGGTATGGCGGCACCGGCGGCGGGGGAATCAGGCCGAAGAGATTGGCCGTCAGCGCCATGAGCGTCATGACAAGCAGGCCGGCCAGAAGCAGCAGTATTTTTTTAAGAAGAGGATGCTTTTTCCCCATGCGTTCTCCCTGTTACGGCAGCAGAAGGACTATTTTAGCGGGACTCTGTGCCCCTTTCACCAGCCGTATCTTTCCCCGCGGCACATTCAGCTCCGCCGCAAGCATCGCGAGGGCGGCGGCGTTGGCCCGCCCCTGCTCCGCCGGTGCTTTCACCCACAGCTCGAAGCTGTCAGGAGATTTTCGGACCGCCTCCTCACGCTTCGAGCCGGGGTGCACTTTCAGTTTAATATATGTCCCGTCCACTCAGGCGATTAGGCTTTTTGCCGTCATTTCCTTAGGCTGGGCGACGCCCAGCAATTGCAGAACAGTTGGAGCTATGTCCGCAAGAATGCCGTTGCCGCGCAGCCTGTATTCGCCCGGTTTGTTCGAGGCCAGTATGAATTCCACTGTATTGCAGGTGTGGGCCGTCTTTGGCATGTTGATTTTCTCGTCCCACATTTCCTCGGCGTTGCCGTGGTCGGCGGTTATGAGGGCCGTTCCCCCGGCCTTGAGCGCGGCTTCCGTCAGTTCCCCGGTATACTTGTCCACCATTTCCACGGCCTTTACGACGGACTGGAAATTGCCGGTGTGGCCCACCATGTCGCAGTTGGCGAAGTTGACCAGAATGAAATCATACTTGCCGGACTGTATCTGCCTGAGCGCCTCGGCGGCCACTTCGGGGGCGTTCATCTGCGGGTGTTCCGCGTAGGAGGAGGGGTCGAACGTTCCCTTTATCTCGATGCGGTCCTCGCCGGGATAGGGCTTCAGCAGCTTGCCGTTGAAGAAGGAGGTGACGTGTTTGAACTTCTGCGTTTCGGCTATGCGCAGTTGCTTCAGGCCGGCCTTGCCTATCACCTCGCCCAGCAGGTTGCCCATGCTGCTGTCCTCGTCCATGGGGGGCAGCGCGCTTCCCTTGAAGGTGTCGTAGTAGCGGGTCATGCCGCAGTAGGCGATGTTGAACTTTTTCCAGCGCTTGCCGGGATAGCTTTCTTCCACGAAGGCCTTGGTAAGTTCTATCGCGCGGTCCTGCCGGAAGTTGAAATGGATGACGGAGTCGTCGTCCTTCATGCCGGAGTATGAGCCTATTATGGTCGGCGGGACGTATTCGTCCGTGAGGGGGGTGCCGTCGGGGTTTTTGACCTTTTCGTAGGCGCGGGTGATGGCTTCCTCCGCCGTTGCGGCCTTTTCTCCCTCCGCTTTGGTGATGGCGTTATAGGCCATGTCGTTGAGCTCCCATTTATCGGAGCGGTCCATCGCGTAATAGCGGCCGATGACGGTTGCTATCTGCCCTACGCCTGCGGCCTTAAGCTCCTGCTCCAGCGTGCGGACAAAGCCCACCGCCGAGCGCGGGGGAGTGTCGCGTCCGTCCGCGAAGAAATGGACGTATACCTTCTTTATTCCTTTTTCCTTCGCATGGCGTATTATGGCGAAAAGGTGGTCCTGATGGGCGTGCACTCCCTCGTCCTGCACCAGTCCCATCAGGTGCAGCGCGCCGCCGGTTTTAAGGCAGTTGTCTATGGTTGCCTTGAATGCGGGGGCGAGGAAGAGCGAGCCGTCTTTTATAAGGTCGACTATCCGCTTGAGCTCCTGTATGACTATGCGGCCCGCGCCCATGTTGAGATGGCCGACCTCGGATGAGCCCATGTAGCCCGCGGGCAGGCCTACCGCCTCGCCGGAAGCTTCCAGCACCGAAACCGGGTACTTTTTCAGGAACGAGGAGACGTTGGGCGTCTTGGCTGTGCAGACCGCGTTGAACTTGCCGGGCTTGCACATGCCCCAGCCGTCGCGGACTATGAGAAGAACAGGTTTGGTGGACATAAGCGGGAAAATCCTCCGTAAAATTTTAGCGGCGAAAGCGGACCCGCTCGGGCCCGCGCAGCGCCTGTCTTCAAATTCTATGAAATTTGAACCCCGGTGGTTCTGCTCTTTATGCGTGGTGTTGCCCCGGGTTATAGCCCCATGCGCCGCTCTTTTGCTAGACTCTGTGTACATTTATAACAATACATTACCCACGCGAGGAGAGAGCAATGACGTCTTACGAAAAATTTTCCGAACAGGACCATCTTAATATAACGGCAGTCCGCATGCTGTCCGTGGACCAGATAGAGAAGGCAAATTCCGGCCACCCCGGTCTGCCGCTCGGCACAGCGCCGGCCGTATACGCCCTCTGGTCAAGGATTCTGCGCCACAACCCGGCCAATCCCCAGTGGCCCGACCGCGACCGCTTCGTCCTGTCACCGGGCCACGGTTCCACCCTGCTTTATTCGCTGCTTAATCTTTTCGGGTACGACCTGCCGATTGACGAGCTCAAGCGCTTCCGCCAGTACGGCAGCAAGACCCCCGGCCATCCCGAGCAGGGGCATACCGCCGGGGTCGAGACCACCACCGGCCCGCTTGGACAGGGTGTTTCCAATGCCGTCGGCATGGCGCTGGCGGAGCGTTTTCTGGCCGGGCATTTCAACGAGCCTGATTTCCCGATAATAAACCACCACACCTACGCTCTGGTGGGCGACGGGGACCTCATGGAGGGAATTTCCCACGAGGCACTGTCCTTCGCCGGGCAGCAGAAGCTCAACAAGCTCATCTGTCTTTTCGATGACAACAACATCACCATAGAGGGCAAGGCCACCCTGGCCTGCGCCGACGACGCGGAAATGCGCTTCAAGTCCTACGGCTGGAACGTGCTGCGCGTTTACGACGGCAACGACGCCGCCGCCATAGCCGCCGCGCTGGAGCAGGCCCGCGCCAGCCAGGACAAGCCTACCGTCATCATCATGAAGACGCACATAGGCAACGGCAGCCCCCGCCAGGACACCCCTTCCGCCCACGGTGAGCCGCTCGGCGAGAAGAACTGGCGCGCCACCCGCGAATTTTACAAGTGGACCGAGCCCCAGTTCGAGATACCGGAGGAAATCCGCAATTCCTTCGCCGAGATAGCCGCCTCCCGCGCGCGCGAAGAGGAGAAATGGCACGCGCTGTTCGACGCCTACACCCGCAAGTTCCCGGCCAAGGCCGAGGAATTCCGCCAGTGGCTGGACGGCAAGCTCCCGTCGGCCTGGTGGCAGGCGGTTCCCCTGTTCGCCGGCAAGGAAGGCGCGATGGCCAGCCGCGAATCGGGCGGCAAGGTTCTCAACGCCATAGCCGATGTTCTGCCCAATCTCATAGGCGGTTCGGCCGACCTGGCACCCTCCACAAAGACCGCGCTCACGAAGTATCCCGAGCGCACTCTCCACTTCGGCATACGCGAGCATGCCATGGGAGCCATAGTCAACGGCATGGCCCTGCACGGCGGCGTAATTCCCTTCAGCTCCACCTTCTTCGTGTTTACCGACTATATGCGCCCCGCCATGCGCATGGCCGCCCTTATGGGGACCCATTCCATTTTCGTTTTCACGCACGACAGCATAGGCGTGGGCGAGGACGGTCCCACCCATCAGGCGGTGGAGCATCTCTCCGCCATGCGCGCCATGCCGCGCATGACACTTCTCCGTCCCGGCGACGCGAATGAAACCGCCGCGGCCTGGATTTCGGCCATACAGCACAAGGGGCCTTCCTGCATAGTGCTTACCCGCCAGAAGCTGGAGCTGCTTGACTGCGACCCGCAGTACGTCAGGGACAGCGCGGCGCGCGGCGCATATGTGACCCACGCCCCCGCCTCCGGCAAACCCGAGGTCGTTATAATCGGCACGGGTTCCGAGGCGAAGGTGGCCCAGCTCGCCGCCCAAAAGCTTTGCGGGGAGGGAGTGAACGCCTCCTCCGTCAGCATGCCCTCGTTCGAGCTGTTCCGCGCGCAAGACAAGCGCTATCGCGACGGCGTTCTTCCTCCCGGCGTGAAACGCGTTGCGGTGGAAGCCGGCACCTCCATGTGCTGGCGCGAGTTCGTAGGCGAGGACGGCGCTTTCGTCTGTGTCGAGGATTACGGCGTTTCCGCCCCGTATTCCGAAGTTTTCAAGCACTTCGGCATCACGGTTGACAACGTGGCCGACAAGGCCAGAAAGCTTGTAAGGGGATAATCCATGAGGATAGCGATAGCGGGCCTCGGCAGGATGGGCTTAAATATGGCGCGCAGGCTTCTGCGCGCCGGCCATGAGGTCCATGTCTTCGACAGGACCTTCGAAAAGGCCCGCTCTCTCTCTTCGGAAGGGGCGGTGCCCGCCGCAACCCATGCCGAACTGGTCGCCGGCCTTAAGGGGCCGCGCGTGGTCTGGCTGATGCTCCCCGCTGGTGAGATAACTCAGTCCGCGGTGGACTCATTTGCCTCCCTGCTCTCCCAGGGAGATGTCATTGTTGACGGCGGCAACAGCAATTTCAAGGATTCCGTCGCCCGCGCGAAAGCCCTTTCCGCGCGCGGGATAGATTTCGTGGACGCCGGGGTTTCCGGCGGCATATGGGGTCTTGAGAAGGGCTACTGCATCATGTGCGGCGGAGAAAAACGTTCCTATGAGCTGCTTCTTCCCGCGCTCAAAAGCCTATGCGCGGAAGGCGGCCTGATTCATTGCGGCCCGCACGGAAGCGGGCATTTTGTAAAGATGGTCCACAACGGCATAGAGTACGCCATGATGGAATCCTACGCCGAGGGTTTCGAGATAATGAAGCGTTCCCGGTACGGCGATGAACTGGACCTCGGCGCCATAGCCGCCATGTGGAACAACGGAAGCGTAGTGCGCTCATGGCTTCTCGAACTGCTGCGCGACGCCCTTTCAAAGGAGCCGGAACTTGCCTCCCTCAAGCCCTATGTGGAGGATTCCGGCGAGGGCCGCTGGACAGTGGAGGAGGCGGTGGAAACTGGCGTTCCCGCCCCGGCCATAAGCGCGGCCCTGTTCAGGCGCTTCAGCTCCCGGCAGGACGACGCCTTCTCGGGGAAAATACTGGCCGCCCTCCGGCGCGAATTCGGCGGCCACGCGGTAAAGGAGAAATAGAGTGGATGTAAGCAGCCATATCCACGGCGGCATGTGCATGGAATCCCGTCCGGGACCGTGCGCCTTCGTCATATTCGGCGCCTCCGGCGACCTGGCGGGGCGAAAGCTGCTGCCGGGTCTGTTCGGCCTCTACAGGCGCGGGCTGCTTAAAAATTTCTTCGTGCTCGGCTGCGGGCGGAAACGCCTGACGGATGAAGCGTTCCGGAACGTCGTTCGCGAGAGTCTGGTCCTTCACTGCGGGGGTGAGCCCGGGCAGGACGATTTCGTCGGCAGGATGTTTTACGTTTCGGGCGAATACGGCTCCTCCGGCCTGTGCGACGAGGTAAGTCTGCGCCGCGCGAAGCTGGACGCGAAATTCGCCACCGGCGGCAACACCGTCTATTACATGGCCACGCCTCCGCTCCTGTTCCGGCAGATAGCCGCTGGACTGAAGGCCTGCGGCGTGGAAAAGGACAGGGAAGGCGGTCCGTTTTCCCGCCTCGTGGTGGAAAAACCCTATGGCCGGGACCGGGAGGACGCCCTAGCCCTGGACGCCGAGCTGAAAGAGTTTCTGTCCGAAAGCCAGATTTACCGAATAGACCATTATCTTGGCAAGGAGACGGTGCAGAACATCGCGCTGCTCCGTTTTGCCAACACGATGTTCGAGCCGCTCTGGAACGCCAGCCACATAGACAACGTTCAGCTTACCGTGGCGGAAACTCTTGGCATAGAAAAGCGGGCCGGTTTTTTCGAGCATACCGGCACCATGCTGGATATGTTCCAGAACCACATGCTGCGCCTGCTTTCCCTTATAACTATGGAGCGGCCCTCGGTTCTGGACGCGGACGGACTGCGCAACGAACGGCTTAATATGTACAAAGCGCTTTCGCATATGACCCCGACCGATATAAGCGCGGACATCATACGGGGTCAGTACGTCGCTGGCGGCGGGATGAAGGGCTACAGGGAAGAGGAAGGTGTCGCGCCGGATTCCCGGATGGAAACTTTCGTGGCGGCCAAGCTTCTTATCAATAACGACAGATGGCGCGGCGTTCCATTTTATCTGCGCACCGGCAAACGGCTGGCGCGCCACGCCACTCGCGCCGTGATAACTTTCAAGAGGGTGGACAGTTCCGTTTTCCCGATGTACTCTCCAACCGATATAGAACCCAACGCCCTCGTGCTGGACATTCAGCCCGAGGAGAGCGTGTCCATAACGGTGCAGACCAAGCTGCCGGGGCCCCGTTTCTGCCTGACTTCGAGACAGTTGAAGTTCGATTACGCCGGAGACGGGCCGGACGCGCCCGACGCCTACGAGCGCCTGCTGCTGGACTGCGCCGTGGGCGACCAGATGCTATTTGTCCGTCACGACAACATGGCCGCGGCCTGGGACTGGGTGACGCCGGTGCTTGAGCAGTGGCGCGGAAACACCGCGGCCAACACGCTGCATATGTACGAAGCGGGAAGCTGGGGGCCAGAGGCCGCGCGCCTGCTGCCGGAACGCGACGGGCGCAAATGGCACGATTTCGGGACGGCGCAATGAAAACGGCGGGTCCCGTGGAACGGACGGTGTTCGACAATTATGAGCGGTTGAGCGCCGCCGCGGCCGATTATTTCACGACGCGCATGGAAGAGGCGCTGCGCGAACGAGGGTGTTTCCGCGTCGCGCTTTCCGGCGGCAGTACTCCCGCCGGGATGTACGGCCTTCTCGCGGAGCGGAAAGCGTCCGGATGGAAAAACACCCATGTGTTTTTCGCGGACGAACGTTTTGTGCCGCACAGGGACGCGGCTAGCAATTTCGCGCTGGTGCGCGGCTCGCTGGGAAAGATTGTTCCGCCAGGCAATTTCCAACCGGTGGACACCGCCCTGCCTTCTCCTGAAGCCGCGGCTTTCGAGTACCACTCCCGGCTGGCGGTCATGTTCGGCGGCTCCCTGTCGGCGAGGCCGTGGGATGAGGGGTCGCTGTTCGACCTTGTCGTTCTTGGGCTTGGGTCTGACGGGCACACCGCGTCGCTGTTCCCCGGTTCGGACGCGCTGCTTGAATACGGGCGCGCGGCCGTCGCGGCCGACGCGCCGGAGGGCGTGAAGCCTTCCGCTCGAATAACACTTTCACCGCCGGCTTTGCGGGCCGCCCGGCGGACGCTGTTCCTGGTTTCCGGCCCGGAAAAACATGGAGCCCTGCTGTCTCTTCTGGCGGGGAAGGGGGAATGCCCCGCGCTGTCCGCCATAGGCGGAGGCGGCGCCGCGGTTTACGCGGACAGGGGCGCTATCAATGGCTGACGCAGGCATGGTCGCTGCAACATTAGGGAGAACTGAAATGTCGGTCCTTTCCGCTATCTTCACGCTGCTGTTTGTAATGGACCCGCTGGGCAATATTCCGCTGTTCATAACGGTGCTTAAGAACGTGCCGCCCGAACGGCGCCGCAAAATCGTCGTGCGCGAACTGTTCATCGCGCTGGGTATACTGATTTTCTTCCTGTTTTTCGGAAAGCTCATCCTTGACCTGATGAGCATAGACCAGATATCGCTCAGCGTGGCGGGCGGCATAGTGCTGTTCCTCATCGCCCTGCAGATGATATTTCCGTCCAAGCACAACACCTTCGCCGACAGCCCCGCCGGGGAGCCGTTCATTGTTCCCCTGGCCATACCGCTGGTCGTCGGCCCGTCGGTGATGAGCATGGTGCTGATAATGGTCTCGCAGTCCGACAAGGGTTCGATACACTGGCTGGGCATAATAGGCGCGGCGTGGCTCCTCAATTCCGTGGTGCTGCTGCTCGCTTTCCCCATAAGCCGCATACTCGGCGAGCGCGGCATGATAGCGATGGAACGCCTCATGGGCATGCTGCTTACCACCATTTCCATACAGATGCTTCTTTCCGGCATAGGAAAGCTGCTCAAGGCTAACTGACAATGATTCGGAAATTACTGCTTCTGGCTGTTTTCTGCTTCCCGTCCTTCGCCACGGCGCAGGCGGAGAAGCCCGAAATACGCGTGTTTCACAAAACGCACTGCAAGGTCTGCCTTGCCGTAAAGAAGGAAGTCCTGCCCCCGGTGGCGGAAAAGTATGGCGACCGCGTGACCTGGATTTACATAGACACCGAGGAAAAGGAAGACAATCTCTCCCTGCTCATCGGCTACGCCGAGCAGTACGGCAAGGATTCCGTGGTGCCTTCCATAGCGGTGGGGAACAGGTTCCTTTCCGGCAGGAAGGACATAGAGGCCAATCTCGTTCCGGCCATAGAGGCGGCCCTTTCAGGCGAGGGAGGGGCCGACGTTTCCGGCAAGAGCCTGGCGGCGGTGTTTTCCTCCATGTCCCTGTGGGCGGTCATAGGAAGCGGGCTCATAGACGGCATAAATCCGTGCGCGTTCGCCGTGATAGTGTTTTTCATATCCTTCCTGACGGTCTACGGCTACAACAGGCGCGAGATACTTGTCGTGGGCATGGCTTACTGCATGGCCGTATTCGGCACTTACCTGCTGCTGGGACTGGGTCTGTTCCGTGTCCTTTACGCCATGAGCGGGTTTTACGTCGTCATGAAGACTTTCTACTATGTGGTGGCCCTGTTGTGTTTCGGACTGTTTGCCTTCAGCGTCTATGATTTCTATATCTACCGCAAGACCGGTCAGAGCGAGGGCCTTACGCTTCAGATACCGAAGGGGCTCAAACTCAGGATTAACCGCATAATAGGCCGTCTTCGCGGGCAGGAGAGCCGGTCCAGCCTGTGGAGGCTTTTCGCGGCGGCTCTTGTGGTCGGCATACTGGTGTCGCTGATAGAGGCCGTCTGCACCGGGCAGATTTACGTGCCCACAATCGCCTTCATCATGAAGGACCATGCGCTTCGCGCCAAGGCCTGGGCCTATCTGCTTCTCTACAACGTGATGTTCATAGTGCCGCTGCTTGGCGTATTCGCGCTGTCGCTTTTGGGGACGGAATCCGACAGGTTTAACGGCTTCCTCAAGACCCACCTTGCCACTATGAAAGTCCTTTTGGCGCTGGTTTTCCTGTCGCTTGGCGTGCTGATGCTGAGAAGCTGATTCCGGTTCCGGCGAGTATTTCCTTTACGGCCTCCCGCTTGTTTAGTTTCGGGGGGCCTTTCGTTTTCCGGGTGGGTGGCTAATTTTGAAAGCGGGGTGTAAACTATCCCTGACACGCCGTATGCCGGGCCCTTTCCCGGCTGGCGGAGGCTATTTATGGAACAGGTAAACAGAAAAACCTTGCAGCAGATGATAGAGCAACAGGTGGGCAAATGGGAACTTGCCCCCAAGCCGGGCAGCGGACCGGAAAGGCCGGAATTCGAGCCGGTGATAACCGTCTCCCGCTTGCCGGGCTGCAACGCGGGTGAAATAGTGCAGAAGGCGTCCGAAAAGCTGGGTTTCGACGTTTTCAACGGCAAGCTGGTGGAGCTTGTCGCCCAGGACGCCAACCTCAGCCAGAGCGTGGCCGAGACCCTCGACGAAAAACAGATATCCGCCGTGGAGGAATGGGTCAAGGGCCTTGTGGTGAACAGGTATTTTTCCCCGGACAACTTCTTCTTCAGGCTTTCCAAGATAGTGGGGACAATAGGCCGTCACGGACGGGCCATAATAGTGGGGCGCGGCGCAAGCATGATGCTCCCTCCGCACGATTGCCTGCGCGTTCTGCTGGTGGCCCCTCTCGAAGTCCGCGTGGACAATGTCGTCAAAAAGTTTGGCGTTCCGCGGGAGGACGCCCGCCGCAGGGTGATAAACAGGGAATCCGACCGCCGGGCCTATGTCCGCCGCTATTTCAACGCGGATATGACCGACCCCCTCCTCTATGACATCGTGCTAAACACCGACGGAATGGGGGTTGACGCTTCAGCCGACATAATCGTGTCCGCATGGAAGGCCAAGCAGGCTCTCAGAAAGACAAGACACTGAGATATCGACCGACTTCTTAAGGCAAACCCCGCCTGCAGGCGGGGTTTGCTATTGTCTGTTCATATTGATAAATTTATATGTACGGATAATAAATGTATACATTAAGCCGACTGCTCCTTACAGCCAGACTTTTTTTCCGCATAGCGCGGCCCGGGCTGTACTGGAAGATACTGCTAAACGGTTTCCGCACCGCGCTGGGGCTTCACTATCCGGCGTCGGCGGTGCTGGGGCTTACCTACTCCTGCCAGTGCAAATGCGTCCATTGCTCCGCCGGCCGCTACGCCAAAAAGCCAGGGGAGGAACTTTCCACCAGTGAGTGGTTCTCCCTGCTTGACCGCATAGCGGAAACGGGCGCTCCGCGCGTGAATCTCAGCGGAGGGGAAGCCCTTCTCCGCAAGGATATTTTCGACATAGTGCGTCGGGCGTCGAAAGATTTTACCGTGGTTTTGGAAAGCAACGGCCGCCTGCTGAACGAGGAAAATGTCCTCCGTCTTAAGGAAGCCGGAATATCCCTGATAGCGGTCAGCATAGACAGCCCCTCCCCTTCCGAGCATGACGGCCTGCGCGGGCTGGAGGGCTGTTACGAGGACGCAGTGCGCGCCCTTTCCACCTGCGTAAGGCACAACGTGCCCTGCCTCATTTCCACCTACGTCTGCGCGGAGCGGAAATCGAGGGAAAATATCGCCGCCATAATGGCGCTGGCGCGCGAACTGCGCGTGGACGCCGTGCGCGTCATGCCGGCGCGGCCGGTGGGTAGTTTCTCGTGCAGTACGGATTCCCTTCTTTCGCCCGAGGACGAAATGGAAGTCATGCGTTCCATCGACCCGTCCATAGCCTATTTCAGCGGCATACCCGCTCCGTCCTCCTGCGGCATATTCTCCCGCGCCATATTTTACGTTTCCCCTTACGGCGAGGTGCAGCCCTGCCCCTATCTGCCCGTTGTATTCGGCAGTGTGCGGACGGCGCCGCTTGGCGCGATACTGGAGAGGATGTGGACGCATTCCGCCTTCGCGGTCAGGAGCGGGCGCTGCCTTGCGCTGGACGCTGATTTCCGGCGCAAATACATCGACGGTTCCGGCAAATACCCGGCGGAGGCCCCCCGCCAATGAAGATAGCCTTCGTCACCAGCCATTACGAGAATCTCGGTCTGGAATATCTTTCCGCCCGCATGAAGGCGGAGGGACGGCAGGTGCGCCTGTTCTTCGAGCCCGGGTTGTTTCACAATTTTTTCATGGAGCGCGGCTTTCTCCATAGAATATTCAGTTTCAACGGACATATAGCGCGTGGCATCGAAAAATGGAAGCCGGATGTGGTCGCGTTTTCCGTCATCTCTGACAATTACGGCTGGACGCTCCGCCTTGCGCGGGAGATAAAGAGCCGCACCGGCGCCGTAATTGTTTTCGGCGGGGTGCATCCCACTTCCGTGCCGGAGTTCGTGCTGGAGGACGGCGTTGCAGACTATCTGGTGCTCGGCGAGGGGGAGGACGCTTTCTCGGAGCTGGTCTCCGCGGTTGAGCGCGGGGAGGACGCCTCCGGCATAAGAAACACCGCCTGCGTCCGCGACGGCAGGAAAATTATCAATCCGCTCCGCCCTCCGGTAGCGAATCTAGACGGACTGCCGTTCCCGGACAAGGACCTTTTCTTCGAGGAGTGTCCCGCCGCGGTGCGCGCCAGTTATATGCTGCTTGGAAGCAGGGGCTGCCCGAACTCCTGTTCCTACTGCTGGAACAGCATGACGCACCGCGTCTATCCGGGCGGCATATACTTCCGCCGCCGTTCTCCGCGAAACGTGATAGCGGAACTGCGCGCCGCCAAGGCCCGCTACGGCATAAAAAAAGTCACTTTTTACGACGAGGTGTTCACGGACGACCCCGTCTGGCTGAAGACCTTTCTGGAAATGTACCGGGATGAAATAGGCCTGCCGTTTTTCTGCTGCGTGCATCCGGACGCGGTTACCGAAGAAAGCGTCAAGCTTCTTTCCGACGCGGGCTGCGCCGCCATAAACATAGGCATACAGACCATAAACGAGGAGACCCGCACTCGGGTGCTGGGCCGTCCGGGCAACAATGATTCCGTTTCCCGCGCCATGAAGTTGCTGCGCGCTTCCAAAATATTCATCTATTCAAATATCATGCTCGGCCTTCCGGGCGAGGGGGAGGAGGAAGTGCTCCGCACGCTGCGCTTCTGCGCCGAGCACAAGGCGGACCTTCCGGCCATATACTGGCTGCGCTATTATCCCGGCACGCGGATAGTGAATATCGCTTGCGAGCGCGGCATACTGAGCGATGCTCAGGTCAGGGGAATAAACCAAAGCCGGGAATATCTGCCCTATGCGATAACCGGCAACACCTATTCAAAGAACATACAGCGTCTCGGCAACCTGATACTGCTCACCGGCGTCCTGCCCGCGCGTTTTGTAAATTACATGGCGGACAAGAAGCTGTACCGCTATTTCTACAGCGGCAATCTGCTGTTCCCCGTGATACTGCTGGTGGGCTGGGGGAAAATGCTTTTCCAGGGCAAGCGCAATCCTTTCCACTATTTCGGCTTCAGGGATTACGCCGCCTACTATATGCGCTATGCTTTCCGGCGTCTGTTGGGGGCGGCCGGACTATGAAAGCCCGTCTCTTTTCCCTGCTGAAGAACCGGTTTTTCCTGGCCATGCTCTGCGCGGCGGCGATACTGCTCATCGCCCATCGCAGGGAACTGTCCGACAATCTTCTGGTCTACGCCGACGTGGACTATTATTATCTTCTTAACGGATGGAGGGACGCTTCCCTGCTGGGCAAGGACCCTTTCATGACCGTGTTCCGCGCGGACAAGGCTTTTCTCCTGCATACCATTCCGTTCGTCCGCCCGCTGCTTCCGCTTGAGGTCTGGCTGTCCGGTCTCGTTTCCATTTCGCAACTGCTGGCGTGGAAGGGAATGCTCATGGGCATGGCGGCGGCCTTTCTGGTCTTTTTGACGGGCCGACGTCTGGCCGGGGAGAACGGCGCCTTCCATCTGACCCTGCTTTTTTCGGTTTACTCCTTCCTCTGCATGGACACCTATTTCGGCGGGCTCATGCGTTCGCTGGGTGGTCCTTTGACCTGCCTGATACTGTATCTGCTTGTCTGTGAAAAGCCCCGCGCCGTTGCCCTGCTCCTGCCCGTGGTTTACTTTTTTTACGCCGGTATACTGCCGTTCACCGGCTGCGCGGCGCTGTTGGCCGCCCTGTTTGTTGGAGACAGAAGCCGCCGCGCCGGGAACATGATCACGCTGGCGGCGGTCTGCGCCGTGCTCGGCGCGTACATGCTGGTTTTCGACCGCTGGCTCTTTTCCCCCTCGGCGGCGTATCACTGGAAGGACATCATGGAGCGGCAGGGCGGCATAGTCCTTCTGCGCAATTATTTTCTTAATGTCGGCGACCATCCCTATCCTTACCTTCCGCTTACGCTGGTTTTCCTTTTCGGCGGCGCGGTCGCAGCTGCGGTCAGAAGAAACATCGCTTCCGTCCCGCGCGGGCTGGCGATTTTCGGCGCGGCTTTCATGGCGGCGTTTTGTGTGCTCGCCCTTGCCTCGCCAGGAGGGGCTTCCCGCCAGACGGTTCTGGCCCTGCCGCTGTTTTCGGTAGTCTTTTTCTGGCTGTTGCTGCTTGGCGCGCGGCGGGCTGAAGCTGTTTTTCTTTCCCTTTCCGCGCTGGTGCTGATTGTGGGCGGGAGCATGACCGCCGCCGAGGCGGGGGTATACGACTTCCGTTCCAAAAAACCTCTTTACGGATTTATAAAATCTCAGCCGCTGGATTCGCTTGTGTTCGCGCATCCGGAATATTCGAAGTTCATCCCCCTGTTCACCGCGCGGCCCGTCTATTTCCATCCCATATGGCTGGACATACTGCCTGCTGCGCGCGGTTCATTCGTCGATGCCAAATATCTGGATTGGAGAATCGAGAAGAATCTGCGGGCCTATTATTCCTCCTCGCTTGAGCCGGCCGCGAAACTGGTCCGGGACGAGGGCGTCACGCTTTTCGTGGTCGAATCCTCCTGCTACGACTATTACCTCAACGGACCGAAACACTGGTTTTACATATTTCTGGACCGCAGCCGGAATATCGCCGGGGAAGCCGGAGGAAATTTCGCGCTTTACGCGCTGGCCCAAAAGAAAGGTCTGCGTGTCCTGCCGGAAACCTATGTTCTTGACGGGGAGACCGTGCTGAGGGAGGCTGCAAAAAAATGAGCAGGCCTGATATCCTCCTTGTAGCGCCGGAACTTCCCGCCTCCTCATGGCTTAACGCCTCGGTGGCCGGCATTACGCCGCCGCTCGGCATAGCGTACATCGCGGCCTATCTGCGGCGCGCGGGATTCGCTCCGGTCATTCTGGACAACTGCGTCCGGCTGATGTCGCCGGAGGCGTTCGCCCGTTACGCCGCCGGCCTGGACCCTGTGGCGGTCGGCTTCACCTCTTCCACCACCAATATATCCACGGCCCGAGCGCTGGCCTCCGCTTTCAAGAAGCTGAAGCCTTCCACGCCGGTCCTGCTCGGCGGGCACCATGCCAGCGCTCTCGCCGCGGACTGCGCCGCCATGCCGGAGTTCGATTTTGCGGTTTTCGGGGAGGGCGAACAGACCTGCGCTGAACTGCTTTCCGCCATCAAGTCCGGCGGGCCGGTCGGAGCGGTAAACGGCATAGCTTATAAAGACGGCGCGGGGGTACGGCTGACCTCGCCGCGCGCGCCTATAGCCGATATAGATTCCATCCCCTTCCCTGCTTACGACCTGCTTCCGATGGAATCATACCATCCGTCCCTTTCCAGAAGGCTTTCATCCGGCAACATGGGCGCGATAATAACAAGCCGCGGCTGCCCTTGCCGCTGCGCTTTCTGCGCCAACGCGGTTTTCGGCTCCGCCCTGCGTCAGCGCAGCGTGGAGAATGTGCTAGAGGAGGTCCGTCTCCTCGTGCGCGATTACGACATCCGCGAGCTTATAATCTGGGACGACACCTTCACTGTCGATACCGCTCGCGCCGTCGCCATAGCGGAAGGCATGCACGCCATCCGTCCGGACCTGCTGTGGAGCTGTTACACCCGCGTCGACCACGCATCCGACAAGCTTTATGAAGCTTTTTACCGCTGCGGCTGCCGCGAGCTTCTGTTCGGCGCGGAATCGGCCGACGACGCCATACTTGAGGGCATACACAAGGACATCCGCGCCGCGCAGACGGCCAATGCGGTGGAGCTGTGCCGCAAGCACGGCCTTTCCTCGTTCTGCTCCCTCATTATCGGCCTGCCGGGGGAGACGCCCCAGACCGCGCAAAAGACCGTGGATTTTTTCATAGGGAAGGACCCGGACTACGCCGCCTTCTGCGTGCTGGTTCCCCTGCCGGGTTCCGCGCTTTTCCGCCGCGCCGTGGCCGACGGCCTCATCGACCCCGCCACCGCCTCGTGGAATGACTATGTGAAGCTTTTCTCCTCCCGCCTCCCGCCGCTTTCCATGTGCGCCCTTTCCCGCGAGGAGCTTGTCGAAACCCAGAAGAGCGCCTTCCGCCGTTTCTTTTTCCGCCCGTCTTACATCTGGGGAAGGTTCGTCAAATGCCTGTCTTGGCGGACTCCGGGCAAGGTATTCCGTTACCTGCGCGGGCTGGCCACGATACTGCGGCATCAGGCGCACAATTTCGCCGGGGATATGAGGCGCAGATGAAGATACTTCTGGTCAAAACCGCGCTTAACCATAACTATGGACAGGTGACGCCTCCTCTGGGCCTGCTGTATGTCTCCGCCGCGCTTAAGGCCGCGGGTTACCGCGATATCCGCCTTCTGCATATGGACGCAGAGAAAAACGCGCAATCTCTGTTCGCGGAAACTCTTTCCTCATGGAAGCCGGATATCGTGGCTTTCAGCGCCATAACTGCCGAAGGCAAGTCCCTCTACGAAAGCGCCGCGCTGGCAAAGCGCCTGCTGCCGGGAGTGAGGACCATCGCGGGAGGGCCTCACCCGACCGGCTACGCGACGGAATGCCTGAACAATGGACTGGATGCCGTCATAATAGGCGAGGGCGAAGCGACCACCGTAGAACTTGTCCGCGCGCTTGAGGCCAAAACCTCTCTGGATTCTGTTTCGGGCATAGCTTTCCTGAAAGGCGGCACACCTGCTTTCACTTCCCGCCGCCCGTTCATTGAGAATCTCGATTCCCTTCCTCTGCCGGACTGGGACCTTGTGGATTTCAGGCGGTACTCGTCTTTTGTCCCCCATACTCCTTTCCTGCACAACACGGCCTACATGAGCCTGTTCACCTCGCGCGGCTGTCCCTATCGCTGCACTTACTGCCATAACGTGATGGGCAAGAATTTCCGGGCCCATTCGCCGGAGCGGGTCATAGCGGAGTTCCGGGCCCTTTACGCGCGCGGGATACGCCATTTCGAGCTGCTGGACGATATCTTCAACTGGGACAGGGAACGCGCCGCCGAAATAATGCGCCGCCTCATCGCCGAAAAGATGGACATCGGCATATACATGTGCAACGGCGTGCGCGGCGATATTCTGGACGAGGAGCTGATAGACCTTTTCGCCCGCGCCGGGGTTAGGTTCATGAGCGTGGCCATAGAAACCGCCAGCCCGCGCCTTCAGAAGGCCATAAAGAAGAACGTGAATCTGGACAAGCTGCGCCGCGTGGTGGATATGAGCGTGAAGCGCGGCATTTTCACGCACGGTTTTTTCATGCTAGGCTTCCCAGGCGAAACTTACGAAGAGGCTCTTGAAACCGTCCGCTACGGCTGTTCCCTTAACATTCATACCTGCATGATAGCGTTCACGCTCGGTTATCGCGGGACGGAGCTGGGGGACGGGCTGGAAGAGGGCCGCGCCGTAACCGCTTTCAATGACACGGGGACCTACAGCGCTTACTCCGAGTTCGTCAACTGCTCTCCGCTGAGCGACGGGCAGCTGCGCGCCCTTAAGCGCGGGTTCAACACCCGTTTTTACTTCAATCCGGCAAGGCTCTGGCGCATAGTGCGCGATTTTCCCGTTAAAACCCCGTCGGCCTTTGCCCTCATGCTGAAAAAATTCGTCACAAGGACTCTGGTGCCCAAATGAGCGCGCTCGACCTCCTGCTCGTAATACCGCACCAGCCTGACTCGGCCAGGATTCTCTCCGGCTCGACCGGCATCACGCCGCCGCTGGGCGTGGGCTATATCGCGTCCTGGGTCCGCGCCGGAGGTTTCAGTGTCAAGATTCTGGACAACAGCATAGAACGCCTTTCCCCGTCGGCTTTCGCCGCTTTCGTGGGGCGGGAAAAGCCCTTCGCCGTCGGGCTGTCCATATGCACCTCGGCACATAACACCTCGGCCGAACTTGCCGCGCTTGTGAAGGGGGCCGGTGCGGACATCCATGTCATCTCGGGCGGCGTTCATCCTTCCGCGCTTCCGCGCGAAATATTGAAGAATCGCGATTTCGATTTCGCGGTCAAGGGAGAGGGGGAGGAGACCATCGCGGAACTGCTGTCCGCGCTCAGGGGCAAAAGCCCCCTGTCCGAAGTTAAGGGCATATTTTACCGTGACGCAAGCGGCGCTGTAGTAGAAACCGAGGATCGGCCGTTTTTCTCTTCGTTGGACGATATCCCCTTCCCTGCATACGACCTGATGCCCATGGGCCGGTACACCCTGCCCGCTTCCCGCCGTCTTACGGACAAGCCTGTCGGCGCCATAGTGACTAGCAGGGGCTGTCCCTATAAATGCGCCTTCTGCAGCCACAACAGTGTATTCCGGGGCGGTGTCCGCTTCCGCTCCACCGGGAATGTGATAGGGGAGATAAAGCTTCTGGTGGAAAAACACGGCGTGGGCGAAATCCTTATATGGGATGATTCCTTCCTGATGAGGAAGCCCCGCGCACTGGAGATTTGCTCCCTTATACGCAGGGAGTGCCCTGGCCTGTTGTGGACCTGTTCGAGCCGCGTGGACCATATGGACGAGGAGCTTGCCGCCGCGCTTTACTCCGCGGGTTGCAGGGAGGTGCTGTTCGGCGTGGAGTCGGGTTCGCAGAAGGTGCTGGATTCGATAGAGAAGAAAACCACTCTTGAGCAGGCCCGCCGCGCGGTAACCGCCTGCCGGCGGCACGGCCTGCTTTCTTTCTGCTCCTTCATACTCGGCACGCCGGAGGAGACCGAGGCCACCGCCCGGGAAACCCTTGCTTTCGCGCTGGACCTGGACCCAGATTTCGCCATATTCTGCATATTCGCGCCCATGCCGGGCTCCGCTTTCTTCGACCGACTTACCGCCGAGGGCCGCTTCAGCGTGGAAAACGCGGACTGGGACCGGTACATCAATCTCATGTCCAGCGAACTCCCGCTTATTTCGGCCGGAGAGCTGGGCCGTGAGGAACTGGTCCGCCTTCAGAAGGAATTTTTCCGGCGTTTTTATTTCCGCCCATCATATGTCTGGAAACGGCTCAAGATGCTGCGTTCCCGCCAGCATTTGTACCAGCAGTGGCGGGGCCTTAAATCCCTTCTTCAGCTTCAGTTGAGCCGAATAGGAGGCGGGAAATGACGCGCCGTTTCGCCGTGCTGTCATTTGATCTGGACACCCCCGCCCGGGGGACCGGCGCGGTTTCCTCTGCCGGGCAATTTGATGCTGTGGTGTCAGGAGCGTACTCCAATACCCTGACGCGTCTGCTTGCGTTGCTGGAAAGGCTATCCGTCCCGGCTATTTTTTACGTAGTGGCGGGCGATTTGCGCGACACTGCCCGCGCCGCCGTGATTTCCGCCGCCGTGCGCCGTGGGCATGAGATAGGCAACCATTCCCTTTCGCATGACAGGGCGCTCGTTTCCGCGCCTGAAGGTGTTTTCGGGGCGGACCTCGCGGAGTCCACCTCAATCATAGAGTCCGTGACGGGCGCGCGTCCGGTGTCCTACAGAATGCCCGGGGCGGTGCTGCGCCCGGGACCGCTTGCGGCGCTTTCCCGCGCGGGATACCGCTGCGACAGTTCGCTTAACGCGGCGCCGCTCTACAACGCCGCAAAAAGGATGCGGGCTGTTTTTGGCGGCGTGGACTCCGCTCCGGTTCAGGAGTTTTCAGCCAGCCGCGCTCCGGTAGAACCATACAGGCCGGATGCCGGCGACGTGTTTTCGGTTGTTGCCGACGGACGCGGCATACTGGAGTATCCTCTTACTCCAATGCCGTATGCGGGTCTTCCCTTCATGAATTATTTCCTGTCGCGTATGCCGGAACGGGCGGCCCTGTTTCTCGCGGGACGCACCTGCGCGAATAGAAGTTTGGTCACCCTCACCGCGCACGACCACGAGTTCGCAGCGCCGGGAGATTTTACATGTGGACTGCCGGGAGGAATGGCCTCGCGCCACGCGCTCATGCCCCTTGACGAACGCATGCGCCGTTTTTCCTCGCTGATAGAAATGATGAAAGCTGATTTTGAATTCACCACGCCGTCGGCCCACTCGGCCCTGTCCGGCGTAGCGGGAGGATTATGAAACGTTTCCGCGCCTTCTTGAAATGGCTGGCCATATCCGGCCTTGTCCTGCTCCTTATGACGGCGGGGCTGGAGCTTGTCCTGCGCGCCATAGGGCGCACTTACTCTTCCTGGCGCCCCCAGCATCATGGCGACCTCTCCGGTTACAGGATACTTGCCGTGGGCGACTCCTACACCTACGGCGGCAATGTGTCGTGGGAGGACAGCTACCCTTACCGCCTCTGGCTCAGGTTCCGCAAGGAAATGCCCGGCAAGAACATCGCGGTCATAAACGAGGGGCATTGCGAGTTCAATTCCCGGCAGGTGCTGGCGGAGCTGGGTGGCTATCTGGACAAATACAGGCCGGACATCGTAGTGGCCCTTACCGGTTCCAGCGACAAGTGGAATCTGATCAGTTTCAGCCGGGAAGACGCCAATCTTGTCTTCCGCACCGGAGATGAATACGAGTCCTATCTCAACAGCTATGCCTGCGAGGAACCGCGCATGTCTCCTGCGGATTTTTTCCGGGAAATGCGCATGTTCAAGATGGGCCGCGCTGTTTTCCTGAATCTTCAGGAAAGGTTCATACTCAACCGCCGCGCCCTTAAGACCGCCCGTCTCATAATGGACGGCAAGGCCCCCGGCGCGACGGAGGAGGAGATTGATTCCGCCGTGAAGGCCGTTTACTACGCCAGCAAATACGAGGCCGGCCTCGACCTCGCGCTCAAATTGCTGCGCTCGGTCAAGACCGGCTCGGATTATTACGAGAAGGATTTGTCCTATTATTATCTTCTGGCGTGGTCGTTTTCATTCCAGAACAAATACGGGGCCGATTATGTGCTGGGGGAGCTTAAATCCATTCTGAAGGAGAGGCCGGAATTCTCCTCAAATAAAACTTTCATGGCTTACATGGGCTTTTTCATGAATAAGGAGAAGCTGGAGCGCGAGCTGGACGCCCGCCTTGAGCGTAATCTGGACGCCATGGCCGCCCTTTGCAGGGAAAAGGGCGTGAAGCTTGTGCTGCTGAACTATCCCCGTTCCTATACGGCGGTCAACGCCCGTCTGGCCGACGCGGCAAGGCGCAACGGCCTGCGTTTCATAGACAATTACCCTGTGTTTGAAAAGCTTACCGCCAAAAGCGGTCGCGCCAAGTATTTCATCGGGGACGACCACTGTTCTCCAGCCGGCTATGAAATACTGGCGGACAACGTTTACGATGCCCTGAAGGGGGAAGTGAGATGAACGAATGTCCGGTTTGCGGCCGTCCTGATGCCAGGCTCTATTTTGTCCGCAAGGACATGCGCGTTATGCGATGTCCGGGCTGTTCCATGATGTTCCAGTCGGACGACAGCCAGGCGGTCAAAAACACGGCCCTTATCAACAGCATATACGGGGAATATCTGAAGGACGGGGCCTCCCATAATCTCCTTAACGAGCGCCGTCTTGCCCGTATGCGGAAACTCTCCGGCGGGCTTTCCGGCAGGAAGATACTGGAGATAGGGACCGGTCCGGGCGTGCTGGCCGCGGGCCTTGTCCGCGCCGGTGCCGAATATCACGGCGTGGAGCCTTCCGCGCTTTGCTTCTCCCATATGGAAGACCGTCATCCTGAACTTAAAGGGCTTGTGTCCAACACCCATTACCGCCCGGATATGTTTCCGCCTGAAAGTTTTGACATGCTGGTGATGACAGACACCCTTGAGCATATAGCCGGTCCGCTGGAATTTTTGAAATCGGTCCTGCCCGCGGTGAAGAGCGGGGGATTGGTTTATCTTGAAGTGCCGAGCGAAACCTTCATCCGGCCCAAGGGCCTGCTTCGCTCCGCGTTCGGCCTGTATAACGGCTATCCGACGAATCCGGAACACGCCAATATGTTCACTAAGCGCACTCTGGCCCTGCTGTTAAATCGCGCCGGGCTTGAGGCCGGGTATATGTCCCAGATGTCGGTGTGGGGGGATTATGACAGGGTGAAAATAGCGCTAAACGGGCGTGTGCCCCTCTGGGTCTGGGCGGCCTGCATGTTCTTCAGGTATTCAAAACTTGATATCCTGCTGGAGCAGGGGGTGCTGACTGTCTGCGCCCGCAAGGTATGAGCGTCAAACAGGAAATACCGGAACTTCCGTTTGTCCATAAGGCGGCAATTGCCGTCTTGTCGGTGCTTTTGTTCTTCGGCGCCGCGGAGTTCCTGTGCCGCCTGTTTTATCACCCGGCGGACAACCTTTCCCTGATAACCGGCGTTCTGGAAAGGGATTCTTCCCTCATCTGGAAAAACCGTCCCGGGCTTGACGGGGATTTCCAGGGAGTTCCGGTTAAAACGGATTCTTTCGGCTTTCGTGTCGCGCGGGCCGGCGCCTCGGCTCCCGGTTTCCGGCGCATAGTTTGCATGGGCGCGTCGCCCGACTTCGGCTGGGGTGTGCAGGCCGAGGAGGTATACTCCTCTCGTCTAGAAAAACTTCTCGCCGCCTCCGGACTGAACTATGAGGTGATAAATGCCGGCATGATAGGCCATTCCTCCGCGCAGGGACTCGCGCTTTTCCAAAAGAAGATAGCGGGTATGAAACCGGATATCGTCACCATCCCCTATGCGGTTAACGACGTGGACCGCCACCGCTTTTTCCGCGATTCCCCTCTTCCGGACAACGAACTAAAGCCGCAGGGACGCATTGGCACAGCCCTGCTCAATATTTCCGACAGGAGCCGTTTCATCACATGGTATCGCAGTGTTCTTATTGCAGGTATGTCCCGCCTGCCCGCTCCGGTTGTCAGGTATCAAAGGCATGTGCGCGTGCCTCCGGGATACTATGAGGCCAACCTTCGCGCCCTCGCCGCCGCCGTGAAGGCGGCCGGTGCGGCTCCCGTCTTCATCGTCATGCCGGTCCGCGCGCCATCTCTTTCCCCTTCCTTGATTAAGGACGCGCCGCTGTCTGACCGCCTCGCGGAAGAAGGTTTTCTCGCGCTTGAAAAGAGTGATATGGCCGGGGCCGGGGAACTCCTTGCGTCCTCGGTGGCGTCCAATCCGTATAATCCGGCGGCGTATTTTTATCTGGCCCAGTTGGCCCGCCGTAAGGGTGACAGGGATGGCGCGTCCGCTTACGGTAAGAAAATGCTTGAGGCCGAGCTTTACGCCTGCTCGCGCGAAAGCGCGGAATACAACAGGGTCATGCGTTCGCTGGGGAAGGAACTTGGCATTCCGGTTGTCGACGTGGCCATTTTGTTTTCCAACGTGGGGCCCGCTCCCGACCCGCGTTACTATGTCAATCCGCTCCAAGACTTCGTGCATCCAAACGCTTCGGGCCACTCGCTTATCGCGGGGGCGTTATATAATATAATCATCAGGATGGGAGGAGCGGCAAGTGGAAAATAAAGAGGGGCCTGAAATCAAAAGCAACTGGGATTTGCTTGTGCTGCTATTTTTGAAAATAAAACAGGCGCGCAAGTGGTGGTTGCTGCCGTTTTTGCTCCTGCTCGCCTTCCTCGGCCTGTTCGTCAGCCTTACTGGCAACCAGTCGGTACTTCCCGCCATCTACGCCCTTTTCTAGCCGCAGGCAGGTTCAGAAGAAAGTTCCGGAGAGTTTTTCCACAGTCGAGGCGAATTTCTCTATTTCCGCTTCAGTGTTGTAGAAAGCCGCCGAAGCTCTTAGCGCCGGAGGAAGGCCATTGGCGTTGAACCACGGGTGCGCGCAATGTTTCCCTGCCCGCACCATTATATTTTCCGTGGAATCCAGCAGCTCAGCCAACTGGTCGGAGGGCACCCCGTCAATCAGGAAGGTGGCTATGGGGGCCCGTTCTTTCCAGTCTGTATTGCCTATAAGTTTCAGTCCCTTTATACGGGACAGGCGGTCCATAAGCAGTCCGCCCAGAAGCTCTTCCCTCCTGCGGATGTTTTCCTGCCCCAGCTTTGAGATGTATGAGACAGCGGACGCAGCGCCGAAGGCTCCCGCATAGTCCTGGAGTCCGGCCTCTAGCCGCCACGGCAGGGGGGAAAAGGAGCAGTTTTCATATGTCGCGTCGGTGACAGTTTCGCCGCCGATAAGAAGGGGCAGAAGGGTCTCAAGACTTTCCCGCTTTCCAAGCAGCGCGCCCATGCCTGACGGACCCAGCATTTTGTGGAAAGACACGGCGTAGAAATCGGCTTCTATCTCACGCACGTCAACCGGAATGTGTCCCGCGGCCTGCGCGCCGTCTATCATGACCAGCGCGCCGGCCTTATGCGCCGCACCGCATATCTCCTTCACCGGCTGTGTCGCTCCGGTCACATTGGAGATATGGGCCGTGCTGACGAGCCTTGCGCCCTTCGCAAGTTGCCCTGAGAGCTCCTCCATGTCTATCGAATAGTTTTTGCCGAGAGGGATGCGGACGTGGGTTATGCCTTCAGTTTGCGCCAGGCGCTGCCACGGCAGAAGGTTGGAATTATGTTCCAGTTCGCAGGTTATCACCCTTTCCCCGCTCCGAAGGCCAAGCCCCCGCGCTACCATGTTGATGGCTTCCGTGGCGTTGCGGGTGAAAATGGTTTCTTCGGGTTTTACTCCGAAGAATGCGGCGATTTCCGCGCGGGAACGTTCATGCCGTTCCGCGGTGGCGCGCCCAAAACCATGCAGGGCCCTGCGCGCGCAGCCGCCAAAATCCGTGTAGTAGGAGGATATGGCCTCTATTACGGAACGCGGGCGCAGGCTGACGCAGGCGTTATCAAGATATATGGCGGGCTTGCCGTCAAAGGTTTTTTTGAGTGAGGGAAAATCCGCTCTTATCTTTTCAATATCCATATAAGCCAACCGGCCAATGCTGTCAGCGCAATCCAAAACGCTCCCAGCAATGCCGGATTGAAGTATTTGTATACCATGCCGGCCAGCTTCGGCGCGCGTGGATAAATGAATTTTGACGCCGCCATTCTGCGCTGTCCGTCCATTCCGGCATTCATGACGCGCAATGCCGCTCCTGCCGCCCTGCCGATGCTGTCGGCTTTATTACGGCACGCCGGAGCGATAACTGCGGCCGCCGCGGCCGCCGACAGCCAGAGGGGAAAGGCGACCGTCATGAGGCCCAGCAGCGTCGGCTTGTCCGCGCCCGTGTCAAAACCGCAGCAGCGCTTGTCTTCCAGATTCATCGTTCCGTCAGGCGGTGGAGCAGGCTTCTCTCCCGGTCCCGCCTGAATTCCTCGAGCAGCGCGCCCGCGTCCGCCATTTTTTCGCTGAAGTAACGCAGGCTGTCCGCCTTGTAGGTCTCGTAGCTCTTTCCCGGCATGTAATACCAGTGAAGCCAGATATTGAACAGGATGAACTGGAAGCAGCGCTGCTGCATGGAGCGGTCCAGCTCCGTTCCCTTCACGTTGTCTGATGGCATTAGGCCCAGCTCATAGAGTTTCCATCCTGTGGTCTTGCGCCGGGCTTCTTCCTTTTCCTTCCGGTCCCCGGAGGGCAGAAACGGCACTTTTTCAAAATGGAGCTTGTCGGCGAAATCTATATCCTGCGGACCTTCGAAATCGAATACCGGGGTGGTGTAATTAACTCCGGCCTTAAGGTGCATGCGGCGCGTTTTCTCGATGACCGTGTCCATCTGGTCCGGGAAGAGGTTCATGCCCTTGTTCGCTCCGTCGCACAGGTCGGTTATGCCGTTTTCCACGCAGTATACGGCGGCGCGCAGGTGCATGGCCAGTTTGCAGAGCCCGCACGTGGAGAGGTTGAAAAAACCGTATTTGAGCAGGTAATGGAAATACCTGCCGTAGCTGACCTGCCTGAAAATCCCGTCCACGGGCAGAAAGACGTGCCGCACCCTGTCCCTGCCGAAACGCGCGGCCAGTTTGTCGGCGTTCAGGCGCGTGTGCTCCGGTCTGAACAGGCCGAAGCGCGTGCAGGTCAGCAGATGGAGACGGTCGTACCGTTCCAAAGCAAGGGCGGCCGCGAGCGTGCTGTCGGTCCCGCCGGAAAAAAGTATGGCGGCTTCCTTCATTTGCGCGCCTCCCGGCCCAGTTCCCTTATTATCAGGTTCAGCACTGAAACGTAATTGAGGTAAAGGAACTGGGTAATCCAGCCCAGCAGTTCGCTGTAAAGACAGCGCAGCCGCCAGGGCATCAAAACACCCGCGAGACAGATGAAAAAGGCCAGCGTTTTCCTGAATATGACGAGCACGTTTTCTCCTTGGTCCAGTATAGCAAAGTTGCCTCTCCGGTCAGCGTATTCAAATCGGGGTTTATGTTACAATGGAGCGGGTGAGGATATAGTTTTCGACGGATATTTGGAATATGAAGATTTCAGCGCCGCTCAGGGCCGAAACGGTCCTTGTAAATCCCCCTATCGCCAGAGAGCAGCAGTACGGGGTCAAGTTCCGCACCGGCATGCAGACCCCGAATCTGGGGCTCGCCCTTCTGGCGGCCATACTGCGCGGGAAGGGGCGTTCCGTGGCGGTGATGGATTGTGCCTGCGAGGGCGTGCCTTTTGACGTTGCCGTAGCTCGCGTCGTTTCCCTTGCCCCTAAATATGTCGGCCTTACCGCCGTCACCATGACCGTTACCGCCGCCGCTGCGTTCGCCCGCGCCGTCAAAGAGGCTTTGCCCGGGGTCAGAGTCATTGTCGGCGGTCCGCACATAACCGCTCTCCCGGAAGAAACCGCGAGGCGTCTGG
>Ga0074197_1000893_pt1 | contig 30658 bp, 30 predicted proteins | sample EPASupsiteSAE305_FD_64526 | JGI IMG/M metagenome (GOLD analysis project Ga0074197, IMG submission 64526) | Bioremediated contaminated groundwater microbial communities from EPA Superfund site, New Mexico - SAE3-05 reassembly with SPADES | ecosystem: Environmental > Aquatic > Deep subsurface >...
CATTGCTTTTTCAACGTCAATATTCGTAATTTTTACGGCTTCAGAAACTGTTTTGCCGATACAAAGCTCTGCCATTGTGTCAGAACTTGCAATCGCAGTACCACAACCAAAGCTTTTAAATTTTGCCGCTTTGATGATTTCTGTTACTTCATCAACGATCCAATAAAGTCTTACCGCATCGCCACAACTCTCCGCACCAAAGTCTGCAATAATGAGCTTTCCGCCCATATTTTTTGCATCTTCTTCTGTGAGTTCTCCCATGTTACGTGGGTGGTTCATCAAATCTTGTACTTTTTGGCTGTACTCCTCCCAGATGGAGCCACCAATCAAACTATTTTTTGCCATTTTTTTATCCTCTATCGTTATTTAATTATAATTTACTGACGTGCCACTCTGGGGCATACGCATAGGTACTCGAAATTGCACGAAGTCTTACAACCGCTTTGTTGATTACGTCAATCGCATAGTCAATTTCTTCTTCAGTCGTAAAACGTGAAAGAGAAAGACGAAGCGCTGTATGCGCCAAGTCTGCTTCCGCACCAATCGCTTCCATAACAGGGTTAGACTCTAACGCTTCACTCGCACATGCACTTCCTGTACTAGCACCTATGCCATTTTGGTTAAGATCCCAAAGCATCGCTTCACCCTCAATACCTTTAACACTAATCAAAATAGTATTAGGAACACGTTGTTCTTTTGTACCAACAACGATTGTCTCAGGAATTTTGAGCAGTGCATCTTCAAGTTTATCACGAAGACGTCTTACAGTACTTTTTTCAAAATCAAGTGCAGCAACAGCAAGTTCCATCGCTTTTCCCATACCAATAATGCCAGGAACATTCAGTGTTCCACTACGGCGGCCACCCATATGTTCACCACCATGAAGTAAAGGTGTTAGTCTTTGTCCCCCACGAATATAAAGACCACCAACGCCTTTTGGACCGTGGAATTTATGTCCAGAAAAACTCATAAAATCGACATTTGCTTTTTTGACATCTACTGGGATTTTACCAACAGCTTGAACACCATCGGTATGAAATAATACGCCTCTTTCTTTACAAATAGCACCGATCTCTTCAATAGGGAAGATCATACCTGTTTCGTTATTTGCCCACATAATAGAGACAAGTGCTGTTTTATCCGTAATAGCATTTTTCAAATCTTCTACGCTTATGACACCGTCGGTATTCACAGGTAGATAGGTCACTTTAACACCACGTTCTTCCAAAAATTTACAGGAAGAGCCAACCGCAGGGTGTTCTACTTCACTGGTGATAATATGGTCTTTATCGCCATTTAAAATATAGTCGTTATAAATTCCTTTAATGACCCAGTTAATACTCTCCGTAGCACAGGAAGTGATGACGATGTCATCATCATCGCTTGCATTAATACCCGCATAGAGCTGATCCATAGCTTTGCGAAGTGCTGGATGGCTCTCACTACCAAATTGATGTAAAGAGTTTGGATTACCAAATTTTTCACAAAAGTAAGGTTGCATTAGAGCAAATGCTTCTGGATCAAGCATCGTTGTCGCGTTATTATCTAAATAGACTCTCATCGTCTTATCACTCCATCCTATATAGGATAAACTTTATCCTAATTAATTTTTTGAATACTATTACTTTCTATATTAAAAAATACTAAAAAAATTTACGCAATGATCTGTTTTAACTCAGCGACGGTTGTATCAAATTCAAAAACCTCGTCAGGGTCTTGCTGTAAAAAACCATTCATCTTCTCTTTTTTACTGATCGCTATATCGAGCTCTTTATCATTGCCTTTTTCATATGCACCAATACGAATGAGAACTTCGTTCTCTTTTAAAATGGAATTGAGCCGTTTAAAACGCATCGCTGCTTTTTTATGCTCTGTATTAATGACATCGCCCATAACCCTTGAGGCACTGTTTTGAATATTGATCGGCGGATAAATTCCATAATCTGTGAGTTCACGACTCAAAACAATGTGACCATCCAAAATACTTCTGGATTGATCAGCAATCGGATCACTGAGGTCATCACCTTCAACCAATACTGTAAAGAACGCTGTAATCGAACCTTTGCCCTCTTCTTTTCCTGCCCGCTCCATAAGCTGTGGTAAAAGTGCTAAAACCGAAGGTGGATAACCTTTCGATGTTGGGGGCTCACCTAAAGCCAGTCCGATTTCACGTTGAGCCATCGCAAAACGTGTGACCGAATCCATCATAAAAAGGACATCTTTACCTTGATTTTTAAAGTACTCCGCAACACTCATCGCGGTAAAAGCACCGTATTTTCGCATCAAAGGTGAGTCATCACTGGTTGCAACAATGATGACAGTGTTTTCAAGATTTCCACCCAAGTTTTTTTCAATAAACTCAGGGACCTCACGTCCACGCTCACCAATGAGCGCAACTACTTTAATGGGCGCTTCACTTCCTCTTACGATCATTCCCATCAAGGTAGATTTACCAACACCACTTCCTGCGAAAATGCCCATTTTTTGGCCTTTTCCGCAGGTTAAGAGTCCATCAATGGTTTTTACACCGACACGAAACGGCTCATTAATGAGTCCTCTTTTCATTGGGTCAAGTGGCGCTTTCATAATGGGTGCCATTGACGTTGCACCTACCGTTCCTTTGCCATCTTTGGGGCGAATAAACGGATCAACAACGCGACCCAGCAACTCTTCACCTACAGGGATCATCATCCCTTGTTCACTAATGAACACTTTATCGCCGATTTTAAAACCTTCGATAAAACCAAAAGGAGAGATAAAAAAGGAGTTACGATCCACTTCGGTAATCATACCGAGTTCACTTTTGTTCCCATCTAAAGAGACAATTTTGACAATATCTCCAATGCTTGGTCTTAGCCCCATCGCTTCAATGGTTGTGGAGCTAATTTTGGTAATCGTACCAAACATAGGAGAAAGGCTTTTGCCGTGAAGTTTTTCTCTAAGACGAGTGAGTGGCATTAGTAGCGATTTGCCTGTGGTGCGTTAATGATATCGAAAAACTCTTTTCGCGTATCTGCCTTAAGAAAGAGCCCTCGAAGTGCTGATGTCGTAGTATTGGAATGCGTTTTTTCAACGCCGCGCATCTCCATACACATATGACGTGCTTGAATGACAACGCCCACTCCTTTAGGAGCAATAACATCATCAATCGCTTTGGCGATTTGTTCTGTAAGTTGTTCTTGAATTTGAAGGCGACGCGCAAAGATGTCTACCATACGTGGAATTTTAGAAAGTCCTACGACTTTTCCATTAGGAATATACGCTACATGCGCACGCCCAATAATTGGTAAAAGGTGATGTTCACACATCGAATAAAATTCAATATCTTTAATAAGGACCATTTGATTATTGTCACTCTCAAAAAGCGCTTCTCCCAACACTTCATTGGGGCTTTGATGATAGCCTTGAGTCATATATTCATATGCTTTAAATACGCGCGTTGGGGTTTTTAAAAGCCCTTCTCTATTAGTGTTTTCACCGATAATTTCGAGCATGGTTTTGACCGCTTGTTCAAACTCTTCTTGTCTATGCATTATGATTCACTTCTGTTAAAATTAAGACGAGATATTTTATCTCTATTTTGCTTTTTAATGGATAAAAAGCGACTTAAAAGCAATTTTTTGGTATATTTGAGCAAAATTTTATATCGAAAAGGGATTTTATGCAAATTAAAGTTAACCGTACTAATAGTGCTAATGCTGCAGTTGAGGCAACCATTTCACCAGCACTATTGCAAAAAAAAGAAGAAAAAATGATTGCATCTGCAGCTTCAAATATGAAAGTAGATGGTTTTAGAAAAGGAAAAGTTCCAGCACATATCGTTAAAGCACGTTACGGCAAACAACTTAAAGAAGACGCACAAACTGAAGCACTTAGAGAGCTTTACACAAAAGCATTGGCAGAGCTAGATGTCAAAGCTGAACTCGTTGTAGGTGAGCCAAGTTTTTCTAAATTTGAAGAAAAAGATGGTGGTTTAGAACTCGTTATGAAACTTTCATTTAGACCAACTGTAAATGTTGAAGGCTATAAAGAGTGTGTACCTGAATATAAAGCTCCAAAAGTCACTAAAAAAGAGATCTCTGAGAGACTTGAAAAAACATTGGCACTTGTTGCTGAACTTAAAACTGTTGAAGAAAAACGTGCTGTTAAATCAGGTGACTTCGTTGTTATCGATTTCGAAGGCTTCCTAGACGGTGTTGCGTTTGATGGCGGTAAAGCAGAAGGTTATACACTTGAGATTGGTAGTGGTTCATTTATTCCTGGTTTTGAAGATGGTATCATCGGTATGAAAGTAAGCGCTAAAGCAAAAGAAATTGCTGTTACATTCCCAGAAAACTATGGTAACAAAGATCTTGCAGGTAAGCCAACTGTATTTAAAGTAACCCTTAAAGAGATCAAAGTTAAAGATATTCCTGAGACTCCAAGCGAAGATATGATCAAAAAACTTCTTCCAGGTGTAGAAAACCCTACATTAGAAGTACTTGAAGAGCAAATCGAAACTGAAATCCGTAATGAAAAATTAGCAAAACTTTTCAATGAAGAAGTTAAACCTAAATTTGTTGAAAATGTTTTAGAAAAAATTGCTCTTGACCTTCCTGAGAACATCGTTGATCAAGAGATTGATCTTCAAATGAGAAGTGTTTTTGGAAAGCTTAGCGAAGATGAAATCAAAGAATTTGCAGGTAATCCTGAAAAAATTAAAGAAAAAAGAGAAGAATTCAGAAATGATGCAGAAAAAAGTGTTAAACTCACTTTCATTGTTGACGAATTAGCAAAACAAGAGAGCATCAACGTCAGTGACCAAGAAGTTCTTCAGATGATCTACTTTGAAGCAATGCAACAAGGTGCTAATCCAAAAGAATACTTAGAGTTCTACGAGAAACAAGGTGTTCTTCCAGCAATTAAAATGTCTATTATTGAAGAGAGACTCTTCACAAAGCTTTTTACTAAAGGTAAATAATGAGCTATTATGTTCCTGTCGTTATCGAAAAAACAGGTCGTGGTGAGAGAAGTTACGATATCTACTCTCGCCTCTTAAAAGATCGTATCATTATGCTCAGCGGTGAGATTAATGATGTTGTTGCTTCTTCGATCGTTGCACAGCTTTTGTTCCTTGAAGCGGAAGATCCTGAGAAAGATATTTATCTTTATATTAACTCCCCAGGTGGAGTTATTACCAGTGGTTTCAGCATCTACGACACTATGAACTATATCAAGCCTGATATTAGTACCATTTGTATTGGTCAGGCTGCTTCGATGGGAGCATTTTTGCTTAGCTCTGGTACGAAAGGCAAACGTTATGCCTTGCCAAACGCTCGTATTATGATTCACCAACCATTAGGTGGTGCACAAGGACAGGCAACTGACATTGAAATTCAAGCCAAAGAAATTTTGCGTATGAAGCAAGTACTTAATGAAATTTTGGCAAAAAATTGTTCACAAAAACTTCCAAAAATCGTTAAAGATACTGAAAGAGATTTCTTTATGAGCGCAGAAGAGTCATGTGAATATGGATTAATTGATAAAGTACTTGATAGAAGTTTTAAATAACATAGTAAAGAAGGCAAACAATGGTTCGTTTCAATAAAGAAAAAGGTAAAACAGGTGTTTACAATATCGATGTCAAAGATGATACGATTGAGCAAGCTCCACCACCGCCTACTCCCAAAGAGCCTATTGTAACCCAAGCGTCTAATGTTGAGCTTGAAAAATTTGCCGCATTGGTACTCAAGGTGTTAGGAGATGAAAACATTCCTCCTACACCTACCAACTTTCAGATCTATTTTGACAAACTCTTAGAGAGTAAGCCTGCTGCTTTTAAAAAACGTATCAATGACTTTTTAGAACTTGAAATCACCAATAACGATGAAAATCATGCGCGTATTGAGCGTGAAGTTAAAGAGGGTTTTACTCAGATCAAGAATATCATGCAAGTCGTTTCTACAGTTTATCGTAACCTCAATGTTATGCAAGAAATTATTAAAAAGCGTTCGACCCAACTAGAGACGAACTCTAATCCATTATCGATTCAAAATATTATCTCCTCTTTAAGTGAAGATCTTAACAAAATGTTTGGTTTAACAACCAAGCAAATTGATCTTTTAAAAGAGTATTATCAAAAAACAACGACGATTTTACAAGAAGTGGATAACCAATCTATTTTTGATGTGAAATATGGCGTTTACAACCGTCGTTACCTTTTAAAATCTCTTCAAGATGAGATTAAACTGATTAAAAACTATGCGCATCCAACTTCTTTAGTGTTGGCGCGTGTCAAAGAAGATACGTTAGAAAAAATTGTCAATAAAAAAGATAAAGACACTGTTGTACGAAACATCGCAAAGCTTCTACTTAAAACATCCCGTAGAAGTGACATTGTCGCACACTTTGGCGATGGTGTTTTTGCGATGATTCTCAAACATACTGATATTGTGGGCGCTAAAAAAGCGTGTGATCGTATCAGTGAACTTGTCTATCAAACAAGCTTTTTTGTAGGAACTGGTGAAGTAGAAACAGATATTGAGCTTTCTATTGTTGCACTCGATCCAGATCATAATGCAGAAGAATTTATTGCAGCAACACTCGAAGAGCTCCCTCATACAGGTAAAAGATATGTTCCATACATTGTATGTACGCCTTCCCTTCCAAGTGAGGAGCTATGATTAGAGAGGTTTTAGTTTATCCCAATAAGCTTTTACGTGAAACATCAAAAGATGTAACACATTTTGATGCACATCTACACACGCTTTTACAAGATATGTATGACACAATGATTTGTAGAGAAGGTATCGGCTTAGCTGCTATTCAAATTGGGGTTCCTTTAAATGTATTAATTATTAACCTTGTCAATGAAGATGGTGCGCAACTTAGTGAAAATCTTTATGAAATCATCAATCCTGTTATCGTTGAAAAAGATGGCTTAACCATTTATCAGGAAGGATGTTTAAGCGTGCCAGGATATTACGATGAAGTTGAACGTGCTGCACACATTAAACTACGTTATTTTGATAGAAATGGCGAGCAACATGAAGAAGAGTTTACAGATCTAATGGCCATTGCCGTACAACACGAGATGGATCACTTAAAAGGTCGTCTATTTATCGAAAAACTCTCTTACCTAAAACGTAAAAAATTTGAAAAAGAGTGGAAAAAAAAGCAAAAAGCAGGTAAATAATCATGGAAGAAGCTGCCCCGCTATCCAAGGTTAAACATGCTAAATGCGCTACACTATACGGTAACAAAGCTTATGAGGTTGATGTCGAATCAACCTTAGTACGGGCTCTTCCTGGCTTCAGCATTGTAGGAATGGCCGATCAATCCATTCAAGAATCACGCGAGAGAATGTTAATCGTCAAAGACGATTGGACTTATTCAAAGATAATTGGACTAATCTGATTCTATCTCAATGGATAAGTTTAGCGATTTACTCCTTTTCTCTGATTTTTCCCAACAATACTCGGCTGAATTTCAACTAGGTTATCGATTTATTATTTACGTTATTGGCTCACCAAGGCGTACGCCTACAACTTCGTACATCACAAGTCAATATCAAATCCCACTGTACATCCTTGCTAAAGCACCTTCAAATTCAACTGAAAAATACAAGCTTCTAATTCATTACGTACCTTTTGAATATATAGTAAGAATATCCATAGGCGATGAAATCTTGCCAGAAGGAAATGTATCTTCTCTAGGATTAACATCACAATACAAATATACAAAAAATAGAGGAAAAGGATTTCTTACAAAAAGAGAACTTAGTATCCCCCAAAAATCTATCAAAAATCCTATCAAACTTTTATTATCAGATATCATCATCCAATATGGCTTATTCCATAAAATACCTCAAGATTTATTAGAGAGTGATGCGAATGACGAATGGTTTTATCTCTTTAAAACGGAAGAAGGAACGTTAGTCATTTCAGCACTTGAGATTCTACGTCATTTCTATTTATCCTCACCTGGACCTTCATTAGTAAACCATATCTTAGATCCACAGGGCGTGCAGTATTTATCACGTAGCATTACAACTGGCAGACTGACACTCAAAGGAAAAAAATATCCCTATTTTCAGATTGACATGCATCCTTTCTCACAAATGGTTGATATCAATAAAGTATTCTTTTTCAGTCAATCTATCAAAAATAAACAATATTTTTCAAGCATTGCCCATCACTTTTCTAAGACACACAAATTTGATGCTCTAATACCAACATCACGTACTCTTTATCTCTCTGCCGATGTTTACAAGCAAGGTGACTATCTTTTAATTACAAAAATCCATGAAAGCAGTATCGCATCTTATATGCAAGACTGGGTTGTTGATTATACACATCCTCATTCAAGACCTCATATTATTGAACCAAAAGAAAAACCATTTCAAACGATTCAGCAAGCTGATGTATCCAATGTAATTAGCCATGATCAATATACAAACAAAAGAGTCAATCCTAAAAAGGTATCTGATAAAAGTCAATTCTTTGGTGAAGGAAAACTAGAGAACCCTAAATTTCCTCTAGGACCTGCTTTTAACCATTTACCGAATGAAGAAGAACGAACAGTTGCAAAGTCAAAGAAAATACCAGAACATCTAGGCAATAGAGATATCGGTTTAAGTGGTCGAGGTATTAATAAAGACGGTCCCATTGCTATAAAAACATATACTAAAAAAGATAAAAGCCAGAAGAAAAAAGACGAAGCAGACGCTGGTGAAGAGAACCAAAGCAAACAAGCATTGTATAATGAAGAAATAAGCACCAAATTCGTTGAAAAAGTAGTCGAAGAACTCAAAGCCCAAGGCTGTTCCACTCATGTGCAGTACAAAAGCGTTAAAAGACCATATTTTACGAAAAAAATCGAATATCACTCGATCAAATATTATGTTGAGATTCTGATTCAAAAAGGCGATCTACGATTTATTTACGTTGATATATTGGCCAAGCAATATACAGCAACTCCAGCGATTTATAACGATAAAAAAGAAGTGTTGCTTGTTAAATATGATAAACAATTCAAGGACTATTACATAAGAGGGTTTATCTATGACCAATTGGTAGAAGGCAATCATAAGTGGGGAGCAAAGTCACCTTATAAAAAATTATTTACTCATGCAACTATCAAGCATCGACAAGATTTAAAATCATTTGTTGAATCTATTTTAGAGATTATGAGCAGATAAATATGTCATAATCTCATACGTTAGGTTTGCACGTATTTTTAAGTTACATACTGAGGATGATACATGGCAGCGATTTATAAAATAGATTATTATCAAACAACACCCCTAATACCGTCTCTCATGCCATATGAAGCTTACGATAAAAGAAAAAAAATTAAACGACCTTGTACATTATGTGAATATGATGAAACTACTGCTGTTATCAGATGGAGCGACACTAATAGAGAGGGTAAAGTCTTACTTCAAGACCTAGAATTTAAAGGAATTATCCCTCAAAATAGTGATATTCTTAAAATTGGGCTGATTATTGATCCTATCGAATGTTGGAAATGTCATAAAATTTCTCATTCAGTTTATGCAGTAGAAATAATTTATATGGATACTTATATACAACTACATACCCATATTGAGCCACAATTATTAGATAAGTTTGATCATACCATACTCAAACAATATCAACTGGGAGAAGTGAAAGAACGATATAGCAAAACCATGCAACAAAAATATTTATCAGAAGGATGCTTTTATTGTGATGCGCTTTTCGGTAAATTTTACCTTAGTGACTCCCGTATGGAATATGAAATCACCCTAAGTTGGCCAGAAGCATGTGATTATATTGAAATATCATACGAAGATTATTGCATGCTAAATCCTAATAATTTTGTGGCGTATCGACCAGATGAGCTCTTGCAATATCGTCAATATGATACTGAAGAAGTTGAAGAAGAAGAGGATGATATGTTTTAAATCACAATTTAGTGAAATCACTAAATAAATTGTTTAGCTAAATAGCTGTTTAGTAAAATCACTAAACAATTTATTGAAACTTAGACACATTCATTTAATTGAATCTAAAATGCGATTGACAATTTCTGTAGCTTTTTCTTTGTCATGGTTGGAGCCAATACCCATAACCCATTTGTCAATTTCATAACGATCAAAAAGGAGTTTGCCTTTTTTATAGTAATGAACATCTTCTATGAATTCACTGTCTTTTAGCGAATAAATTCTATCTTTTGAATAACCAAGATAGGCACTTAGTTCATTAACATTGAGCCATCGTTTTTGCGAAGCACTATCCAAACGTTGTTCAATGATAGTTAATTTTTCAAGTATTTGAGGTAGCAATTCGAGATTTTCTAATGCGATCTTCATTTGACATCTCCTTATTATTCAGAGTAATATTTTATTACAATTCAAAAGATCATCACATATAAGTCTTTTGTAATTCTATCATGTAGGAAGATAACTTATTAGTGCATCTTCCTACAAAGTTTGAAAAATATTTGCGCTTACACTAACGTTATAATGTCATACTTCAAAGTCACAAAGGTAATTTATGAAAAATTTCATCATAAGCCTTCTGCTATTGCTAACCCTACAGTTATTTGCCTCAGATGTTCAAAGTAACTTCGCCATTCAGCCAGACTCGCAAAATTGTGAATCGATTATAAAAGATGGGAATAAAGATTTACTTGTTCAAAGAGGTTGTTGTTCACATCATGGCGGAGTTTGCGGTTGCAAAAGTGGCCGTGTAACATGTTGTGATGGAAGTTACAGTCCAAGCTGTACTTGTAAAGGTGGCGAAACTATTATTGATGAAGATGAAGGGTTTAAAATCAAGCTCTAATAAATAAATTCTATTTACAATTTTATAAATAAAAACCATTTTAAATAAATTTTATTTATTTGCTTGAAAAATGGTTGCATCCCCGACAAATCTCACTTTACTATGTTCCCATTGCATTTTGAGAAACAATATTCAAAATTAGAAATGTCTTACATATCCAGTTTCTGGGGATATCTCAATTGTGCGATTTTGCGTACCATCCGTGATAACAATGGTGCATATTGCAGTAATAAGATTTTGATGTGGAGCAGTAGCAGGGAATGTTGTATCGTTATAAGGACGACCAATTTCATCAAAAAATATTCGTCCACCAGCAGAGCAATTATTTGTAATTGTTGTAATTCCATATTTACGAGTTAAGTCAAGATTTTGATTACGATTGTTTCCTAATGATGAGTCACCTGAAAGAACAATAGCTGTATTTAGAGGATCTTTTGCATATTCTGCTGTATCACCTAAAGCTGCGTTTTGATTTTTATCTGAAATAATCCAATAAACAAGATTTCCATTAGCAGAACTATCTGCACTAAAGTGAATATGCCATCTTTCACGATAATAAGTTGCATCATTTGCATCAAATTTATTATCCATCATTGCTAAGTGTTGTGTATAACGAATATGACTTACAATTTGATCAGCAGCTTCAATAATAGTATTGCGTTGAAAGCTAGCAGAGACAAAATATGACAATATTCCTACAATAACAATGACAAAGACAAGCTCAAGCATAGTAAAAGCTTTGCGTGTAATAGTTTTAGAGGTTTTCATGTGGATTATTCTAACATAATTTTGATATTATGGCTTGAACAATAATACAAGGGATTATCATGCATCCTTCGCTCCAAAACATTACTGCTATGACCATAACCTGTGCTGGATTGATCATCGGTCTAACGACATTTGATACTTACCTCTATAATTACCATACTAAAGAAGCTACTCAAATAATCCTTCATGAAATGGTCAAAGAATGCCACACAATTAAAGAAAGAGAAAAGCTTGATGATAGTTTTGAGCAAACAAGTTTGGCAGTAAATAAAATGCTAGGAAGAGGTAATCACTCTCTTACTCAAGAATCTTACTTGGAATTAATCTCTTTATGCGTGGTTACTCAAAAGAATAAAGCTAAAATCTAATGTTAAATATTATGGTAAATGTAAAATGAAATATCAAAATAATCTTTCTATAAAAGAGTTCCGATGAAATTATTGTATATATATATTGAAGAAGATTACAAGCATATCAAAGCTGGCGGATATTATTTCGATAAAGAGTTTAAAGTTATAAACTTCAATCCTACACTTGGGCAAAGGGAAATTACATTAGAAACAAACACAAATTATCATAAGCCTTTTAACCAGAATATCAATAATATCTCTTGCATTGTTGGGGAAAATGGTGTTGGAAAAACTACGTTTTTTGAATTGATTATAGCTCCATTACTTTGGGGACTAGATGGGTCTATTTTAGAAAATAAAATACATTTACTTTATTATGATGAAATCGAAGAAAGTTTTTATATTCAATCTTATGTAAACAAGGCAAACCATTGGGTATTGTATTTAGATGGTGAGAAAAGAAATATTTTCAAAAATAAAAAAAATGATAGTACAAAAATAAATATAGAATCTATATCTGAGTATAGGTCTGTTCTCCCCTATCAAATGAATATTGTCTTTCATAGTCTTTCTCCCTTTGATAGAATTTATGATTTATTAAAACTACAATTATCAGGTGCCTCTAATGAAAAAAAAGAGCATTATCGTAAAAGATTGAAGTATATTGGAACACGACAAATAGAGAATGACGAAACAACATATGAGTACATGACTTTGATAAATTTAATCTCAATATTACTTGATAATAACTCAAAAGAAATGTTTAGTAAGTTGGGATATGAATATGGGGGTATCAAAACAATTATAGTGAATGAAGAAAAAAAACTTGCTATTAATATTCCTGAATTTGCTTCATTTAAAGATGAAGCAAAAAAACTACTAGAAAGTTTTTTTACCGAAGAATTATATATGGAGCTACAAAAAAAATTATCTTTTTCGTTAATCGCAGATTCAATTAATGAAGATTTTTTTAAAGAATTATTACTTAAAAGTGTAAAGATAGAGACACCAGAAAAATTTCTCTATTTTTTATCCATAACCAAAGAGAACAAGAATACAATTTCTTTAGAGACCATTATTGAAGAAATTTATCACTATCTATCAAATTTAAATTCTCCAGAACAGATTAAAAAAATATGTACCCGCGAAACTTATAAGTTTTTGACAGAAATCTTTGAAAATAAAGAGGAATTATTAACCATTAATCAATTTAGTGATAACGAATATTTAAAAGAGAGAGTCAATAGTCCTGAGTTCTTGAGACTCTTAAAATATATAAAAAAACTGGCTATTAGAAACCTTATTAATTTTGAAATGCATTTATTAAAAAAAGGTGAATCTTTTGATTATTTTAGGCTAAGTTCTGGGGAAAAAACATTATTATCTTATTTTGCAAATATCCTTGGGAGAATAAGAGAATTAGATGACATCCAAGCCGAAAATTATATTTATAATTCTGTACAAAATAAATCTTACTTAATACTTATCGATGAAGTAGAGCTTCATTTGCATCCTGAATGGCAAAGAAACTTCATTAAACAATTAAATGAATTTTTTACTTATTCGGATCAAAGTAAAAAATTTCAATTTGTCATTGCAAGCCATTCTCCTTTTATTGTGACAGATATATACGATGAAAACATTATTTATTTGGGTAAAAACAACCCTAACACCAAAACATTTGGTGGAAATATATTTGATATTTTCAAGGATGATTTTTATGTTCGTAATACAATAGGCTCTTTTAGTGAAGAGATTATTAAAGATTTATCAGAAATCATCTACATCTTATTTGCTATAAAAAAAGCTCTCAATGAAGGCAACTTTTTTATACTCAGAGAATACTTAGATTTGATGTATGAAACTTCCGAAAGAGAAGAAGAAAATAGAAAATTATTAGAGGAGATTGTAGCATTTTTGCAAGTAAGGAATAATTGTAAATTTTCTAAACTATCTAAAAATCGCTTTCTTCCTTTAAAGGAAGATTATATGCATGAATTTAATAAAATCAAAAATAATATTGGTGAAGAAGTTGTTAGAGAACATCTCGACAAAATGTTAAATTATATACGAGAATCACATGCTTCAGATTAGTCAAAAATATCAAAATGAAATATTACATTATTTACAAAAAGATGATTATTGCACAGATGAAAAGATAAAGGACGCGACCTTTGGATTTTCAAATATACCTGATAGAACAAAAAACTTTTTAAAAGACTTGCCATTTGAAGAAAATTATAAAATTTCTCATAGTACCTTTATGTCTCCCTATGAAAGTAATAAGAACATAATAGAAGATTTTTTTGATAAATTACAAAGCGTTTATGGGGTAGGCTCTCGTGATATTTTTTATACTACAACAAAAGGTGACATAGTAGATAAAACTCTTAATACTAATGAAGCGCAAGCAAAAGTTATTAAACTCTTTTTATTAAAAAAATACTCTAATATGTATAATTATTTTAGAAAGAATTATGGAAAAATAGTTATTGAAGAAACAGGTAATAATATCTGCCCATACTGTTATCGAAGTTATATCAGTGTTGTTGAAGCAGAAACAGGAAAAAAATCATTAACTCCTGATTTAGATCATTTTTATCCAAAATCAAGATACCCATTTCTAGCAGTCACATTATCAAATTTAGTTCCTTCATGCCTTATATGCAATGAACGAGCAAAGAATGATAAAGATTTTTACAAAAATTCTATATACCCACCTCAAAAAATATTTGATGAAATAGAATTTGATTATGATGTCTATCTAAACAAGATTTACATAAAAAACTATAAACAATTGATTGTTGACCCTAAATATAAAATGCATTTAGATACTTTTTTAATTCAAGAAACCTATGCAACACATACAGAAATTTTACAAAACATCATCAATAAACATAAAAAATATAAACAATCTAAGATTCAAGATTTGGTAAAACACACTGTAGGATTATCTGGAATGGATGTTAAAAAAATAGTTTTTTACGAGTACGAGTATATGAATAAAAAAAGAGAACTATTATATAAATTGAAAAAAGATTTGTATGAAAAGATAATTAAATAAATTTTGAAAAAATAGTTTTGATCGTATTCTGTATATAAATCCGTTGATATCACCAAAGGCAAATAAGGTTTAGAGTATGCCTTTGCCTTTAAACGTCAAATAGACACTATTGTGGAGTTATTTAAAGAAACAAGCATTGCCTGTGAAGATTAGTGTTGAGAATGGGCCAAAGGGAGTAAAGAATCCGTTTGAGCAAATAAATTCAAGCTCAAAACAAAAATGTTTGTTTGCGGTGAGTCCATTTAATAATATCATCATCTTGAATTGTTGTCCCTCTCTTACGCAAAGTTTTTTGATCTGATGCTTTTACAATAATTTCACCTGAATCCATAGAAGGTGTTAACGATTGCTTAATAAAATCCACTGTTGCAGGAGTTTCATTAATAATGGCATTTTTAAGGTGCCCAAAACTCACTTCTTTAACATTATAAATTAGCTCTGGTAATTCTTCTTGCAAGGTTTTAATACTTTTCTCTTTTGCAAAATCATCAAATTCAAATAAATTTTCTTTATAATCTGAATTATATCCTAGTAACATTTTTAAACCAGCTCTTCCAAAATGTTGGAAAGTATTCTGTTCATCCCAATGTAACTTAATCATTTCATCTCTTGCTGTTGGATGCGTAGAAAAATGAAATAACCAATACGCACGGTTGGAGACATCGCTTTTAATAAAAAAAGGAGTGTAATAAGGTGCTTGTGTTTCGGCAACAATAATTTTATATAGAATTGGTTGAATTTTCGATCGAGTGAATTCGTTATCTTCTCGTACATCTAAAATAACTTCAATATCATCTTTTGATAAGCCTAAATTTTCTAAAATTTTATAATTGAATCTTGATAGATAATCAATCAAACTATCTATGGAAAACGTTAAAATAACTTCGGCTTTTTTTAGATTCAAAAAAATTTTTTTGATGTCTTTTACTGGTGCATCCGCATAGCCATATTGATCCAAAATAAAAATACTTCTTTCAGCTCTTCCTTTATCTTTAATCCCTTGGATTAGCTGATCTAAATTGGAAGAGAATCTACCCAAAATACACTCTGTTTTAGAACAATAAAAATCATAATCGACTAATGCTTGTTTCAAAAAAGTAAATGTATCTTTATTTCGTTCAATGAACTTATAGTCTATATCAAATGTTACGGCACGGCAATTATTGCTTTCTCTTTCAAATTGAATAATTTTTTTTGCTTTTTCAACTGCTTGTTTTATTCTTAGAGGACTCCCTGTAATATTGTTTTTGTAAATTCCACCTCCCGCGAACCCATCAATAATTGTTAATTTGAGGTTACTCATAAAGCAATTTTTTGTAAGGAATTTTAAATATATTTCAAGATATCTTTCTAAAATATTTAATTTAACTAAGCTATGATCATCAATAGTTGGTAATGCTTCACCAATTTTCCAAATGTATTTATTCTTTTTTGCCAATTTGAGCTCCACCTATGCATACAGTATTCATATTCTTAACTCTCAGTATATTTTTGGATGAAAATCATTGCATTATGCATATGCTTTTTTTGGCATTTCATCATAAAGTTTCCCAGCTAATAATCTACCAGCTTTCTTTTTATTTTTTCCGCCCCACTGTTTAAAGAAAAATGCTGTTTTTGTAAGCTCACATTGAGTTTTAATATCTACAACCCATTCCTCTTGTATAGGTCGTGCATTTGTTCCACTTTCACCCCCAACAATCACCCAATCAATTCCTTTAAGATTCATATTTGGAATTGGTCCCAATAAAGGTTCAACAGATAAAAATTTTATATATGCTCCAGAATTTCGTAAATGTTCAATCCTGTGAGTCACTGTATCATTTTCAACAGTTGTCCCAAGCCAAATATTTTTTGTCCAATTAATTTGATTTGAAAGATTAGAAATTCGCTCAGCTCTTTTTGTTAAAACTTGAAAGGTATGCCAATGCGCTTGATTCATTACTTTAAAAAGTTTTAAAATAAATTCATCTGGTACATCCTTATGAAAAATATCACTCATAGAACATACAAATATTGTTTGAGGCTTTTTTATTTCTAGGGGATCTTCAATATTTGAAGGATGCAAGGTCAAATTAAATGCATTACTATATTTTTTAAGACCCATGTTTTTTAATCTAATAGCCATCTTTTCTGCATAGCAATTTTTGCAGCCATCGCTATGTTTTGAACATCCTGTTATTGGGTTCCAAGTAGAACCCGTCCATTCAATTTTTGATTGACTCATATTAGATCCTTTAAGCATATTCTAGCACGTTTAAAAGCAAACGCATAAAATATTTTATAGTATAAATATTATACATTTTTTTATATAAAAAAACCTTTAATTAAGGAATATTAATATATTATTCAGTATAAATTTTATACAGGTACAACAATGACATATAATGAATTTATAGACAAAAAAGAAAAACTAAAATTATCATTTTCTCAGTTTGCTGAACTGATTGGTTATACACCAGATGCTGTAAAAAAATGGAAGCATAAAGAAGAAGTACCCAAATGGGTTACTATTGTTCTGAGTTATCTTGAAATATCTCAAAAAATAAAAAAAGATATTATTTAGAATGTAAAAAAACTTGTTTCATATTTGAATTTTTATTGTAGGCAGCCAAATTAACAAGACCGTTTTTTTTGTTTATCAAAGAAATATCATCAGTCTCGACTAAAATTTTTTTCTTTTTGATCAATATATTGAGGTTTTTAAAAAGATTTTGACTTGTTGGAATATTATGAATATCTGCATTTTTCCATGAGTTATTATTTTTATAGATTTCTTGTACTAATCTATTTAAAGATATTGTTTTATTCTTTTTTACAATAGAGTATATATAGTCTTCTAAAGTATTGAACAAGTCCAAAGAATTGCATTTCATATGTTCACTCAAGGCTTGAACATATGAAATTAGAAATGCATTTGCGACACCAATGCTATTTGTAATAAGTAAAAGTTGAAAATAATTTGTATCTACTAGTTTATTATACCTCGTGGTTGGGAGAGATGCGTTAAGAATATAATCTTTTCCTATTGTTTCAAATCGGTTTTGCAGAGCATTTCTTATTTCTTCGTCACTTTTACTAATGGTAAGTAATTCCTTTGAATCTACTCCAAAAAAATTCGCCATCTTCTCATTATTTGGATTAAGGCCTAACGTCCTTTTGATGGCTTGTGTGTTTATAAAGAACATTAAGTCTTTTGTTTTGCATTTATTATGATTTAATAAATCAAATAAGTTATCAAGTTCGATTTCATTTTTAAATGGGTCAATAAATAAAAAACCCCACTTTGAAAAATGAAGAATTTCGTGTAATTTTTTATCTTGATGAGACCACTCACCATGCTTTATATGTGCAAATACATTATGCACATTACACTTTTCAGATGATTGTTTTATATTTTCCTGTAATGTCTTAACACTATTTTCATCTTTCTCAGAAAAATAACATTTCACTTCATGAAAATTTTGTAAACTTTCACAATTTAATATTGTTTCGAAAGCCAATAATGGTGAACCAATGGTATCGTCATCAAATTTACCTGCACCTGCATATAAGTCAACATATGAAAAGCTATTATTTTGAGAAAACTTTGCAGAAATGCCAAGTATAGCCTTAAAAGTATCACAAAAAATTTTATGTTTTATCTCTGTATGAGGTTTTTTATTCTCAAAATGGTTGAATGTCATTTTTCACTTTTCACTCTTAAAACTACCAATGTGATAATTTATTTATTATTAACATGTATTTTAATCCTATCACACTTAATTTATTATTTGTGATAAATTTAAGTATCTATATCCACTATCCCACTGATATCCAGCAATCTCAGCAAATTTCTTCGCTGTTAATTCTCCCTTTTGAGACAAATATGCCTTAATACTGTCCACTTCTTCCTTGCTAAGTGGATGAATGACTTCAACACATTCCTCCAAAGATTTTAAAAACCAAAAAGGTAAATCTCTACAGTTATTTTTTCTTTCACGTTTCTCTAAAATTCGAGGCTTATTCCTGAGCTTACGCCTTTTAAAAAACTCTTGAAATTGATGCGGCCAATTTTGAAAAAGCTCCACAGATCTTTTGATAATTCTAAACATCTGTTTTGTAGTAAATTGTTCAGGGAAATTACGATGCTTTTTCAAATCATTTTGTACCATCGCCTTCCAATAGTGTGCATGGCTTATATGCCTAGCAAATATCTTGAGCACGTAAAAGTAACTCATTGAATAGTACCACCTACCATTCAGTAAAAAATAACCTCTTCTTGCAATACTCAAAAGTCGCCTAATTGCTTTTAACCCTTCTGAATAACGAGGTATCATCGTAGGTTCTTTGTCTAGCAAATTTGCTCCGCAATAAAAGCAAAATTCCATACCTTGATCTGCTTGTGAATAAACAGGGGCAAGGGAAGAACCACATTGTGGACATTGTGGTTCGAGTAGACAACAATGTTTCGTACATGCATTCACAAAATAAAGCTTCCACTCTTTTTTATAATAAGCATTTTCTTTAAGGCACAAAGGACAATAACAAAGACCTCTCTCACGTTGATGATATTTTATATCATGCGATGAAGTGACTATCCAGCGTTGTTTTCCAAAACTTTTAATATTTTCTTGAATATACCCTTCATAGCTTTTAAGACGCATTTGCTGTATTCGCTCAATGCTCACATCCGTACACTCGGACAAAGTTTGCCAAAAGCTTTCAGGGTACTCATAAATATCAATGTCTTTGTTGAAGTAACTTTTACCTGCCCAATGTTGCGAAAAGAGTCCTACAACGGTTGTAAAGTTAACTTTTGCAATGCGTGTTAGCCAAGAAGAAAGAAGCTCATCCTCAAATGGTTCGACAGTAAACAACCATTTTTGAGCTGACATAGCTATTTCCTCCGATCACTCGGTCTTTCGTATGGAATTGACTCAAGTATTTCTAAATCAATCGATTCTTTATTATTTTGAATCGCATAAATTGTAGATTTTGTAAGAATTTTGGCAACTTCTCCAATTAAACCTTCACTCATCCAATGGATCTTTTGTACAAGAGATTTACGATGTAAACGAGAGGGTTCACGAAGTGGCAACGTCTTCTCAAAACTCATAAGAAGCCTTGCGAAATCTTCATTAAGTTCCCACGTATCAAGCCGCAAGGTATCAAAGCGTCTTGCTATCTGTGTTTCAGAAGAGAGCGTACGTTGCACCTCAGGTACACCTGCTACTATAACACTTACTTTTGCATTGGTGCCAAGTTGCTTGAGTGCTGAGAGAAATTTTGTTTGCTCTCGAACACCGCCATGATAGATATCTTGCATTTCATCGATAATAATCATCTTTGTGCCTAGTGCGCTGAGAATATTTTCAACCTGCTTCTCTTTTCGGGAAGATGATTCAGTCGTTAGGTAAGGTACATTCAAAGCATCCAATATTTTTTCATAAAGAATATTCGAAGAAGGTGCAATGGGTGCTGAAAAATAGACTATTGGAATGTGATTTTGACCTCCCTTTAAAAAAGAAGGATGTTGTTCCATAAAATGAGTCAGTATCGTTGTTTTACCATTGGTGCTATCACCAACTATTGTGAAATGCTGCATTCGATTATTCGCTTTTTCTAGGAAAGCAATTTCAAGTTCATTGAGAATACTAAGTGCTTTAGGATAAGGAATCCACACTTTCTCTAGAGCTTTCTCAATTCGCTCTAGTGGTGTTTTGAATAAAACAGCTTGAACGCCTTCTAAGAGTGACGCTTGATGTTCTGCGATCTCTTTTTCACTCATGTGTTGCCTCTTTCTGATATTCCATCAAACGGTTTAATATTTGAGAACATATCTTCATCACCTTCTTCAAAATTCTCTTCGTTTACACTAGGAACTATCGACTTTGCTGGCTTAGGGTCATTAACAACTGGTGATGCTTTGAGTTTAATAGCTCTTTCATTGTTTTTTCGAGTCTGAAGTGTTTTTTGAGCGGCATCTTTTTCAAGGTTTTTCATCCTCTCGATTGAAAGAAACACATCATATTCAGTATGTTCTTTATGCTCATCGCCATCCAATTTCTTCTTAACTGCACGATATTCCCAAAGCGAGACACCTGCCACTTTTGCTCTGCGATCTTTGAGTGGTATTGTGTGATACTGCTTTGTATCAGGATCATAAAAATAAATCAGGCTAATATCTCTTGGATCTCTTCGTATAAGATATGTTTTGGAACTTTTTCCATGTTTATCTAAAGAGCGAGGTATAAAGCTATTGAGCACATCAGAGTAATAAGTGATTCCATCTAAGATAACACCATAGCGCTGAATGGTTCTCTCTTCATAGGGGAGAAGATTTAATCGAAGCCTTGCTCCATCTTTTTTCTCAGCTCTCATGATCCTTCCACGAGGTGGTGTATCTGGTCCACCAAGCATTCCTTCCATATAACGAGCTATTGGACTTTTACCCAAGGCTGAGTGAACTTTATGATGGTACACCTCGACAATCAAAATAGTGAGCCACTTTTCAAACTCTTCAAGTGTCATATTGGCGTGTTTGATGGAATCATAGGTACCTTTTTGAGTGATATTTGAAAAAGTTGTCCCTTTGAGTGTATGAATATCTTCATTAAGAGTTCTTACCAAACGCTCGATATGTCCGCCAAAATTTGGACGTCCTACAGGGCGCCAGACGGCTGTCATCTTGTATTCTTTGCAGACCATTTCAATATCTTTGCCTCTAAACTCTCTTGCATTATCCATATGAATCATACTTGGGAAACCTTCGAGTGGCCATTTAGTTTGAATGCCATATTTTGCTAGGATTTCATCTTTTGAGAGAATTGCATTGGCCAAACATTGCCCTGTTCCAAAATATCCAGGTGTATCAAATGAGATATAAAATCCTGCAATCATCCGACTATACACATCAATGGCTAAGGTAATCCATGGACGACCAATTACTTCTCTATGTTTACTATCTACAAGTTCAATATCTACTCTGGTATGATCTATTTGTATCACCTCTAAAGGATAGTTACCATCAGGAAACTCCCCTTTGATAGGATGAAGAGGATGTGCAGCTTTTTTACCTTCGCGTTTTTTCATGCTTATACGCTTATCAATTGCTTCTACTCGTCTTCGTATGGTTGCTAAACTAGGAATTTCAATATTCGCATTTCTGCATCTGAGCACAATATCTTCATAGGTTTTTTGAACGGTTGGCTTTTGCACAGAGAGATAATATTCTTCCAAGGCACTGGCAATAATAGCTTCAAGTTCTTCAGAGAGACGCGATTTACCTTTACCGCCAGTAGTTCCTTCATAAATTAAAGAAGTCAAACGCTGTGTTTTTTCATAAGCCTTCAACCAATTATAGATACTGCTTGATGCAACATTGCACTCTTTTGCTCTTTGAATAACTCCTTCTTTGGTCCTATTTTCCAAAAGCGGTTCAATGATTTTAAAACGCTCTTCTGCTTTTTTTAAAAAGCGCTCTGGGACTTGAGATAAATCTTCGTAAACAATTTCGTCAAGCGTTTCTTCAACTTCACTAGAAAGATTTTTAATAAAAAGTGTTTCGATTTTTCCCGTTGTGAGATTTTTTGCTAAAACTTTATCAATATCCAATAATTTACGAATTTCATACTCTTCATTAAGATAAAAAACATGTGCTCCATTTCGTATATCAAGGCTCATCGATGCTCTCCAAGATAGTGTATAACGAGAATTTTACATTCAAATCTACTTTGATTTTTCTATGCCGAACAAGTGCCCATAGTGTTGATACTATATCTAAGTATTCAGAAGAATCTATTGTGATTTTTGCGAGTAATTCGTCTAAACGGTTGAAGGGTATAAAAGCAGCATAAATCCTTTTATACTGCTGTGCGTCAATGTACTCGTAATCCAATAAATACCTGATATTCCAAAATAAGTTTTCGTTTTGCATATAAGGACATCTTTCGGTGAAAATACGAAAAGTCCAATTCTTTTTTTGGTTACAGAATTCTATTGCTGCACGGAATTTATGCTCAAATTCATCAAATTTTTCCAGCAACTCACTACAATATTTTACTTCGCCTAAGATATGAGAACCATCGTTTAACATAAGTAGAAAGTCGGGAGTATATGAACGATCTTTACCTTGAAATTCATACTCAATGGTAAGAGGTTGGTCATCAAAAGATTTTATTTGAGGTAAGTAATCAAAGAGGAAGTAAAAATCTCGTTCAAGCTTAGATTCAAAGGAAACAAAACCATGCAAAGCTTTATTGGAGCCAATTTTACCAGTGATATTACGATAGTTTTTTGGAATTTTGCGTTTGCTCATCCTAAATTTACCTTGCTTATCATAAGTGATTGATAATTCTAAAAGACAAAAATATATCTATTGCATTCCTTGTAATTATAATCCTTATGTATGTTGAAATCAAGCATCCTTAAAAAATTATATTCTCATACAATACTGATGATTTTATAACTTTTTACAGTCACTTTGTAGGTGTTCGAGAGGGTAACATTTTCAATATGCTCTTTCTCCCCTTAGTGTTTCTTATGATGTATGGTATTTATTGATAGAAAAAAGGAAAAGCATATTGATTTTAGAAGAAAATAGAGGTTAAGATATAATTGTGAAAATCAGCTAAGGATACTAATGAGTTACGATAAAAAACAAATATTCGGAAAAGATGTGTATATTTTTGAAGATCACGCAACTGCAATATTGCCATGGCTTGAAATTACTTCAGCAATCGATAAAAAGCCATATCTTATCTCTTTGGATTATCATACCGATACACTTCCAGCATTTTTAAGCGCTGCATATAAAGAACATCGTGAAAATAATGTATTGTGTAAACAATACAGAGAATTTTTGTATGAAAAGGTTAAAATTGAGCAATATGAAAGTGTGTCTTGGGCGTTTCCTTTGCTAAAAAATGATGAACATATTGATTTTGCAATCAAAGCTGGAATTATTTCGCACTCATTTTCTATTCAGTACGCAAATAGCACAGGAACACCATCAAATGAAGAAAAAAAATATGACGAACACATTAACAAACATGGCGGATATTTGATAGCTAGACATACTTTGAATATAGAAGCGCCGAAGGGACCAGTATATACATATTCCATGCCTGAAGATAAAATGTTTATAGTCCCATATGTATGTGCAATTGGTTGTGACAAGGAATTACATGATGATGAGTGCCTTATTTTACATGCAGACCAAGCCATTGAAAACACTTATCTAAAAGCACAATTGTGTAAAATCTGGAGAATGAACATAACATCTAAACTCGGCAGGCTCACAACCAAATCACCGCCTTATATTTTAGATATTGATTTGGATTATTTTCGAACGAAAAAAGCAATTAGCCCAAACGACCCAACTGTTTTCTACAAATTAATAAAGCATGCAGCAGCTATAACAATTGCGATGGAGCCCGACTGCGTTCAAATGCTGAAGCATGATGAAAGCTTGAATAGTGAATTTTTATTATTGTCACTTTTAAAACATATCGAGGCTGCAATGAGCACATAATATACCTCATCTTTTCGATGTGACGCGTTACTCTTTTTTGGACTGTTCAAAGTTATGTCTGCTGATAGCAGCAACATCTATTTCAAGATAATCTTTCCTTAAAATATCAAGGATGTTTCTGAGTGTTTTTCGCATTATTCCTACATGCTTTTCAATATTATCTGAGTCCGCTTGCTCTTTAGGGGTTAATGGCCTGTGTAAATGATTTTTCCAAATAAGCAATGAATTATCTAGATTTGAGTGGTAATATTTGTCATAAGACAATGTAATTGAGAATGCATAGCAAAACTCAACAATGAGGTCAAAAAGCTCCGTGTTATACAAATGAAATTTACTACTTTGTGAAATATGGCTCAAGATGTCATAATATTGGAAGATATCATAAATGATAGTTTTTGGTAATTCTTGCATGAATAAATCAAAGGTTTCAATTTGAATGCCGGATAAAAACCATTTAATGTTTTTTATATCCCTCTCTCTTTTAGTTATTTCAGTAAGTTGTTCGGTACCGAATACACCTTTAATTGGATTTTGATCTACAATGCACTTAATAGACGCAAAGAGACTATTAGGTTTATCTTCAAGAATCCTTTTCTTCTTTGCTTTATCTTTCTCTTCTTCCTCTGTGTTCAAAGAATACACTAGTGAGACTCTGTGTTTACTAATATCAAAAGGTAAGTATTCCACTGGTCCAAACGCTTCATTCAATGTGAGCAACACCCTACTCCATCCTAGCTGTGCAACGGCAAACCCGAGCTCATACATTACATTTGGATTAGGTATTCCCCCTTTTTTATGATCAGTATTCATATGGACAATAGACACATCTGCAATAAAAATATCTGCTTTTAAAATTTTTTCAATAATGGTTTGTGGGATATTGGGGCTTCCTGCTTCATCTCTGGTTGCTTCATCAAGGGTAATATTAATAGAGAGATCTTCTTCGAGTTTGTCAATTGCTTTGTGTAAAATATCTCGAATGAAACGTTTGTTTGTTTTTTCATTCAAAGTGCTTTGCCAAGAATAAAATATTCTAATCTCTTTTTTCTCCATAAAACACTGCCTTGCTTAATAAGATGAATTGAAGTTGCTATTCTACTGAATATCTTTAAAAATAGATTTGAAAAAGAACGTGAATGAGCTAAATCATTCTATCAACAATATGAAATTTAAAATATGTTATCATCTAAGTAATAGAAAAATAGTCCAATCATCTTTGAATTTTTTAAAGGTTAGTCCCATTGTCTTTGAATTAATATGTCACAAACGTAAAGCAAGATTATATTATTTTAATTTAGGAATTAGTTCTTTTGTCGCTTTTACAACATCTTGAAGAAGCTCTTGTGTAGGCATACTTTCTTTGTGTTTTGGATCATCCAGTGTTGTGCTTGCATTGTAAGTTACTGTCTCAATGGCTTTATCTAGGAGTTTTAAGAGCATTTCTTTGTTATGTTCATCACCAATCAATTCAATTTGCTTCTTGTAACTGTCATAGGTTATTGCCACAGCTTCTTTGTGAGCATATTCTTGTTCAAGTCTTTTATTTTCACTTCTTCTTCTGCTAGCAAAGACGGCAAGCCAAGCAAGAGGAATGTAGAATGGCAACTCTTTAGAAAAATTTAAAAGTATATTTAACAATAAATTTTCTTCATTTTTTACTAATGATTGCTGCACAGATGAATTTGTTGAGTTATTTTCATTATGTTTTATTTCATTTGGGAACATACCTTTTGCAAGAAAAAGCATCCCGCAAATGGAAGCAATAAAAATAAAGTTCCAAAAAAGATTTGCCTTAAAAAATGAACTTTTTAAACTATTAAAAGCTTTTGAGAGCCCTATTGTTGTTGTTAGGCTTAACAGTTCATTTGCCTTATCCAATAGAGTTTTATGTGCTTCTTTTTGTGCGGTATCGTATTTTTTTAATTTATCTTCCATAGAATAAATGTCGCTTTTAAGGCCACTCTGTTCTTCGCCAGAGCCATATACTTCAGTATAAAAACTTTTCAACTCTTTTGTTTCATTTTGGACGTTTTGAAGCAGCCTGTTAATTTCTTCCACATCTTTTTTTGCATTGATTTGGAATGTTTGTATCTTCGATTTTATTGATTCTACACCATTATTTTCTTCAAATAATTCATTAAAATATTTTTGCGTCGCTTCAAAATGTTTTGAAGTTTGTTCATAAAAAATGTTAATTTTGTTATTAATTGAATTTTTGATTGATTCTTGATCGCTTGCTACACCGAAAAATATTTCATTTAAATTGGTAGCTCTTGTTATAAGTTCTTGCAAGGCATCATTTGATTCTATACTTTTGGCCGATAATTTACTGATCAATTCAAGAAAATCATTTCTATTTTTTTCAAATTGTGTCATTGAAATAATTTCTTGCTTCATAATTTGCTGTTCATTGTTGCTATAAATAAGAGCGCTATTAAGAATGGGATTAACATGAAAATCAACAGAATTAGGAGTAGAACTGTGTAATAAACTTAATTCGTGATTTTTCTCAAAATCTTCTAAAAGTGCTTTAATTTGTGGCAACTGATTCATAAATGATTGAATAACACCAATGGGAGCAAACTCTGGCGCATAGGAGCTAAAAACATCTTTTGTATATATCAATACACTTTTAGTTCTATTAAGCTCTCCTAGGCTGTCAAGAGATACCAAACCATTTTCTACAATAGAATCACAGAGTTGAATAATTTCATCTATGAGCTTAAATGATTCAAGGTTCTTAAACTCTTCACTCCATCTTGACATTGGTTTTTCCTTTGCTTTAGTTATGCAATTATATTTGAAATATTTAATATCTCAAAATTATTCTATTATTTGAGAATTATATTATTTTTTTCTATCCCGCTTCGTATGATATCTATCCTATATTTATCTCTCAATTTAGTAATTTTATCATGCAATTTTTATGCTTTTTTGTCATTTTCAATGTCTATCAGCGAAAATGTCTTTGTTTGAGAACGTGTCACAAAGTCGTTTAAATGTAAATATGATTCTAAAATTTAAAACTATAAATTAACAATATAAAATTTAGAATATGTTATTATGTAATATACAAAGATACTATAAAATAGTCCAATCGTCTTTGATTTTTTTAAAGGTTAGTCCAATTGTCTTTGAATAAAGTCCAATCGTCTTTGACGAAAAACTATATCAATTACTATATTTTGATGCTATTTAGTCTAATTATCTTTGACAAATTACAGAGAATAAAATCAGCTCTTGCGAGTGTTAACTTTCAGTTTCCTGCTCAAAAAATTACTATCAATCTTTCTCCTTCTGATCTTAAAAAAGAGGGAAGTCATTTTGATTTAGCGATTGCATTGTTGATTGCCATACAAAAAGAACGTTTTACGTGTAACGATTTTTTTATCTTTGGTGAATTAGGTCTTGATGGAAAAGTAAAAAAAACAAACACCATTTTTCCGATTATTCTTTCATTAGCGTCTCACATACCCAATTTACGTGTCTTAGTCCCCAATGAGCTGCTTTTAAAAGTGCAACAAATACCCAATATTAGAGCATATGGTATTGAAACACTCCATGATGCCCTACTCTTTTTTAAAGAAAAACGTTTTGATACAGAAACACCTGCAGATCACCAAGGTTTTTGCGAAACTATTTTAGAAATTGAAGGTAAACACTATTTTTACAATACTCAGTTTCCACTTGATTTTAGTGATGTTTTAGGACAACATCGAGCTAAGCGAGCGATGATGATTGCTGCAGCTGGAATGCACAATCTTTTAATGGAAGGAAGCCCTGGATGCGGTAAAAGCATGAGCATTAAACGCTTACGCTATATTTTACCTCCTCAAAGCATTGAAGAGATACTCGAATCCAATGCCTACCAATCGTTACAAGAAGAAGATGTCGACTTAAGCCCACTAAGACCCTTTAGAGCCCCTCATCATACGTCATCTCGCCCTTCTATCTTTGGAGGGGGCTGTAATTTTCAACAAAAGATGCGACTATACAATAAAACTTGCGACTAATTAAATTCTAGGAGATTGTAATGACCTCTGAGGCTGTAGATTTATTAGATTTAACGCTAACAACTTTTCCTAAAGATAAGAAAGTAACTGTATTTTCATATGGCAGTATTTATCAATCTGAAACTAATTATTCTATCGCCGTAATTTTAAAAGAACTCTATCAAGAAAATCCTGCTTATATGGTGTCATTCATCAATTTGAAAGAATTATTTGCATTTCCTCTTGGTACTGTTATTGATAACCAGCGAAAGATTGGATTAAATTCAGGGAGTATTGATTCATTTGAAATAAATATACATTCTGGTTTATTAGAACAAAAAAAACTAAAAGATATCCCCAAATTTGAAGCTTTCATGGAACAAATACCAGCAAAAATCAATGGATATAGTGCTCTGTGGCATAAGTATCAACAAAACTACTCTGTATTTACAGATACAAATGGTAGAACTATCATTTTCCCTCATTATGAAATTGCTAGGTATTTTTATTTTACATCATCCTCAATGACAAGACAACTTATGGCCGTATCATCAGAGCATAACGCATTACTAGATGGTTTATATAAAAAAGTCAAATTAGAAAATGGGAAAGGAGAGTTAAATCTCAAATTTAATGCCAATAGTAACGATGCTGAAAATATTTTTCGGTTTGTAATTGATCTTTATGCAAAAAATATGTGGCATCAAGTTCGTAGAGATTTGTCAGCAAGCAAAATAACAATAGTTGAAGAAAAAAAACGCAGAGGGTTTAAAGACTTTTCTCCCGAAATGATACTATCAGCAAATTTTCCAACTTACGGAAGAACTAATTTTACTGCACGAGTTAAAAACATCGATAAGAATACATTACTAGTTCTTAGAATATTACAAGAAGATACGTTCTATCCATTTGAAAGCTTAAAAGTCATTAGAGAATTTTCTAACGGCACAGAAGATGTCGTTGGCGTTATCAAGAAAAAAGCACCAAATAAAAAGAATTTGACACATAAAGTCAAACCAACAACTCCAAATACTGCATATACAACTGTTAATGTTATAGATCATGATGCAGATGATAGTTTAGAAGCAAAACTCGACTTATTAAATAAAACCATAGAATTTGAAACAAAAATAATCGACGAAAAAGAGAAAGATGTTACTAGAAGCGATGATACAACTGACAAAGAGCTTGATTTAAGCGCTAAAGATGCAGAGGGGCAAGGCAATTTAAATACAGCAGAGGAAAACTTAAAAGAACAAGATGACGATGAAAGAGATTTTGTCACACTTGAAGATTTCAAAAAAATGCTCATCTACTGTGCTGAAATCAACGATGATTTTTCATATAAAATTCTCAAAGATAGTAAGCTGCCACAAAAGCCTGAAAAAGATGAGAAAAGTCGATATCAATGGAAAAGATCAAAACTATCCGATGGCATTACTCCAAGAAAATATATTGTTGTAGAAATCAAATTTCTCGAAATAAAGTTTGTGGTTATTGAAATTCAAAAAGATATCCTCGTAGAGGCGATGAGTACCCTTATGATTGATGATTCACATAATAATATAGATGCTTACATCATCGAAAAAATTATTTTGAATATCGCTAAAACAAGTAATAGTTGGCTACAAGGTCTGGACCTAAAAGTAAAATCAAAACCATTTTACCATTCTCGTGAAAAAGAAAAAATTGACATTCAAGACTGGGGAAATCGATTCATAAAAATGTTAAAAGAATACAATTCCTAGTAAATACGTATCACTGCTTGGCAATTTTATAAATGATATATGGTAAAACTTTTTGATGAAAGAATCAATCTATTCAAATGGATTCTTTACCTCTTTTTCCACATTTTCAACACTAACCTTCTCAGGCAAGGCTTGTTTCTTTAAATACTCCACAATAGTGTCTATTTGACGTTTAAGTGCAAAGGCATACTCTAAGCCTTGTTGATCTTTGGTTATATCCATAGAGCCATGTATGGAGATTCTATCTAATCTATTTTCGATATCGAGTTCATCGATATGAATTACATCTTCTGATCTGTCAACACTTTATGATACACAGAAATAAATATGTCTAGGCACTCATATCGTTTTGTAACAGTTTATTTTCAAAATCAACGGGTGACAAATAACCATTACTAGAGTGCAACCTCTGTC
>Ga0074197_1000895_pt1 | contig 30602 bp, 20 predicted proteins | sample EPASupsiteSAE305_FD_64526 | JGI IMG/M metagenome (GOLD analysis project Ga0074197, IMG submission 64526) | Bioremediated contaminated groundwater microbial communities from EPA Superfund site, New Mexico - SAE3-05 reassembly with SPADES | ecosystem: Environmental > Aquatic > Deep subsurface >...
GAAACATTTACCTGGCTTACTGAGCATTTCCGAACTTCATTGTCTCAATGTAAGCCTGATATTGATTTGATGTTTGTTTCGGGTATAAATCATACTTATTTTCATGGAACTCCTTATTCCCCACAAGATGCAAAGTGGCCGGGCTGGTTGTTCTATGCTTCAGTAAATATGTCGCCTACTAATACAATCTGGCATGATGCTCCTGCGCTTTTCCAGTATATTACTCGTTGCCAGTCTTTCTTGCAAATGGGTAAACCGGATAATGACTTCCTTGTTTATTTGCCGGTTTATGATATGTGGAATGATGTGAATGGTCGTTTGTTGCAGTTTGATATTCATAAGATGGAGAAAAATGCTCCAAAGTTTATTGAAACCGTTCATAAAATTAATCAAAGCGGATATGATGTTGATTATATCTCTGATAATTTTATCCGCAATACAAAGTGTGTTGATGGCATGCTACTTACAAAAGGTGGAGTTAAATATAAGGCAATTATTATTCCTGCAGTGAAAAAGATGCCGGATGATGTATTAGCTCACCTCATATCTCTTGCAGAGCAAGGTGCTAAAATTATTTTTATAGAGAATTATCCTCTGGATGTTCCTGGATTCTCTAAATTGGAACAGAGACGTTCTCGTTTTAAAAACTTATTGAGCCTGCTTCCTGCTGCTCCCGATTTCAAAGAAACAACATGTAAGTCATTGAAAAAAGGAACGGTTATTACCGGAAGCGACTATCTGAAAACATTGGCTGCGACAGGTGTAGTTAACGAAGATATGAAAACCATCAATGGTTTGAACTGTATCCGTCGTTCTAATGAATCGGGTTATCACTATTTTATAGCTTCTTTACAGCCAAAAGATGTTGAAGGCTGGATTAATCTTGGTGTAAAGGCGGTTTCGGCAGTTATTTATAACCCATTAAATGGTGAAAGTGGTAAAGCTAAAATCAGACAAGCAAATGGACGTACTCAGGTATATGTTCAAATTAAATCGGGTGAGTCTATTATCCTGAAAACATTCACAAATGATGATGTACAGATGGCTGATTGGCAATATATAGTACCGCAGGCTGTAGGGCTGACAATCGATAATAACTGGAAACTTCATTTTGTTCAAAGTGAGCCTGAAATAGATGATGTTTACAATATTGGTAAGTTGTGCTCATGGACTGAGTTGAATGAGCCTAAGGCGAAGGTAAATATGGGAACTGGTGTTTATAGCGTAAATTTCAACCTTCCGACGATTGCTGCAGAAGAGTGGGTGCTTGATTTAGGTGATGTAAGAGAAAGTGCCCGCGTTAAAATCAATGGTAAAGACGTTGCAACACTTTGGTCGGTCCCTTTTACTGCTAAAGTTGGAAAGTTCCTGAAACCGGGTGAAAATAAGATTGAAGTAGAAGTAACTAATCTACCGGCAAATCGTATTGCTGATTATGACCGTCGTGGCATTGAATGGAGAAACTTTAAAGAAATAAACTTGGTAGATATTAACTATAAACCAACTAAATACGGTAATTGGGAAGTTGTACCTTCTGGCTTACTGGGACCGGTGAAGCTTATTCCGGTTAATTTGATTAATAAATAGTCGCATTTCTGATATCGGCAATTGGGACTTTATGTGTAATAGAGTCTCAATTGCCGATATTTTTTTGATGAAAACTAATAAACGATTAATTAATTTATAATATTTATATGATTTTGAAAACAAAACTTTTTCTTGCTGCTTTAGCTTTGAGTGGTGCTGTGTTTGCATCGGGAAACTCTGATAAGTATAGCTCTTTATATAAAAATCTTCCTTTTGATATGCCTCATATTAAGGCGCCTGCATTTCCTTCCAATAGAGTTAATATAGCAGACTTTGGCGTAAAAGGTAATGGTGTTGATTTATGTACCGAGGCTTTTAGTAAAGCAATAGAAAGTTTAAGTAAGAAAGGTGGCGGTGAACTTATTGTTCCTAGTGGAGTTTGGTTTACGGGTCCTATTGTTTTAAAGAGTAATATAAATCTTCATCTTGAAAAAGGAGCAATTATCTTGTTTTCTCCGGATGTTGATCTTTATCCACTTGTTGAAACATCTTTTGAAGGACTTGACACACGCCGTTGTCAGTCACCAATTTCAGGTCGGAATCTTACCAATGTAGCTATAACTGGTGAAGGAGCAATTGATGGTAATGGAGATTACTGGCGTCCAGTTAAAAGACAAAAAGTAACAGAAAGCCAATGGAAAGAATTTACTTCACGGGGTGGAGCTTATAAACGTGATGATTACTGGTTTCCTTCAGAGAAAACACTGCTGGGTGATAAAATAGCAGATATGAATGTTCCTCGTAATCTGAAAGCAGAAGAAGAGTGGCTTGCTGTTAAAAACTTCCTTCGTCCGGTAATGGTTAGCCTGATAGAATGTAAAAATGTATATCTTCAAGGTGTTATATTTCAAAATTCTCCGGCATGGAATCTTCATCCATTAATGTGTGAGAATATAATTATCGAGGATGTTGCAGTCCGGAATCCTTCTTTTGCTCAGAATGGTGATGGGCTTGATCTTGAATCATGCAAAAATGCTTTGATCATTAATAGTACATTTGATGTTGGTGATGATGGTATTTGTCTTAAATCGGGTAAAGATGAAGATGGTCGACGTCGTGCTCGTCCATGTGAAAATGTAATTGTTGATAATTGTACGGTTTTTAAAGGTCATGGAGGTTTTGTTGTTGGTAGTGAAATGTCTGGTGGCGTAAAGAATGTGATGGTTACAAACTGCAAATTTCTTGGAACAGATGTAGGGCTTCGTTTTAAGAGTCGTCGTGGACGAGGAGGTGTAGTTGAGAATATTTTTATAAAGGATGTCAGTATGATGGATATTGCGACTGAACCACTACTTTTTGATCTTTATTATGCAGGAAAATCTGCTGTTGAGGTTTTGGAAGATGGGGAAGAAGGACAACCTAAAGTGAAAGTATTACCTAAGGTTGATGAAACTACGCCGGCTTTTAAGAATATTCATGTAAAAGGCTTAAATTGTAGTAATGCACGCCGCGCTATGTTTTTTAATGGCTTGCCAGAGCAAAATATACATGGTATAGCTATAGAAGATGTTTTTGTAACTTCAAAAATTGGAGGAGAAATAGCAGAATCAGATCATATTAAACTTAACAATGTAACAATACATCCGGCTGAGGGACCTGCTTTGATTATCAGGAACTGTAAAGAAGTGAATCTTGGTGACTTTAAAGGAGATGTAAAACGTATAAACGACACCGAATAATCAATTACCAAAACGAGCAGTTTTAAAATCAAATTTTACAATCGTACTCATATAATATTGAGTATATTTGCGATATAATCAATATTAATTTTTATATAATCCGGTTATATGTCTGAGGGGGCATCTTTAGGAAATTTGTTTTGCTAAGAGATTGACCTTTAATGATTTCTCTGTAAAACAATCAATGGCGAGAAAGTTACAGTGGAAAACTTCTGGAGTGTTAAATTATAAAAGAAAATACGTAATGGAGAACAAAAACTTTTTTGCCGTAGATTTAGGTGCAACTAGTGGACGCACAATTCTTGGCACAGTTAAAGATGGTTCTATAGAACTTAGAGAATTGACCAGATTTCCCAATAATATAATTGAGGTAAATGGGCATTTTTATTGGGATATATTTGCTCTGTATAATGAGATCGTTAATGGTTTGAAGCTTGTTGCTAAAGAGAAAATTGAAATTACCTCTATTGGTATTGATACATGGGGTGTGGATTTCGTTTGCATTGGTAAAGATGGTGAGATCCTTCGTAATCCTTATAGTTACAGAGATCCTCATACTGTGGGAGCTCCTGAAGAATTCTTTAAGAAAATGCCTCGTGAGAAAGTATATGGTTTGACTGGAATCCAGATTATGAACTTCAATACTTTGTTCCAGTTGGCAACTATTCAAAAAAATAACTCTTCAGTATTGCCTGTTACTGACAAGATTCTGTTTATTCCTGATGCATTGTCTTACATGCTTACAGGTAAGATGGTTACTGAATATACATTTGCTTCTACATCTCAGATGCTTAATCCGGAAACAAAGCAATTTGATCCGGAATTATTGGAGGCTATTGGGATTAAGAAAGAAATGTTCAACGATATTGTTTATCCGGGAACTGTTGTTGGTTCTCTTTCTAAATCAGTTAAAGAGCAAACAGGCCTGGGAGATATTCCTGTAATTGCAGTAGCTGGACACGATACTGCTTCTGCCGTTGCTGCCGTACCTGCTGAAAATAAAAACTTTGCATATTTAAGTTCTGGTACCTGGTCATTGATGGGTATTGAGTTGGATAAGCCAGTTGTAACCAAGGAAAGTTATGAGCTGAACTTCACAAATGAAGGTGGAGTTGAAGGAACTATTCGTTTCTTAAAGAATATTTGTGGTATGTGGTTGCTTGAACGCTGCCGTAAAGAATGGGAAAAAGATTACTCTTATGGCGAATTGATCGATGCAGCATTAGCTGCTCCAGCTTTTAAAAGCCTGATTAATCCAGATGCACCATGTTTTGCAAATCCGGTTTCAATGATTGATGCGATTAAAAAATATTGTGTAAAGACCAATCAACCGGTTCCTGAAACCTTTGGTGAAATTACTCGTTGTATTTTTGAAAGTCTGGCTTTAAGATATCGTCAGGTATTGGAAAGCTTGGAGAAAATGTCAACTTACCCTATTGAAAAATTACATGTAATTGGTGGTGGGTCAAAGAATAATCTGCTGAACTCATTTACTTCTAATGCATTGGGCCTTGAAGTAATAGCCGGACCTTCTGAAGCAACTGCTATAGGAAATGTGATGTTGCAGGCTAAGGCTGCAGGTCTTGTTCCTGATATTCAGAAGATGCGCGAATTAATTCGTAGCTCTGTTGAAGTTAATGTATTTACTCCAACTGATGAAGAGTTGTGGAGTAGCGCTTATGTGGATTTCTTAAAAGTATATAGAGAAGATATTTAAATAATTGAATGTAAAAAATAGAATCATGAAAGACGAATTAATTAAAGGAGCTTATGACATTGCAGTTGAAAGATATGCTGCAGTTGGGGTAGATGTAAACAAGGCATTGGAAGATCTACAAAAGATTTCATTATCATTACATTGCTGGCAAGCTGATGATGTAGTTGGATTCGAAAACCCAGACGGACAGTTGTCAGGCGGTATTCAAACTACAGGTAATCATCCAGGTAAAGCACGTAATATTGATGAAGTAAGAGCAGATATTCTTAAAGCAGCTTCTTATATTCCTGGAACTCATCGTTTGAATTTGCATGCTATTTATGGTGATTTTGGTGGTAAGTTTGTTGACCGTGACCAAATTGAACCAAAGCATTTCGAAAGCTGGATGAAATGGGCAAAAGAAAATAATATGAAGTTGGATTTCAACTCATCTTCTTTCTCTCATCCAAAGAGTGGAAGCCTTACTTTGGCTAACCCTGATAAGGAAATCCGTGATTTCTGGATTGAACATACAAAACGCAGCCGTGCTATTGCTGAAGCAATGGGTAAATATCAAGGTTCTCCTTGTGTTATGAACCTTTGGATTCATGACGGCTCAAAAGATCAGACTGTTAATCGTCTTAAGTATCGTGAACTGTTGAAAGAATCTTTGGATGAGATTTTTGCAACTAAATATGATAACATGAAAGACTGTATCGAAGCTAAATTATTCGGTATCGGCGCTGAAAGCTATACAGTAGGTTCTTATGATTTCTACTTAGGTTATGGTGCTAAGAATAACAAGATCGTTACTTTGGATACAGGTCACTTCCACTTAACAGAAAGCATTGCTGATAAGATTTCTTCTTTATTGCTTTATACTCCTGAAATCATGCTTCACGTAAGTCGTCCTATTCGTTGGGACTCTGACCACGTGACAATCATGAATGATGATACTTTAGATTTGGCTAAAGAGATTGTACGTTGCAATGCACTTGATCGTGTTAACATTGGTCTTGACTATTTCGATGCTTCAATTAACCGTATTGGTGCTTATGTAATTGGATCACGTGCAACACAAAAATGTTTTATGCAAGCATTACTTGAACCACTTGCTAAGTTGCGTGAATACGAAGCTAACGGCCAGTTGTTCGAACGTCTTGCTCTTCTTGAAGAAGCTAAGAGTCTTCCTTGGAATGCAGTTTGGGATATGTTCTGCTTAAAGAACAATGTTCCAGTAGGTGAAGAGTTCATCGCTGAAATCCAGAAATACGAAGCTGACGTAACAATTAAAAGATAATAATTAATTAAGCCGAATGTGCATGGATACCCATATGCTTTTTAGCATATGGGTTCATTCGTACAAATAGGTGTAATGTTGATATAATATTATGAATACACTGATTGGTTTAATAATTATTGCTATAGGTAGTTTGGGACAAAGTAGTTCATATGTGCCTATTAAAAAAGTTAAGCAGTGGAGTTGGGAGAGTTTCTGGCTCGTGCAAGGTATCTTTGCCTGGTTAGTATTTCCTTTACTAGGTGCATTACTTGCAATTCCTGCAGGTAGCAATCTTTTTCAATTGCTAAGCTCTGGTGGCGCTCTTCCTTCAATGGCGTATGGTGTGCTTTGGGGAGTAGGAGGTTTGACTTTCGGATTAAGTATGCGTTACCTTGGAGTTGCTCTAGGGCAGAGTATTGCTCTTGGTACTTGTGCCGGATTTGGAACTCTTTTCCCGGCAATATTCAGCGGTAAAGATTTGTTTCACGGTGAAGGTTTAATGCTTCTTATCGGAGTATGTATTACTTTGGCTGGAATAGCAGTTATCGGATATGCAGGAAGTCTTCGTTCTAAAAATATGACTGAAGAGGAGAAAAAAGCTGCTGTTAAGGATTTTGCCTGCCTTAGGTACCCGGAAAGTTCCCGGTTTTTTAATTGGAGCAAACCCTTTATTCAAATAGAAACATCCAGAGGGTGCTTTAATAGTTGTAAATTTTGTGTAAGCGGGAATGATTGTCAGAAAATTGTAAATGTACCCTTAGATATACTCCGGACCCGTTTAAATATTGTACGGGATAAAGGTATAAAGGAGGTGAGAATTCTGGACAGAACATTTAATGCAAATCCAGCAAGAGCAATAGAACTTTTAAATCTTTTTGAAGAGTTCTCTCATTCAATACAATTTCACCTTGAAATACATCCGTCATTTTTAACAGAAGCTCTACGGGACAAACTCAATGCAATACCTGCCGGTTTGCTTCATGTCGAAGCTGGAATTCAAAGTCTTGATGAAACTGTAATCAATTTTTCCGGACGTAAAGGAAGTGCACAAAACTCTCTTGATGGGTTAAAGTTTCTTGTTTCTACAAAGAATTTTGTTGTTCATGCCGATTTGATCGCAGGTTTGCCTCATTATACTTATAATCAATTATTTCATGATTTATACATCCTGATTGGTACAGGACCGGATGAAATCCAGCTTGAAACGCTTAAGGTTCTTCCTGGTACGGATATGAGAGAAAATGCCATGAAATATAAGATAGCTTACTCTCCGGAGCCTCCTTACGAAATATTGTGCGGAGACGGGATTAATGAAACAGAACTTGTAAGGATTGCCCTGTTGTCTAAAGTCATTGATGTCTGGTATAACAACAAGAGATGGCAAAAGCTTATTCAGGCATTGGTGATTGAAGATAAGATGTTTATAGAAACGTTCCTCTCCTATGTCGAAAAAAATTCTTCTTTTACCAAAAGTATAAGTCTTGAGTCAGGCGGGTTATTATTGTATGAATTTTGTGAAAGACACTGCGAAAAATGGCTAAATGAAGTGAGCGAGTCATGGATAAAAGCAGGTCTATCACTTAATAAAAAGCCCGGGAAGAGAGTACAAAAATGGAACTCAGAACGCGATTTGAATATAATAAATCCACTTTACCGGCCGGATTGCCGTAATCATTCGTACTTCTATCTGGACAACGGCAGCAAATTAACATGGTTCGAATTCGAAAACACGAACAGAGGTGCACCGCCCATTAAATCTGATATTTCCTATAAATAAAATGTAACAAAAAGCAATCAAAAATACCATATCGGTTTAATTTATTTATATTTGCGCCCAAATTACTTAAAATATGATAACAAAAGAGCTTATATCACCAAAAAGCATTGTAATCGTCGGAGGCTCCGATGATAATAAAAAAACCGGCGGCAATGTTCTTAAGAATCTCATTGAAACCGGCTACAAGGGCAAGCTTTATGTTGTTAATCCAAAATCAGAAAAAGTACAGGGAATAATAAGTCACAATACTGTAGAGGATCTTCCTCAGGTAGATTTGGCAATACTTGCAATTCCTGCGAAAATGTGTCCTTCTGCTGTTGATACCTTGTGTTCAAAGAAAGGGTGCAAAGCAGTAATAATATTCTCTGCTGGGTTCCACGAAGACAGTCCTGAGGGAGCTTTGCTTGAAGAAGAAATCGTAAGGACAGTAAATAAAGCAGGAGCGTCGCTTATTGGTCCCAATTGTATCGGGGTAATAACACCAAATTACACTGGTGCTTTTACAAAACCAATTCCTGCGTTAAGTGAGGGAGGAGTTGATATTATTTCCGGTTCCGGTGCGACGGTTGTTTTTATAATTGAAGCCGCTATGCAGCTGGGTCTGAAATTTTCTTCTGTATATTCTGTTGGAAACAGTGCTCAGCTTGGAGTAGAGGATATTCTGAAACACATGGATGAAACATATATTCATGGCAAAAGCGCACCAGTAAAGCTTTTGTATATCGAGAACATCAATAATCCTCAGATTCTGCTTAAACATGCCACATCCCTTATTCAAAAGGGTGCAAAAATTGCAGCAATTAAATCGGGATACAGCGAAGCCGGAAGCAGGGCTGCTTCTTCACATACCGGAGCACTGGCAAGTCCGGATAAAGCAGTTAATGCCCTTTTCAGAAAGGCCGGAATCATAAGATGCTATAGCCGGAGCGAACTTGTTACTGTCGCTTCAGTGCTTATGTACCCAAAACCTAAAGGAAACAAAGTAGCGATAATTACTCATGCAGGCGGTCCTGCCGTAATGCTCACCGACGCTATTTCATCTAATGGAATAAAGATCCCTCATTTTTCGGGGAAAAAGGCAGATGAGTTGCTGTCAAAACTCTTCCCCGGTTCTTCCGTCGCAAATCCTGTCGATTTTCTTGCCACTGGTACGGCAGAGCAGCTTGAATCAATTATTGATGCATGTGAAAATGACTTTGATGTAGATTCAATGGTTGTTATATTCGGGTCTCCGGGACTTACATCTGTTTATGATGTATACGAAAAACTAGCAAAAAAAATATCACACTGCAAAAAGCCAATTTATCCTGTACTGCCTTCAATTGTTAATGTTAAATCAGAAATTGAAATCTTTCAGTCAAAAGGAGGCATAAGTTTTCCCGACGAAGTGATTTTTGGAAATGCTCTTTCCAAAGTGATTAATACAAAGGATGCAATTAAAGACTCTATGCTTCCCCCTGTGGATAAAAAACTGATCAGGGAAGTAATTGATGGCAGCACCAACGGATATCTGTCTCCTCTGCAAGTTCAGAAACTTCTGGATGCAGCCGGAATTAAAAGGGCAAAAGAGGCAATTGTCAATGATTTAGCATCATTAAGGAAGGCTGCAAAAGAAATTGGTTATCCCTTGGTTATGAAGGTTGTAGGACCTGTACACAAAACTGATGTCGGAGGGGTTGTCCTTAATGTGAATGACGAAGAAACACTTGAGACAGAGTTCAGCAGGATGATGACAATAAAGGATACAACAGCAATACTCATTCAGCCGATGCTGTCAGGCACCCAACTTTTTATAGGCGCCAAGAGAGAAGAAAAATTCGGGCACCTTATTCTTTGCGGCCTCGGAGGAATATTTGTAGAAGCGTTGCAGGATATAAGCACAGCGTTAAGCCCTGTTTCAAGTGAGGAAGCAAAGGAGATGATTACAGAACTGAAAGGATACAAACTTATTCAGGGTACAAGAGGACAAGAAGGTGTTAACGAAATAATTTTTAACGAAGCAATCAGGAGAATATCTGCTTTATGCAATTCCGCACCGGAAATATTCGAAATGGATCTTAATCCGCTTCTTGGAAACCTTAAACAAGTTATTGCTGTGGATGCCAGAATCAGAATTGAAAAATAGAATACCGATGATCAAGATAAATAATATCATCAAGTGGTTTAAAGAGTTGTCACCTCAGTTAAAAGGATATGTAATAATAATCATTTTGTTAACTATAGGAATTATCTTAAGGTGGAATGTAATAATTAGTAACATAATAAAAGGATTTGATTACTTTTCGAAATAAAAAGATAATGTTTTGCAACTTTTTATTCCATTTTTCAATTTTTTCATCTAAATTTGTAGAAAATCTATAAACTAAAAAATATATTAATATGGCACTAAGAGGAGCTATAGTAGTTGACACCGAAAAATGCAAAGGCTGCAGCGTTTGTATTGCTAACTGTCCTACTAACACCATTGCTTTAGCCAGAGAGGTAAACAGCAAGGGATACAATTTCGCCTATATGGCAACACCTGATAGCTGCACCGGCTGTACAAACTGCGCAACAGTATGTCCTGACACCTGCATCACTGTTTATAGGGTTAAAGTCTAATTGTTAAATTTTACGATTTTTGATATGGCAGAGAAAATTTTAATGAAAGGTAACGAAGCTATTGCTCATGCAGCAATCCGCTGTGGATGCGATGGATATTTCGGTTACCCTATTACTCCCCAGTCTGAGGTTATGGAAACCCTGATGGAGGAGAAACCGTGGGAAACAACCGGTATGGTTGTACTTCAGGCAGAGAGCGAAACATCCTCAATCAATATGCTTTATGGAGGCGCTTCTTGTGCAAAGAAAGTAATGACTTCGTCCAGCAGTCCCGGATTGAGCCTAATGTGTGAAGGTTTAAGCTACCTTGCAGGAGCAGAATTGCCTTGTCTTGTTGTAAATGTTGTAAGAGGCGGCCCTGGACTTGGAACAATACAGCCCGGTCAGGGAGATTATTTTCAGGCATGTAAGGGAGGCGGACATGGTGACTATAAAATGGTTGTTCTTGCCCCATCTTCTGCTCAGGAGATGTATGACTTTGTGGACCTTGCATTTGAGCTTGCCTTTAAATACAGAACACCGGCAATGATACTTGCAGATGGTGTTGTTGGCCAAATGATGGAAAAAGTTGAGTTTCGCCCTATGAAACCAAGGTGGACAAATGAGGAAATCATTGCAAAGTACCCTTGGGCAACAACCGGAAAAACTCCGGACAGAAAGCAGAATGTTATAACATCACTTGCTTTGGATGCCGCAATCCACGAAAAACTGAACAATACACTTCAGACCAAATATAAACAAATGGAAGCTGAAGACGTAAGGTTTGAATCTATAAAGTGCGATGATGCCGAGCATATAATTGTTGCGTACGGCTGTATGGCACGTATTTGCGAAAGTACAGTTGAGATGGCAAGAAATGCCGGAATTAAACTGGGACTTCTTCGTCCTATTACCCTCTTCCCTTTCCCGTCAAAAGAAATTGACAGGCTTGTTCCACAACTCAAAACTATGATGTCGGTAGAACTAAGTGCCGGTCAGATGCTTGAAGATGTTAAGCTTGCAGTAAACGGCAGAATCCCCGTTAATTTCTTTGGCCGGCTTGGAGGCATTGTTCCTTCTCCTGAAGAGGTATATGAGGCATTTAAAAAAGAGATTGGCAAATAATCAAATTTGAAAATTATGGATGTTAAAGATATCATAAAACCCGAAAACAGGGTTTACGCAAAGACTCCCGTCCTCACAAGTACAACGATGCACTATTGCCCCGGCTGCTCACATGGTACAGTTCACAAGCTTATTGCAGAAGTAATAGAGGAGATGGGAATTCAGGATAAGACAATCGGAGTTTCTCCAGTAGGTTGTGCAGTATTTGCATATAATTATTTGGATATCGACTGGCAGCAGGCAGCCCACGGGCGCGCTCCTGCTGTTGCAACAGCAACAAAACGACTTCATCCGGAAAAATATGTATTCACTTATCAGGGAGATGGTGACCTTGCCTCAATTGGTACAGCAGAGATCATGCATGCATGCAACCGTGGAGAGAACATTGTTGTAATATTTATAAATAATGCAATATATGGTATGACCGGCGGTCAGATGGCTCCTACAACTTTAATCGGGATGAAAACAGCTACATCTCCTTATGGAAGAACTGTTGAACTTCACGGAAATCCTCTCAGGATTACAGAGCTTCTTGCGCAACTTGACGGAACATGTTATGTAACCCGTCAGTCTGTAAATACTGCTGTTGCTGCAAGGAAAACCAAAAAGGCAATCAGAAAGGCTTTCGAAAATTCTGCGCTTAAAAAAGGAACTTCATTTGTTGAGGTCGTTAGTACTTGCAACTCAGGATGGAAATTAAGTCCTGTTAAAGCAAACGAGTGGATGGTTGAAAATATGTTCCTAAAATATCCAATTGGTGATATTAAAGACAGGTAAAAACATTAACTAGATATGAAAGAAGAAATAATTATAGCAGGTTTTGGCGGACAGGGAGTATTGTCCATGGGTAAAATTTTGGCCTATTCCGGAATTATGCAAAACCAGGAAGTTACATGGATGCCTTCATACGGTCCCGAGATGCGTGGCGGTACTGCTAATGTGACTGTTATATTGAGTGATAAAAAAATAAGTTCACCAATTTTAAGCAAATTTGATACTGCCATCATTCTTAATCAGCAGTCTTTAGACAAATTCGAAGAGAGCGTAAAGCCAGGCGGAGTTTTAATTTTCGACCCGAATGGCATAACCAGGCCTCCTGTAAGAAAAGATATAACCGTTTGTTCAATTGCAGCTGTTGATATCTCTTCCGAACTTGGTAATTCAAAGGCATATAATATGGTCGTATTGGGTGCGTATTTAAAAATGAAACCAATTGTTACTCATGAAAATGTAATGAAAGGGCTTAAAAAATCCATTCCGGACAGGCATCATTCGCTTATTCCTATGAATGAAAAAGCTATCATTGCAGGAAAAGAGAAAATTGTAATGATTAATTCAATTTAATCACACTTTTTTTAAGAATTAAGCTCTCACTCTAAAAGTGAGAGCTTTTTTTATTATTTAAATTAATTATTTATTATCTTTGCAATAGTGCATAACAATTATGAGCAAAGATTATCAATCAGTAATTAACAATCTGAAAGGCAAAATAGAGCTGATCATATCAAAATATGAACAGGTCGTTTCCGAAAATATTAAATTGTCAAACGAGCTTAATAGTTGTAAAGAGGCACTTAATAATAATACAAACAATATTAAGGAATTAGAAACAAAAATAAGTAATTTACAACTGGCTGAAGCATTTAAATCGTCTTCAGCTGATGTAAAAGAGGCAAAACAGAAAATTGGTAAAATCGTGAAGGAGATTGACAAGTGTATAGCACTATTAAACGATTAACTTAGGAGGAAAAATGGAATATCAATCCATACAGATTAGCATTGCCGACAGATACTATCCTTTAAAGATTTCTGCTCAGGACGAAGAGAAAATCCGTACCGCAGCAAAAATAATAAACGAAAAAGTAGATTTGTATCGTAAAAGATATTCAGGCAGAGATACACAGGATGCTCTGTCTATGGCACTTCTTCAGTTTGTTATTCGTCTGATTGAGGCTGAGCAAAAAGAGGAAAGCACCCAAATCGTAGATGAATTGCAAAATCTGGATAATCTTCTTGACGAATATATCAAAGTAAATCTTGCCTGACTCGACAGACTATAGCCGTTGGTTTAGCTCTTTGCCAAAATCAACATTATAAAAATTCCGAGCCAACTCGGCGGTCAAAAACAGGCCTATTTACCTTTCGGGGGATTCCGTTTACGGGACATTGGACGTTTGCGACAAAAGCCGGAGCTCAAATCTTAACTTACTAAGGTTTTGATAAAATGGCTTTACCAGCGGCTTTTTTGATTTACACAACACAATACATATATATATAACTAATGGACATCATATTATCTATAATTCTGCCCGCAATAGCATCATTTGGCATTGTTTATTTTGTGGGAAACAATATTATTCTGAAAAAACGGCGTGAAGATATTTTAAAATGCGCCGAACAAGACGGAGAAAACATTAAAAAAGAGAAAATTTTCCAGGCTAAAGAGAAATTTCTACAACTAAAAACAGAACACGAGCAACAACTACTTGAAAAGAACAATCAGGCAATTCAGCAGGATAACAGACTAAAGCAAAGGGAGATTTCTCTAAATCAGCTTTCTCAGGAGTTGCAAAAGAAAAACAAAGAGTTTGAAGCGTTAAGAGAAAGTCTCAGAAACCAGCAGGAACATCTTGAAAAGAGAGTTGAAGAATATGAAAAGCTTCGTCTGGAAGCAATTCAAAAAATTGAAAATATTGCAGGAATGTCTGCCGCTGATGCTAAAAACCAGCTTATGGATACTATGAAGGCCGAAGCAAAATCTCAGGCCATGTCATACATAAGCGAAGTGATGGACGAAGCAAGGCTCACAGCAAGCAAAGAATCTAAAAGAATTGTTATTAACACAATACAGAGAATAGCTCCTGAAACAGCTATTGAAAATGCTGTTACAGTATTCAATATTGAGAGTGATGAAATTAAAGGCAGAATAATCGGACGAGAGGGAAGAAACATCAGGGCACTTGAGGCTGCTACGGGAGTGGAAATTGTAGTTGATGATACCCCTGAGGCAATATTGCTTTCTGCGTTTGACCCTGTAAGAAGAGAGGTTGCAAGGCTTGCCCTGCATCAGCTTGTTACCGATGGCAGGATTCACCCTGCAAGAATAGAGGAAGTCGTAGCCAAAGTTCAAAAACAGCTTGACGACGAAATAATGGAAACAGGTAAGCGTACCTGCATTGACCTTGGTGTTCATGGTTTGCATCCTGAATTAATAAGGCTGATAGGAAGAATGAAATATCGTTCTTCATATGGTCAGAATTTGCTGCAGCACTCAAGAGAAGTGGCGAATATCTGTGCAACTATGGCATCTGAACTCGGACTTAATACAAAGGTTGCCAAAAGAGCCGGCCTTCTTCATGATATTGGAAAGGTTTCAGACGAGGATCCGGAACTTCCTCATGCTGTTCTCGGTATGAAACTGGCGGAAAAGTACAAGGAGAAACCAGAGATTTGCAATGCAATTGGTTCTCACCACGAAGAGGTAGAAATGACTTCGCTTATCGCACCACTTGTACTTGTGAGTGATGCCATATCAGGAGCAAGACCGGGAGCAAGAAGAGAAGTGATTGAATCTTATATTAAGAGGCTTAAAGAGATGGAAGATCTGGCTCTCTCCTATCCAGGCGTTACAAAAACATATGCAATTCAGGCCGGACGTGAACTCCGTGTGATTGTAGGCAGTGAACACGTTTCCGATCAGGATTCTGAAAAGCTTTCACTTGATATTGCTAAAAAGATACAAGATGAACTTGTCTATCCGGGTCAGGTAAAGATTACAGTAATCAGGGAAACCCGTGCTGTGAGCTACGCCAAGTAAAAAATTATATTATTCGGAGAAAGCTGCTCATTATGAGCAGCTTTTTTTATTTTGAAAAAAGAAGGTTAAAATCTCTTTTAGCAGCCTCTTTTACGAAATCTTCCGGTACGAATTTCCATGTATTTAATTTGACTGCTTCAATAGACCCGTCTCTTTTTAACTGATTAAACAATATTTCCCTTATATCGGTAAGTCTCTTTAATACTCGTTTGTCCAGTTCCTCTTTTGTGATTTTGCTTCCAAGTTCAAGAAGGTCGCCACCCCCGTTTGCCCGGTATGAAGAGAGTGCAACCGAATATTTTTTGTCCATATAAAAAGGTTGTCCGTTTGAAAGTGATTTTATTATTATCCTTTCGCCATCGCCTTTTCTGACATCAACTTCATAAATGATTCCGGCAGCAGAATCAAAATTGAAATACATATTCTGAAATTTTGACCTTTCATTTTTATTATCGGCGCTGAGCTTGATAAGATGATCTTCGGGCCCGTTCATCTTATTTATCCATTTTGAATACGAATATTCAAGATAATTTTTAATTTCAAGACCTGTGAGTTCTATTACATAAAGTTGGTTTTCAAAAGGATAAATATTCAGGAGGTCCTGATAATTTAACTCCCCCGGTTCAATGGTTACATTAAAAGAGAGAGGAGCGGCAAAAGATATTTCTGCGCCGGAATTTTTAAGCTGCAACGAATGAATCATATCGATATATTCAGAAGGACCAAAAAATGAATCTGCAGAAGATATTCTGTTTTTTAACGTTCCTGCAATCTGCTTTGTAAAGGTTTTTACTTTAGAATAATCGTCCGAAAAGTATTTTAAGTAATCTATATCGGGGCTTACTCCTTTCATGGGAATATTCTCTCCCTTTATCTTTTTTGACACAACCTTTCCTTCTTTTACGCCAAATTCAACATCGGCAAATGAAAGAGAAGAAGCTTTACTTCCTCCCTCCATTAAAAGGACAGAATCTGTTCCATTGAATATATTTTCGGAATCGGTCTTATGATCGTGAGCAGCGAACAAGATGTCTATTCCTTTAACGTTCTTTGCTACATAACGGGCCGGACTTTCCATTTCATATGTATCGTAATCTCCAAGACCAATATGAAGTGCTGCAACAATAAGATCCGGGTTTTCCTTTTCTTTGACCTTATCAACCCAATATTGCAGTGAAGGAATAATTTCTTCAAAATTCATTCCCACCCATAAATCCTGTGAGAGCCATTTTTTAATGTTAGGATTGGTCATCCCTATAACAGCAATTTTAAAACCGTTGCGGTAGAGAATTTTATATGGCTCAAAATATGGTTTCCCCTTTTTCATGCTAACTGCATTTGCTGCAATGTAAGGGACATTATATTTGTTCTTAAGTTTGTCATAAACCTTGTGTCCGGCTTCAATATCGTGATTTCCCACAGTAACGGCATCATATTTCAGGTATTTTACAATTTTGCTGAAGATATGCTCCGATGATGTGTCTACATAGTTATAATAGAATACAGAATTGTCTCCCTGCAGATTGTCACCTATGTCAAGTAAAACAACGCTCTCCTCTCCTGCCTTTTTTCTCGCATTCTTCATGTAACCGGCAACAGATGCAACAGAGTATGGATATATAGTTGTATCGGTATAAAGAGAATCGAAAAACCTGCCATGAATATCGTTTGTTGCATATAATTCAACTTTATGATTTCCATCCTCAGGCCTTGAAATAGAGCATGATACAATAATTATTGCAGATATAATTAATAATAAGAATCTTGTTTTCATATGATGGCTGGAATTTAATTTTCAATTGAAAAACGATCTGCATCTTTCCAGACCGTAAACTTATTTCTGAATGCTTTTAATAAGTTCAAATCAATTTCAAAAATTAAAAAATGATTTGAAGTATCAGAAATTAATGGATTAAGAGGCGTTCCTTTAAAGTCGGAAACCATTGAGCATCCGTCGTAGCTGTTTCCCGGATCGGTACCGATACGGTTTACAAATGCATAGTAAGAGAGATTCTCAATCGCTCTTGACCTTACCATCGGATCTATTACATTTGATCTTGAAGAGGGCCAGTTTGCAATATTAATTATCAAATCATATCCCAAACCGACATTTCTGCTCCATACCGGGAAACGTAAGTCATAGCATATCTGGACCAGAATATTCCATCCTTTGAAAGGAACTATCAGTTGCGAGGTACCGGATGAGAATATTTTATCTTCTCCACCCACACTAAACAGATGTCTTTTGTCATAATAATATTCGTATCCATCGGGTGAGACAAAAATTGCTCTGTTATAAATTTTATCATCTGTTTTCACAGGTACTGAAGCTAAAAAAGCAATGCCGGTTTCGCTGCTTTTATATCTCAGCCAGTTTGCAGATACACCATCAAGAGATTCTGCAACTGATTTGTTCATCGAAAAGCCGACTGTAAAAAATTCCGGAAAGATAATGATGTCTGTTCCGGAATTTTGTTCAGTTATTTTCTTTACTATAATATCAAAATTCCGGAGGTTCTCTGCCGGAGATTCCCACAGAATAGGTGTTTGACAAAGTGCTATCTTCATATATGCGAATATTTATAAAGAGCACGCAATATACATATTATCTGTTAAAATGAATTATATACGAAGTTTGCGGCTGTATGTCAAGCTCTTTGTCTGTAGATATGGTTTTGCCGGAGATAATTTCCATACCGGTTTTGTATCCATTTATGGATTCGGAATATCTTTTCCAGTCAATAGTCAATTGTTTGTCATTATTATTTATAACAACCATTACTGTTTCGGTATTTAATTGTCTGAAATAGACATACAGGTTGTTATATGGCCAGTAATGGACAAGTTTGCCAGAGTGTATTGCCTTTATATCTTTTCTCCAGTTAAATACCTTTTTGGCAAATTCGTATACCTCTTTTTGTCCTGGTGAAATGCCATTAAGAAAAGGCATGTCCATTCTCTCTTCTCCGTGTCCGAGTTTGCCATCAGGAGTTTTTAACATCAATTCCGTTCCATAATAAATTTGAGGAGTGCCTCTCATTGTGGAGAGAAAGGTGAAAATCATTTTCATTTTTGAAACATCTCCCTTTAATGTTTCAGAAATACGGTGTGTATCATGATTGTCGGCAAAAATCAGAATATTGTATGGGTTCTCGTATATATAATCAAGAGAAAGTGACCTGTATATTTTATGCATTCCTTCTCCCCAACCTGGCTGCGAACCCTGCGTAAACGCAGTATTAATAGCTTCCTGTAGAGGAAAATCCATAACGGAAGTCAATCTGCTTGAATATCCGTCTTTATTCTTTGCTGCACCCTCCCAGTAGGCAACTTCTTGTGGTGATGGAAACCAGCATTCACCTACAATGTTCAATTTAGGATACTCATTTAATATGTTACTAGCCCAGTTTGCTATTGCTGTTTTTTCGCTATACGGATAAGTATCGACGCGTATTCCGGATAAATCTGCCCATTCAACCCACCATATTGCATTTTGAGAAAAATACCGGTTAAGGAACTGGTTTTTTAGATTCATATCGGGCATAGATGTATCAAACCAGCCTGTTACACATCTCTCCCTGTCACTATCAGATGCATGAATGTCTGCATGTGTAGACATTGCAAAATTTGACTGCGTGTATTGTGGAAATGTATTAATCCAGTCATTAAAAGGCAAATCATTCATCCACCAGTGGGAAAGTGCGGAATGGTTAGGAACCATATCCATTATAATCTTTATGCCCCTTAATCTCGCTTCGGCTACGTACTTCTTATACAAATTATTATCGCCATACCGGGGGTCAATTTTATAGTAATCTGCACATGCATAACCATGATATGATGCTTTTGGCTCATTATCAAATAAAAGCGGAGTAGACCAAATAGCTGTAATTCCCAAATCTTTCAGGTAATCCAGAGAATTTATCATACCCCTGATATCACCTCCGTGTCTTCCATAAGGGTTTGTAATTTGTGATTTTTCATCCGCATCGGGACTATTGTCATTTGAGGTATCCCCGTTTGAAAATCTGTCCGGCATTAACAGATATACAATATCCTGAGGCCCGAAACTTTCTCTCAAACCGGAGTTTGGTCTTCGTTTTTCAAATGCATATTTAAAAGTTGTCTCCTCACTGCCTTTTAGAATTTTAAAATTATATAATCCGGCTTTTAATTTATTTTTAAGCATAAGGTCAACAAATAAATAGTTTGGACTATCTGCGTTATGAACCTTAACAACCTTAATGTCACTATTCTCGGAAATTATGTTGGCTCCGGAAATGTCTTTGCCGTAAATCATCAACTGCAATGTTGATGAGTTCATGCCAATCCACCATGAAGGCGGTTCTATTTTGCTTATTTCTATAGCATTGAGATTGGTAAAAGTGAAAATTACTAAAGAAATTATAAGTGATATTTTTCTCATCATATCAATTTTTATAGAAAATTCTATACCCAAAAGGGGTTAATTCAAATATAGTCTCTTTTTTAATTTTCTTTGAAACATTTGCCATGAATTCTTCATAGATACCTTTTTTAATTTTATCAGAAATTGTAACAGACAGAGCCTCTCCCGAAAAATTAAAAATCGCTATTAGAGTATTGTTGCCGGTACTGTATTTTAATGCTAAAACTTTATCCGGCTTATCTGTAATAAGTTCCGACATTTTTGATGTTAATGGGGAATTGAGAGCTGGATTAGCTTTTTTTAAAGCGCAAAGAGATTTGTAAAGCAGGTTGAATGAACTTTCGGGTTGCCAGTCGATACTGTCCTTTTCAAAGAAATGCAGCCTTCTGTCAAATCCGGATTCCTGTCCATTATATATTAAAGGCATTCCCGGCAAAATAAACGTTAATGCGGCCATCTGCCCGGCCTGAACTCCCAGTCTTTCAAACTCGGTTCCGTTCCATGAGTTTTCATCATGGTTCGAAGTAAAGTTCATAGGAATAGTATTTTCAGGAAAACGGTTAAGCTCATTTTTAATGTAGCTTCTTAAGGAATCTGTATTTGCTTTTCCTTTAGCCATATCGTTCATTAGTTTAAATAAATTCCAGGAATAATACATATCAAATGCCTTCATCTGAAGTTCAGGTTTATCCGCCTCGGCAAGCATAAACAGATCCGGAGACGATTTTTTTAACTCAGCAACAGCATTATCCCAAAAATCTACCGGTACTTCGGCCGCAACATCACATCTGAACCCGTCAATTTTTGCTTCATCTACCCAAAATCTCATTGCTTCAAGCATTGCAGCGCGCATACCTGCATTAGAATAATCCAGTTTAGCAACATCTGTCCAGTCAAAAGGTGTTACCGGCTTTTTAGTCGTAGAGTCTATTACATACCATTCCGGATTAGTAGAAATCCATTTTGCATCTCTGGAAGTGTGATTCGCAACCCAGTCGATTATGACTTTCATTCCAAGCCGGTGAGCCTCATTTACAACATCTCTGAAATCGTCCATAGAACCGAATTCGGGATTTATGGATTTGTAATCTTTTATTGAATAATAACTTCCCAGTGTTCCTTTCCTATCGGTTTCGCCTATTGGGTATATTGGCATAAACCATAATATATCAACACCCAACTCTTTGAGCCGTGGCAGTTGTGTTTCAAATGCTTTAAAAGTTCCCTCTTTGGAAAATTGCCTTACATTAACTTCATATATAACGGCATTTTTGCTCCATTCCGCGTGCTTAACTGAAGAGATGGCTTTTTCTGCCGTCTTTGGGCTGCATGAGGACAATATACCCAGTAGTGATATTATCAGAAAAAAAGAAAACTTTTTCATCTTTTTAGGTGTTAAAATTATATTATCTGTTATTGATTATTGCAAAGGAATTTGCTTTTACTTCTACAACCATTTTATTGTCATATAACGATATGAGCCTTCCAAACTGACTCTCCGTATTGTCATTTTCGATTTTTAAAGGAAGCGTGAACTCCACAAGCTGGTCTTTATCGGATTTATTGAGAACAATTACCACTGCCTTTCCCATATATACCCTCATGTATGCAAGAATATCCTTATCTGCAAAAAGGTTAAACAAATCTCCATAAATAAGAGGTAATGACGATTTTCTGAATGCTATAAGTTTTTTTACATTGTCTAATACTTCGGATTCATTTTTATTATACCCGTTAAATCTCATCCATCTTCTGTTGTCCGGGTCATTTGCTCCGGGATCTCCAAATTCATCACCATAATAAACTGTTGGTATTCCGGGAATTGTAAAAATAAACGCCTGAAGTAAAGATAGCTTCTTATATGAAATGCTGTCTCCCACCCCAATATCTCTTTTCCATCCGGCCTTTTTCCAGTCTTCATCCGGTTTAAGTGCTCCTCCGGCAAGAGATATAAATCTCGGACGGTCGTGATTCCCGGTAATATAGCCCATAAGATTATGGTAGCCATAGGTTTTTAGGCTTGTAGAAAGTGCTTTTTGTACATTTTCATACGAACCATCCTTTTTAACCATGCTCCATATCATTGCATCATATACATTAAAATCAAACTGCCCGTCAAGCATTCCGGTTTTTACATAAGAGTTTATAAGTTCCGGTGACCCGTACGTTTCTCCTATCTGATATATTGATTTACCCGGAAGGCTTTCTTTTATTTTTCTCGTTAATGTCCTCCAGTAAACTTCCGGAACATGTTTTGTTGCATCGTGCCTGAACCCGTCCAGATCAAAATTCTTAAGCCAGTACATTGCGGAGTCTGTCATTGGTTTGTACACATACTCTTTCTCAAGGTCAAGCGATGGAATATGTTTGTCAAACCAGGTTGTAAGGCGGAATTCATCCCAAAGCTCAAAATTTGGTCTTCCGTCCGGGGTTAATTGCGGAGTTACCCAATCTGGATGAGCTTTTAGGGTTGGGCTGTTTATATGCATATGATGTGCAACATAATCAAGAATAACATTCAATCCTCTTTTATGTGCCTCTGCCAGCAGCTCCTTTAACACCTCGCTGTCTCCAAAACGATTGTCAATTTTAGTTATGTAAATTGGCCAATATCCGTGGTATCCGCTGAATTTCGTTTCAGGGTCCCTGTTCTGCCCCCAGGCATCGTATGGGTTCTGTGTTATTGGAGAAATCCATATAGTAGTTATTCCAAGATCACTGAAAAAACCCGATTTGATCTTTTGAAGAACTCCTTCAAGATCGCCTCCATAATAATCCACTTTTGGCAAAACCTCTTTTTGGTTGAGCTTTTTCGTATTTGAAGGGTTTCCGTCAAGAAATCTGTCCAGCAAGAGAGAATAAATAATCTGAGTATGTTTGTCTGTTCTGTTAAGAGTTGCAACGCTCGATATAACCTTTCCTTCAGAAAGAGGAATCAATGCGTCGTTAGATATACCCAGTTTGTTTGCCGCATAAATTCTTATGTATGACCTGTCAAGCTTCTTAGCTTTAGCCGGAATTTCTATTTCAAGCAGTTTTTCACCAACTGGATTTGTTTTATCTGTTTTGACAGTTATATAGAATGGGTCAATTATGGTATTTTGCCACAACACAATGAAATATGTATCTCTTCCCAGAATTTTTACAGATACTTTATTTTGATCGGAATCAACAGATATTACCTTAATAGATTTGTCATCATTGTTTTCCTTTACTTTGTTTAAGGAAATTAATGATGCTTTTTCTCCTTCGGAAAACAATGTAATAATATTGATGAGCCTGGACCTGGAATTATTTATTACTCTGATAGTATCAAAATTTGTAATTTTTTCAATTTTCAAAGTTGGACTAGATACTGAGTCAATATTTTCACATAAAGGAAAATAATCTTTGACTATAATTTCTGTCGTGTCTCCTTGTAAACTAATTGGCCTGGCAAGGTCGTATATGTCAAATTTTGTTGACTGATCTTTATTTATGCACGAAATCAACAAAATATGAATTATCAAAAGAATGATGGAAATTCTTTTCATTTTGTTCGTTTTAGTTAAACTGCTACAATTCGAAAATAATTGTCGAATATGCGGGCATCGTCACAGAATTTGTAGTTGAATTAATCTTTGTATAAGTTACTTTACCCATATCTGCGACAGGTTTGTTTACTGCATGGTCAAAAGTGTATGTAGAAATATTAGATGAAACATTGTGTATAACCATTAGCCTCTCTCCGTTTAATTCTCTGTAAAATACCATAAAATTCTTGTTATAGGCATCCAGGTTATCGGGATAAGAAATTGATCCGGAAGCCAGTGCCGGATATGTATTTCTTAGCCTGATAAACTTTTGATAGACTCTGTAAATCGAATTCAGGTCTGCTTTCTGTTTTGATAACGGGTCCATATTTGTTTCAACAGAATATACCGGTGTGTGCCATTTTGTTCTGTAAGAATCAGATGTCTGGGGTTCCCAAAGATAAGGTTCCCTCACATTTTCATCTCCACCTGTTTTTAGCCCCATCATACCAATTTCTTCTCCATAATAAATATAAGGAGAACCGCTTGTTGTCAGCAGGATTGCCGCAGCCATCTTTGCCAGGTCTTTATTGTTATTGAGCCGGGAAAGCGTTCTGTCTTCGTCGTGGTTTGAAAGTTTCGTAGCATTAATTGCGCCTGCTCTGTATGTTTCAAACCTGGCCTGCATTTCTGTAAGATCCTTTGGATACCACTTGGCATGAGAGTTTTCGAGAACATAAATTAGCTTGTACCATGCATCAAAATTAAACATAGCCGGAAGTCCCCTGTAATATTGAGCCACTTTCGTATAATCTCCTGTCAGATTTTCTCCGACAAGATATATGTCCGGTTTAAGTTTTTTTAGTTCATTGTAATATTTTTCAAGAAAACGCGGATTCTCATCAGAATCTTCACTCTGATAAATATGTTTCACAGCATCTAGACGGAATCCGTCAACCCCTTTGGCAAGCCAGAAAGAGGCAACATCAACCATTGCCTTGAATGGTGCAGAATTTTGGGCAGTATCAATGTTTCCGTAATTTAAGTCAGGCATCCAGTCAGAAAACATCCCCATGTACTTGTAATCACTTGTACCTGAGGATATGCTATGCCATTGACCGGAGTTGTAACTGTTTGTCATTGGAACTTTCGCCGAAGTTATCCAGCCTGCAACATCATTGGCCGGAGCAAATAAGTAGAAATTCCTATATTGATTTGAAGTGTTAGTAATTGCAGCTGTAAACCATGGATGTGTTTTGGATGTATGATTTAAAACAAGGTCAAGGATTACTTTAATACCTAAAGAGTGTGCCTTTGCCAAAAGAGCATCAAAATCTGTCATAGTTCCGTATTCGACCTTGATTGCTTTATAATCATCCACATCGTACCCATGATATGAAGGAGAAGGATGTATAGGTGTCAGCCAAATTCCTGATACTCCCAGTTCATTCAGATAATCCAGTTTGGCAGTAATACCTTTAATATCCCCTATTCCATCGTTATTTCCATCTGCAAAAGATCTAACAAATATTTCATAAAAAATGCCTCCTCTTTTTACGCCATCCCAGCTTCTTGAATCATATTGGGAAATATCATCTCTCACTACTGCAGGCGGTTGTGGGCCGGGAGGAACTTCGCCCTTACTGCACGATAAAAGCAAAAGAAAGACTAAAAAGAATGTAAGCATCTTTTTCATAAGCAGTTATGTTTTAAATTAATAAAGGAGGCACCCTTGTAGAGTGCCTCCGATAATAGAAATTTTAAGGTATCAGTGTCAGCTTATATGTAGGATCAACTTTGTTAAGGTTAAACTCTACTTTATAAGTTCCTGCAGTAACAGGGATATTTGGTCCGCCAGGATTGAGCTGGTTTGGATTCTTTCCCGCACTGGCATCAAACTTACCCCAGTTCAGGCCCCAGTCGTTGTCTGCTCGGAATTTAATTTCACCATCAGTAAGTACAATAGTAGCCTCAAACATTCTTGTGGTAGTATTGAAGAGTAGTTCTGTATCTGGTGAATTCCATCCGTTTGGAGTTGCACTTCCAATAAGGCCTATTCTTGATATAGTCTTTTTCAACTCGAGAGTTCTGTTTGCCTGATCTCTGTTGTCGAGTTTAAGGAGCATTATTGATCCATTAAACAATCCTATATTTCCACCAGGTTCTACTTTAATCTTGTTATTGACAACTGCAGCATCATTTGTTCCTATATCGTCACCCCATCCGGCTTTGTATGTAATCTTAAACCCGTTCTGAGCTTTACCGCTGAATGCAACCCAGCCCTCATAGTATTGCTTATCCCCTGCTACATCATAGAGGAATTGAGAGTTAACATGGTTCCAGCCGCAATAGTCGCCTACAATCCATACCTTATTATACTCTTTTTCTGCAGGCATAAAGGTGGTTACATTATAGTTAACAACATTTGAATAAATTGGGGTGACCTGATCTACTATCTGAGATTTAACTCTCATTTCAACTACATGTGTATTGCCCAAAATTACTTTAAGCCCGTCTAAAGCAGATTGAAGGTCGCTTCCTTTTATAACCAGCCGGTTTGTAGAAACAGTACCTAATATTTTAGTAGTCGCAAAATTATTACCCTGAAGTGCAATCTCTACTGTATAAGTAATCGCTGCGTCAAATCCAAAAGTACTTGGTGTCCAGGTGAAGGCTGGAAGATTATTTCCCTTGGTGGCATCTAGCAGAACTATAGCTGCAGGTGCCGAAAGTGTCCCTGATACGGCTTTAGTGGAATCAAAAACCACATTGTTGCTGCTGTCTTTGGTACAGGCAGTAAATGCTAATACCAGGGCCAGTATTGATAATGTATATTTTATTATTTTCATAATTTAATATTTTATTAGTATCCTGTGTTTTGTACAAGATTTGGATTTGCCATTAAATCGGCTACAGGTATTGGAAACAGATTATACTTGGCATCAATGGAAACACCGGAGGCCTGACCACCTTTCATTGGCCACAGATATGTAGAACCTGTATACATTCCAAAACGAATGAGATCTGTGCGGCGGGTTCCCTCCCAATACAGTTCTCTTGAACGTTCGTCTATAAGAAGGGGTAATGTAAGTGCTGATACATTTCCAACTTCGCTTCCATATGCACGTACTCTTAATGCATTGAAATACTGCAGCGCTTCAGCTGATGTAGCACCTGTTCCACCCCTGACAACTGCCTCTGCAAGCATCAGATAAACATCTGCAAGCCGGAAATACGGGAAGTCTGTATCCGGAAAGTCATTGTGCGAACCTTTTCCTCCAGTGGAGGTCTTATTGGTGAACTTGAATACTGACCAGCCTTGTGTTGTAAATGTATTCAACGGATTAGTAATTTCTTTGCTTCTGCCTTTCTGGAAGAAAATCGCTCTTTTATCCGGGCTGACAGGATAATCGCCGGTTAAATCGGAATATGTAAATTTATCGACCAGTTTAGCAGTGGCTCTGTTACCATCCCATGCCTGCTGTGTGCCGTTATCTACAATATCCTTTTCGCTGCCCGATCTTGAAGAAGCAACAAGATATGTCATCCCTCCCCAAGTCTGAATTTTATTTCCGTCAAAAACTATTGGGAATATTATTTCGTTTATAGCAGCAGACTTATCATTATCAGCCATAAAAAGATATGAATATGTTGGAGAGAGAACGTATCCTCCTCCTATAACTTTTTTGGCATATGTAATAACATCAGTATATCTGGCTGTGCCGGTATATACTTCTGCATTAAGGTATAATCTGGCCAGAAGAGTCCATGCTGCTCCCTGATCGGCTCTGCCATATTCGTTTGTTCTTGGGGCAAGCATGTTTGGTTCAATTGCCTTTAATTCGCTTTCAATATATTCAAACATTGCCTTTCTCCCAATTTGTGATGGCATATATCCGCCTATAGGATGTTCATCAGTCATGTAAGGAGGGTTTCCATAAACATCCAGTAAGATTGAATATGCAAGTGCTCTCATGAAACGGGCTTCCAGACGGAATTTTGCGACCTCTGCCTTAATTGCAGCATGTCCTCTTTCATCGAGCTTTGCATCTGTGGTTTGTTTAAGGTATTCATTGGACAAAGCAACAATAAACATCGCTCTGTAATAAACTCCGTCTATAGATTCATTCTTTATGTTACTCCATGTGTTATTGTTCAATTCCGGAACCCAGGAATCGTTACCCCAGCCGTTTTTACATTCATCGGTAGTAACAACCTGAACATTCCATAAACTCCTTAAAAATTGCGAGTTACCAGGATCAAGACCTGTAATGTCTGTACTGCCGGAACCATCTTGTCCCGAAACAGCCATAACAGAATATATTTTTGCCAGGCCCTGCTTGTATGCTGCCTGATCGGCATATGCCTTATCAACCGTAAATGTTTTCTCATCCAGCGGTTTTGTATCTAAATCTTTCAAACACGATGTGGCAAATAGTGAAAGAGATAGAACAGTTACTAATATTTTAATTTTTTTCATTATAAATCGTGTTTTAGAAAGTTAAGTTTAATCCTAATGTATAAACACGAGGTCTTGGCCATATGTTATTGTCTATGCCCCATCCTTCAGGATCGAGACCCGAGTATTTAGTAATGACAAATGCATTCTGAACAGAGAAGGCAAGCCGTCCTTTCATCCTTGTTGAGAACATTTTATCAAAATTGTATCCTAATGTAATGTTATCCATTCTCAGGAAGGATGCGTTTTCAATGAAATAGTCAGATTTAATCTGCTGAGGAGTGCTTGGTCTTGTAAATCCAGTCCTGTTTACTACATCAACCATGTTTGTAAGGAATCCCTGATTTGAAAAATTAGATGTTGTTGAATTACCGCCGGCAAAATCATTAAACATGTAGTTTCCGATATTTGCACGAAGGTTGAAACCAAAATCAAAATCTTTGTATGTTAACATATTGCTAAAACCAAAATAATATTTTGGAGCCGGGCTATAGCTTGTCAGATAACGGTCAGCTTCTGTAATCTGTCCGTCTTTATTTCTGTCGACAACCAGATTTTGAATAGGTTTTCCATTAACATCATAAACCTGCTGATATGTATAGAAGGTATTAGGTGCGTGACCCACACTGTGCATCTGAATTGTTCCGCCTGTACCTGATGCAACTCCGCCTGTAGGTATACCCACATAATCAGGATTGTTATTTGCAGTAAGTTTTGTGATTTCAGTATTGTTCCATGTTCCGTTTACTCCAAATTCCCACACAAAATCGGTTCTGTCGATAGGTGTTGCATTAATATTTAACTCTATACCTCTGTTTTCCAGATTGCCCACATTTGTAACAATCCTATTTGCAAAGTTTGTACCTGCAGCTACGTCTATTTCATTCAAAAGGTCTTTTGTCTGTTTGAAGTATACATCAACCGAAGCAGTTATTCTGTTTCTCATAAAGCCAAAATCAATTCCGGCATTATATGATGTTGTCTCTTCCCATTTAATGTTTTCGTCATATCCGGTAGGCTTCAAAAGCGGATAAAATGTAGAGCCGAACATATAATTTGAATAAATTGTAGACTGATTGTATAACGCTATATACGGATAGTCATTAAGACCCAGATCCTGCTGTCCGGTAACCCCATAGCTTAGTCTGAGTTTCAAATCGCTGATGGTTTTTGAATCCCTCATGAATGATTCTTTGTTTATCTGCCATGCAAATGCAGCAGAAGGAAAAAGACCCCATCTTGTTGATGGAGAGAATCTTGATGAGGCATCATCCCTAAGCGTGAAAGTAAGGAGGTATCTGTCGAGAAGTGTATAGTTAAAACGTCCATAGAAAGAGATCAGGTAGTTTTCAGTAGGAAAAGTGGTCTCTTTTTTAATTACAGGATTTGTAAGATGATTTGAAAGTTCCTTGCTATAGTCTTTTGAGTAGAAATGCTGCCATGAATAACCTCCCATCAAATCGAATTTAGATTTGATTGAAGGAACCTCTTTTGTATAATTAAGATAGAAGTCCAGAACTGTATTTCTTCTTTCGTTATTCCACTGGGTTTTTCTGCCAATACCCTTAAAATCCGCATCTTTCCATGCCTGGAATGAATTTTGGTTTACACCGTTTTCGCCTTTTCCCTGAGCATAGTCAAATCCAAGATTAAGGTGCGCCCTCAGTTCAGGAAGGAAGTGAACTTTATAATCAAGTTCGATATTGCCTATTGCTCTGTTTGTATGCGCCTTGTCAAATTTATCATATAAAAGTGAAAGAGGGTTAGTACCGCTTAGATTATTAGGCAATGCTGTAGTACCCCAGTTGCTGAATCCATTGAATTTATTGTAATTAATAGATCCGTCTGCGTTATATACATAAACAGCCTGGGTAGGGTCTGCAAATGCAGCCGATCCCACTGCTCCGCCATCTGCGTATACATTATTATTTCTAACGCCTTTAATATTTGCAATAACTTTTAAATGATCGTTAAAAAATGAAGGGGACAGGTTTACGCCTACAGTTATCCTTTCGTATGAAGATGTTTTAAGAGTACCTCTCTGGTTATTATATCCTAAAGATACACGATATGGCATGCTGGCAACTGAACCTGCAACTGAGAGATTTTGGTCGGTTGTAAGTCCTAACTGATAAATTTGTTTTTGCCAGTCGGTCCTGTAACCGCCTATTAGAGCATGTGCTGCTGCTCCTGTGGTTGTACTGAGAGGATATGCTTCTGTAAGTTTTGTTACATACTCATCTGCAGTTAATGAATGTACTGTTTTTGTATTCTGATTTGCAGAATAAGTAGAATTGTAGTCAATTTGAAGGTTTTTAGTTCCTTTTTTAGTTGTAATGATAATTACACCATTTGACGCCCTTGCTCCGTATATCGCTGTTGCAGATGCATCTTTAAGAACTGTGAATGTCTCAATATCTGCAGGATTAATTGAAGCAAGCCCATTTTTCATTCCGGGAGCAGCATCATTGGATATCGGGACACCATCAATTACAATAAGTGGGTCATTACTGGCCTTAAGTGAAGCACCACCACGGATTCGAATCTGAGAACCGGAACCGGGACTGCCGTCACCAGGAGTTATTTGCACACCGGCTACTTTTCCAACCAATAAATCCTGAGGAGCAGTTATTGAACCTCTGTTAAGAACTTCTGGTTTTATTGCAACAATCGATCCGGT
>Ga0074197_1000896_pt1 | contig 30585 bp, 28 predicted proteins | sample EPASupsiteSAE305_FD_64526 | JGI IMG/M metagenome (GOLD analysis project Ga0074197, IMG submission 64526) | Bioremediated contaminated groundwater microbial communities from EPA Superfund site, New Mexico - SAE3-05 reassembly with SPADES | ecosystem: Environmental > Aquatic > Deep subsurface >...
GGGCGAGATGTGTAGTCGGCCCACCCGGGATATTGTTCCGCTCGCCATGACTGCAGGGAACCGTTGCGCGGTTCCCCTCAATCGCTGCGCGATTGAGCCTCCCTTCCCCAAATGGCGCTCGGAACAATATCCCGGTCGGCCCTCCGCAGCAAAGACGCTTCAGGCAGGCCGAATAATAGGAGCGGGTGGCGAGGGTGTGCTTGGGGGGAGCCGGCATGTTCTCCGAGTGAGCGTTAGGGCGCAGGGCCAAGTGCCGTAGCGGACGGCCTATCATTATGGCCGCGGCGGCGCTGTCTGACGAGCGCACTGTGTGCGCGAGGAGTTCGACGCCGGCGGAGGCACGCAGGCCCTCTTCCCCCGCGCCCGCTCAGCGAACGAGGGGAATATGCCGACTCCCTATATTTTGATCTTGGCGATGGCGATGCCGATGAGGACGGATTCGAGGCCGAGGATGCCGGCTATCACTATGCCCCAGGCGAGCGGCACCTGCGTCATGAGCCAGGCGAACAGGACCAGCGCCAGCGTGGCCAGGGAGGCCAGCCGCACCACCTGCCGCCGGGAGAAGCCGATCTTCTCGAGCCGCAGCGCGAAGTGGTCCTTGCTGCCGATGAACGGGGAATGCCCGCGGCGCAGGCGCAGCACGGAAACGAAGATGGTGTCGTAGATGGGCACCGCCAGGATGAACAGCGGTGCGTACACGCCGAGCGGGTTCACGTCGCTGTAGCGCGTGCCGAGCGCCACCAGGGCCAGCACAAAGCCGCAGAGCAGGCTGCCCGAGTCGCCCATGAAGATCTTGAAGCGCTTGGAGAAGTTGTACGGCAGGAAGCCCGCCGCCGCCCCGGCCAGCGAGGCGGAAGCGAAATTCACATAGATGGACTCCGACGGGAAAGCGATAAGCAGGAAACCGAAGGCCGCCAGGGCCGCCTGCCCCGCCGAAAGGCCGTCCATGATGTCGATGATGTTGAAAGCGTTGGAGACGCCCACTATCCAGAGCACAGTCAGGGCGAAGGCCAGGTAGTCGGGCTGGATGAAATTGATGCGGATGCCGTACAGGGCGGTGAAAGCCGCGACCGCGAACTGCACGGCGAACTTGGTCTTCACTCCCAGCCCGTGCGGCTTGTACAGGTCGTCTATGAAGCCCAGCGTGAACATCACGCCGCCGCCCAGCAGGATAACGCGCAGGTCGCGTAGCGTGCCGGTTGGGAAGGAAGTGTAGAAACGCATGGCCAGCAGTGAGAGCGTGAAAGCTATGAAGATGGCCGTGCCGCCCAGCAGCGGGGTAGGCGCCTTATGCGTCTTGATGTCGGTGGGGCTGTCCAGGTGGCCGAAGCGCAGGGCCAGCGCCCGCAGCAGCGGCGTCAGCGCCAGCGAAAGGCACAGCGGCAGCACAAAGGCGAGGGCGTAAAGCCAGGAATTTCTCAGCAGGTCATTCATACTGTTTAAGGATAGCGGCGATCTTGGCCAGGCTGGCGTCCACGGGCGGCAGCCGGCGGCCCAGCGCGGCGGCCAGCTTGTCGGTCTTCATGCCGGCGGTGAGCGGCCGCGCCGCGGCCTGGCCCAGTTCCGAAGTGAGCTTGGGCTCTATGAAAGCCGGGTCGAAACCGAAAGCCGCGCAGGCCTTCAGCGCGAACTCATGGCGGTTGAGCCAGTCCGGGCCCGTCACGTTGTAAATCCCGGAGGCGTCGGCCGCCGCCAGGTCCAGCACGGCGGCCGCCAGCTCTGGCGCGTAGGTCGGGTTGGAATACTGGTCCGAAGGTACGCGCATTTTGGCGCCTGCGCGGTAATTGCTGATCAGCTGCATGATGAAATTCTTGGACTCGTGGGAATGGGAGTACACCACCGTGGTGCGCACCGAGAGGGCGCCCTTCACGGCCAGGCAAGCTTGCTCGCCTTCCAGCTTGGTGCGCCCGTAAACACTGATGGGGTTCACCGGGTCTTCCTCGCCGTAAGGCCCGTTCTTACCGTCGAACACGTACTCGGTGGAAAAATAGACCAGCTTGGCCCCGCCCTTGCGGCATTCCTCGGCCACCAAAGCCGGGCCCTCGGCGTTGATCCGGCGGGCCAGCTCCTGGTTCTTTTCGCAGCCGTCCACGGCGGTCATGGCCGAGCAGAGCAGCACCAGGTCAGGTTTGGCCTTCTCGAAAGCGGGAGCGATGGTGCCGGGGGAGGTGAGGTTCAGGTGCAGGTAGCCCTGGCCGGCGAGCCCGGTGCCGTAAACCTCTATACGGCGCCGCACGCACAGCGAGGAGAGCACGCCCCCCACCTGCCCGTCCGCCCCTATTATCAGAGCCCTCATTCTTGGAAATCCGCCCGGCGCAGAGCGAGCCGCAGCCAGAGTATCTTCAGCACGCCTTTCACGGCGTCCTTGTAGTTTATCTTCTTGCCCTCCTGCCGGGAGCGGGAAGTGTAGATGATAGGCAGTTCAAGGAAACGCAGGCCCAGGAAGGCCGTCTTGCAGGAAAGTTCCGCCTCTATCTCGAAACCGTGAGAGACCAGCCGCAGCCGCCGCAGGATAGGCGTGCGGAAGGCCTTGTAGCAGGTGTAGGAGTCGGTCATCCGCAGGCCGAACAGCAGGGACACCAGGAAAGAAAGGAACTTATTGCCGGCCAGGTACAGCTGGCTGTAAGTTTCGGCCTTGCCGGAAAGCATGCGAGAACCGAACACCGCGTCCGCCCGGCCTTCTTCTATCGGGCGGACCAGGCCAGGGATCTGGTTGGGGTCGTACTCCAGGTCCGCGTCCTGCACTATGGTTATGTCACCGGCGGCGGCGTTGAACCCGGTAATGAGGGCGCCGCCCTTGCCCTTGTTGACCTCGTGCTTTATGACCTTCAGGTCGTAGGGGAACTCTTTTGCGGCTATGGCCTTGTCCAGCCACTCCCTGGTGCCGTCCTTGGAGCCGTCGTCCACCACTATCACTTCCTTGTCCAGCGCTACGCCGGCCAGGACCTTCAGCACGGCCGGCAGGGTGCGCATCTCATTGTAGGAAGGGATGACTATGGTGGTTTTCATCGGCCTAAATTATAACAAAAGAGAGCCGCCCCCCCAAAAGCCGGCCGCCGTGGCTTTCCGGGGCGGCCATTTAATATAATAAAGTCATATCCGCAACAGGCAGATTCTGGAGGACACCCTAATGAAAGTACCCATGGTAGACATGCTCGCCGGCTATCCCCCCATCAAGGACGAGATAGAAGCGGCCGTAAAGAACGTGTTCAATAAAGCCAATTTCATACTCGGCGAGGAAGTAAAGAAGTTCGAAGCCGAATTCGCCGCACATAACGGCGCCAAGTTCTGCGTGGGCGTAGCCAACGGCACCGACGCGCTGCGCATGGCCTACCTCGCCAGCGGCGTGAAGCCCGGCGACGAGGTCATCACCTCCCCCTTCACCTTCATCGCCACCACCGAGACCATCACCCAGGTGGGCGCCGTGCCGGTGTTCGCCGACATCGACCCCGTCACCTTCTGCCTCGACCCCAAGTCGGTGGAAAAGAAGATCACCAAGAAGACCCGCGCCATCGCCCCGGTGCACCTCTACGGCCACCCCTGCGACATGGACGCCATCATGGCCCTCGCCAAGAAGCATAACCTCATAATCATCGAGGACACCGCGCAGGCCTTCACCGGCAAGTACAAAATGGGCGGCACGGACTGGAAGATGCTCGGCTCCATCGGCCACTGCGGCACCTACAGCTTCTTCCCGGCCAAGAACCTCGGCGCCTTCGGCGACGGCGGCGCGATAGTGACCAGCGACCAGAAGATCTACGACACGCTCATCCAGCTGCGCAACCACGGCAGCAAGGTGCGCTACCACCACGAGATGGAAGGCTTCAACAGCCGCCTCGACACCGTGCAGGCCGCCATCCTCTCCATCCGCCTCAAGCACGTGGAGAAGTGGACCGAGATGCGCAACAAGGTAGCCGAAAAGTACGCCGCCGCCCTCAAGGGCGTCTGCGTGACCCCCTTCGTGCCGGCCAACGCCCGCCACTCGTTCAACTACTACACCATCCGCTTCGACAGCAAGGCCAAGCGCGACAACGCGCAGAAGCACCTGACCGAGCAGGGTATAGCCAACCAGATCTACTACCCGATCACCCTGCACCTGCAGGAGGCCTACAAGCACCTCGGCTACAAGCGCGGGGACCTGCCGGTCTGCGACGCGGTGCAGGACACCGTGTTCTCGCTGCCCATGTACCCTGAGCTCTCGGACGAGCAGATCAAGGCCGTGACCGACGCGGTCAAGAATTCGCTCAAAGAGGCCGTGAGGTAATGACCCAGGCGGAGCCGAAGCTGAAGCTTTCGGTCATCATACCCTGCTACAACGAGAAGAACACCGTCCTCCAGGTAATAGACAAGGTAGCGGCCCTGCCGCTGCCCGTAGAGACTGAACTTCTGATCGTGTGCGACGGCTCCACCGACGGGACCCGGGAACTGCTCAAAGAGCGGTTCCCTGCCGATACTGAAAAGATAAGGGTGCTCTACCACGAGCGCAACCTGGGCAAGGGGGCGGCGGTCCGTACGGGCGCCGCCTCCGCCACAGGGGACTACCTGATAGTGCAGGACGCGGACCTGGAGCTGGACCCGGGCGACTACCTGCCGCTGCTGGCGCCCATCCTGGAGAAGAAGGCCGAAGTCGTGTTCGGGTCCAGGAGCCGCAAGGGCTTCGGCAAGATCCGCTTTCTCTCCCTGCTGGCGAACAGGATAGTCACCTTCCTCACCAACCTGCTCTACGGTTCGCGCCTGACCGACCAGGCCTGCGGCTACAAGGTGATGCCGGTGCGACTGTTCAACGAACTTGGCATAAAGTCCAAGGGCTTCGAATTCTGCGCCGAGATAACAGCCAAGGTGCTCAAGACCGGCCGCCACCCCATAACCGAGGTGGACGTGGATTACCACCCGCGCTCCTACGCGCAGGGCAAGAAGATAAAGTGGCTGGACGGCTTCATAGTGGCCTGGAACATAGTGAAATACAGATTCATCCGATGAAAATACTGGTGCTCAACCCTCCTTACGGGGACGATTTCTGCAGGTCCGCCCGCTGGGCTGCCAAGTCCCGCGGTCGGGTGCAGCGCCATCCCGACTGGCTGCTTACCGCCGTGGCCGTGCTGGAACGCGCCGGCCACGACGTGGTTTTCTCCGACGCCGCCGCCCTGAACCTGACCCAGGACCAGGTCAAGGAAGTTATCCGTCAGGCCCGGGCGGAACTGGCCATTGTGCACACCACCACACCTTCCATAGATTCCGACATCGCCCACGCCCGCCTGGCCAAAGAACTCTCCGGCTGCCGCACGGTGCTGGTAGGGCCGCACGTCACCGCCCTGCCCGACGACACCTTCGCCCGGGCCGCAGGCGCCGTGGACTTCATCGCCAGGGGCGAATACGACTATATCCTGCAGGACCTGGCCGACGGCAAGCCCCCGGCGGAGATCGCCGGCCTGAGCTGGCTTTCCTCCGGCGCCCCGGTCAACAACCCCTACGGCGCCCCGGTGGACGTGAACACCCTGCCTTTCCCGGCCTGGCGCCACATTAAACCGGAATGGTACCGGGACGCCGGCAAGCGTTTCCCGTTCCTCACGCTCATCTCCGGGCGCGGCTGCCTGGGCCGCTGTACCTTCTGCCGCGACACCACCGAGTCCATGGCCGGCCGCCATATGCGCATGCGCTCCGCCGCAGCCATCGTGGACGAGATGGAATACGACCTGAAGCTTTTCCCGCAGATCCGCGAGATCATGTTCGAGACCGATACGCTCACCGCCTCGGCCGTGCAGATGCGCGCCCTCTGCGAGGAGATCCACCGGCGCGGGCTGAAGGCCACCTGGAGCTGCAACACCCGCGTCGACATGGACCTGTCGCTCCTGCCGCTGATGCGCGAGGCCGGCTGCCGCATGCTGATGGTGGGGTTCGAGTTCGGCACGCAGGCCGCGCTGGACGCCGTGAAGAAGGGCATTACCCTGGAGCAGTCCAAAAAATTCGCCGCCGAGGCCGCCCGGCTGGGGTTCACCATCCACGGCTGCTTCATGATAGGCGCCCCCGGCGAGACGCGCGAGTCGGCCACGGCCACGGTGGAGTTCGCCAAGAGCCTGCCGCTGGACACGGTGCAGTTCTCCGGGATCTGCGTTTACCCGGGCACGGAACTTTACGATTGGGCTAAAGAGAAGGGCTACCTGGTGCCGAAGGAATGGAAGGACTGGGTGAGCCCGGAGCGCGAGCAGGTCACGCTGCTGAACTACCCGCAGCTCTCCAAGGCCGAGATCGATTATTTTATAGACAGGGGGCTCAAGGAATTCTACCTGCGGCCCTCGCAGCTGCTGCGCATGCTCTTTTCGTCGCCGGCGGACCTGGTCCGCAAGCTCTACGGCGCGCGCAGTTTCTTCGCCTACCTGCTGGGCCGCCGCCGTTAACCTTCCCTGCTGCCGGAGAAAAGCTGCACCGCGCCCCTGGCGTGGCGCAGCAGCTCCGTCAGCGAGGAGATCTTCCTGAGCCGCTTGAAGATGTAGCCGGGCCGGAAATAGAAGCTCCGGTAGGCCTGGCTGAACATCTTCTCCAGGAACTCCCGGTCGTACTTATCCGAAGCCAGCGGCGGCACTATCAGGTCCGGCGGGTTCTTGGCCACTTCCTTCCAGAAGTCCGTTTTCAGCTGCCCCGACGCGAGCGCGTCGCGGTAGATCTGCGTGGCAGGGATGAGCACCGTGATGGCGAACTGCACGTAATCCGGGTCCAGCTCGCGGGCGAAAGCTATGGTGCGGCGCATCTGCTCCTCGGTCTCGCCGGGGTAGCCCAGCATGAAATCCAGGAACACTTCTATCCCCGCCTGCTGCGTAAGGCGGGTCACTTCGCGCGCCTGCGCGGCCGTTATGCCCTTGTTCATCGCCTTGAGCACTTCGTCGCAGGCCGATTCCACGCCGTAGGAGATCCGCACGCAGCCAGCCTTCTTCAGGGCGGCCAGCATCTCGGCGTCCATGGTATTGATGCGCGAGCGCACCTCGAAAGTGATGTCCAGCCCGCGCCTGACGATCTCCCCGCAGATAGCGAGCACGCGTTTCTTATCCACCGTAAAGATCTCGTCGAAGAAGAAGAACTCCCGGATGCCGAGCTTCAGGCATTCCTCTATTTCGGCCAGCACGTTGGCGGCGCTGCGGGCCCGGTAGCGGACGTCGTACTGCACGTAGCAGAAATTGCAGCGGTAAGGGCAGCCGCGGCTGGTCATCAGCGTGGTGGCCACCTTGTCCTTGCCTATGGCCGAATGGTAGCGCTTATACTCCGTCAGGTCGCGCGCGGGAAAGGGCAGCGAGTCCAGGTCGGTGACGGCTGGCCTTTTGCCGCCCGAGACGGCCTTGCCGTCCCTGCGGGCCCAGACGCCGGGGACCGAGGCGGTGTTCCCGCCGGCCGCAAGACACTCCAGCAGCTCGGCGAGCGTCATTTCCCCTTCACCGGGGATGACGTAGTCCACGGAAGACCATTCCAGGGTCTCTTCCGGATAAATATCGGCGTGCGGCCCGCCTACCACCACAGGCAGGGCTGGCGCCAGCTCCTTCAGCCGGGCGCAGATCTTGCGCACGCTGTTGGCGGTGGCGCTGGCGCAGTAGACGCCCACGGCGTCAGGAGCATGTCTGGCCAGCAGGGCCGCCAGGTCCGCGAGGGTCAGGCGCTCAGCCACCATGTCGGCGATGGCCGCGGTATGTTTTGTCCGCTCCCTGAGGTAACCGGCCAGGTACATGAGGCCGAGCGGCGGATAATAGCCGATATCCACCGACGTGTATTTATCGGGCAGCGTGGAGGACAGGCTGGTGCTGGCAGGAGGGTTTATCAGCAGGATCTTCATTTATTGCCGCCTTTGAACAGGAAACCGGCGCCGTAAGCCAGGCCCAGCACCCAGGCGAAGCCGCGGAAATAGAACAGCACCGCGGAAAAGAACAGCCGTGGAGAACCGGAAGCGCGCACGCCGAACAGCACCGACGGGAAATTGGCGAAGAAGGCCAGCAGGTTGAGCGTCAGGGCCGCGGGCAGCAGCCCCGGCGCGAAAGGCACGGCGGCGAGAGCGCCCAGCGCCAGGCCGAACAGCGGCGGCTGCAGCGCGTCGAGGAAGTTGCTGTAGCCGGGCGAGCCGGTGCTGCCGTGTTTGGCCAGCAGTTTCATGATCCAGTAGCCGCGCCAGAACTGCTGGCGCACGAAATGTACCGCGCCCGTGGGGAAGTGATGGGCCACCCAGCACTCTTTATCGAAGCGGAACTTGTGGCCGGCCTTGAACAGCCTGTAGGAGAGGTCCGCGTCCTCGCCGCAGGCTATGCGGAAGGTCTCGTCGAAACCGCCTACCTGCTCCAGGGCGGTCCTGCGCACGGCCAGGCTGAACGAACCGATATAGGAAACCTCCCGCCCCAGCCGGGAGTGCCGGTACTGGATGTCGTAATGGATGCACTGTGCCACCAGGCTTTCCGGGTTGCGGAGGCCGTAGGTGCCGCCGGCGGCGGCCACGCCCGGCTCTTCGAACAGGCGCAGGAGTTTTTCCACCCACGCCGGCTCCGGAACGCAGTCCGCATCGGTAAAGAAAATTATTTCGCCGGCGGACGCGCGCCAGCCCAGGTTGCGCGCTTTGGCCGGCCCGGCGTTCTCCTGCCGCAGGTATTTCACTGGCCGCCCCTTCACCAATTCCGGCGTAGCGTCGGTGGACCCGTCGTCGGCCACTATGATCTCCAGGTCCTTATACGTCTGCGCCAGCAGGGCGTCCAGGGCCAGGCCTATGGTCCTGGCCCCGTTATAAACCGGGACTACTACGGAGACTTTGGTCATAACTTATCCAGCCCTGACCCGGCCAGCCATTCCCTGACAAGGCCCGGCCATGAATATTTTTCGGTCACCCAGGCGCGCCCACGTTCCGCCCGCGCCGCGGCCGAAGGCAGGTCCGCGGCGAGCTTCATGATCCTGCCGGCGAAATCCGGTTTATCCTGCGCTATCTCCACGAACTCCCTGAACAATTCTATGTCGCCGCCCCGCGAGGACACCACCGGCAGGCCGAGCGCCAGGTATTCCCGGATCTTTATCTGCGAACGGAACCGGTCCCGCGGCTGCTCTTCGTAAAGGTAATTCAGCGCTATATGTCCCAGCCGCAGCCACTCTATGGTCTCTGGATGGGACAGGTAGCCGGTGAAGTGGGTCCGCCCTTCTGCCCCCAGCCGCCGCGCCAGCGCTTTAAAATCTTCCAGCTGCGCGCCGCCGCCTATCACGAGCAGGCGGAAATTGCCTGGCAGCCCGGCCACGATCTCGAACAAGGGCTCCAGGGCGGCCGCCGGCCCCAGGTGGGCGGCGTAGACCAGCACGGCTGCCCCCTCCCAGCCCGGCGGCAGCGCGGGCCCGGCGCCGGGCCGGGCCGCGTACTTTTCCGGCTCTATGCCCTGGCCGAGATAGGAGATCTTTTCGGGCGCCACGCCGCGGTAGGAAAGATATTCGCGCAGGGCGCCGTTATGCACGCAGACCAGGTCCGCCCGGCGGATAAAGAACAGCTGCATTTGTTCCAGCAGCCAGCGGGAGAGGGCCCCGGCGGCGTAGCCAGAGTCCAGGTCGTCGAAATCCACCACCACTTTGGCGCCGCAGCTCCGGCGGGCCAGCATGGCCGGCAGGGCCGTGTGCGGAAAAGGCTTCATCACCAGGACCGCGGCCGGCTTCAGTTCGCGAAGGCGGGCCAGGTTGGCCAGCGCGGCCGGCAGCATCCAGAACAGCGGGCGGGCGGACCCCACCGGCACCGGTTCGTGGGAGAAACCCTCGGCCGGTGCGGCTTCCTCACCGGGGGCCAGCGGCTCCAGGTAGGTAACGCTGTGCCCCAGCCCGGAGAGGGCGCGGCAGACGCCGCGGTTGCGGATGGAGCTGCCGCTGCGGGCGGTAAGGGAAGAGAGGACGCAGAATTTCATCAGCGAACGTATTTCCTGCCGCCCAGGAGCAGCCCGGCCAGCCGGTGGGCGTACATGAAGAAGCCTTTTATGTTCCACAGCAGGTTGAGCGGCTCTATCTTGGACAGGATAAAAGAAGGCCTGAGCAGGAACTTGATGTAGCCCTGGCGCTTCAGCTCGGCCAGGCGCTGGGCACTCAGGGCTTCGGTGCGGAACACCGGCGTGACCTCCAGCGGGTTGTACTTGGTCCAGTCGCGCGTGAGGATCAGGCCGCGCTCGTCGTAGTAGCGGTAAACCTCGGTATTGGGGAAAGGCACGGCTATGGCGTACTGGCAGTAGTAGGGATCTATCTCTTTAATGAACCGGAAAGTCTCGCGCACCGTCTCTTCGGTCTCGCCGGGCAGGCCGAGGATGACCGACGCTATGGATTTGATCTTATGTTTTTTGCAGAGACGGAAAGCCTCGCGCACCTGGGCCAGCTTTATGCCCTTCTTGGCTATATCCAGGATCTTCTGGGAACCGGACTCCACGCCGAAGCCGAGCTCCTCGCAGCCGGCGGCCTTGGCGGCCAGGACCATCTCCTCGTCTATCAGGTCCACCCGGGTGCAGATGCCGAACTTCAGGCCCAGGCCGCTCTGCCGCATCAGTTCGAAGATCTTCAGCGTGCGGTCGCGCCGGAGGGAGATGGTGTCGTCGAAGAAAACGAAATTCTTGAGGCCTATGGTCTCTTTCAGCCACTTCAGTTCCGCCACCACGTTCTCGGCCGAGCGCTCGCGGTACTTGGTGCGGCAATAGGCGCAGAAGCTGCACTGAAAAGGGCAGCCGCGGCTGGAGAGCACCAGCGTATAGACCGGGCCGAACAGGCTGGTCTTATAGGGGGCCATGGTCTCCAGCAGGTCATAGGCCGGGAAAGGAAAATCGTCGAGCTGGCCGGGCGCTTCGGCCGGGGAGCCTTCGACTACCTTGCCCCCCTCCAGCCAGGCTGCGGCCGGCGGCCGGCACCCTCCCGCGAGGGCCTCGCAGACGGCCGCTATAACGGACTCCGGCTCCATCAGCAGGAAATAATCTATATGGGGATGGCGCGCCAGGAAGGCGTCGCGCAGGGCGGGCACGTCGGAAAGTATCTTGTTGCGGGTGAGCACCTTGACGCCGGGAACAGCCGCCTTCAGTCCGGCCAGCACGGCGGCGTCGGCGTCCTGCACGTCAAAGGCCGCCCGCGCGAAAATAATGTCGGGCTTGAAAGCCGCAGCGCGGGCGCCGACTTCGGCGGCGGGCAGGTCCAGGGCATTGGCGTCTATCAGCGCGGTCTCGTGCCCGGCCTGGCGCAGCATGGAGGCGCAGTACAGCAGGCCCAGCGGCGGCTGTACCATCTCGAAATCTTTATGCTCGAAGCGCTCTTCCCTTACTACCGGGAAGCCGCCGACCCTCGGCAGGTTGATAAGCAGGACTTTCATAGTTTTAAGCCGGCCCTCCGGAGAGCGGCCGGTTGTTACGCTATGTTAATTATTGTATATTTAAATGGCGCTCGCAACATCCCCCACGCTTATGCCCAAATCCACGAGAACCAGGCTGGCCGTCATAGTCCTGGCCGCGCTGCTGGCTTCGCTGACCGGCCTGCGCTGGGGCCTGCCCAATAAGTACCACGTCAACACCTACAATTGCGACGAGAACACGCCCATAGCCCACCTGCAGTCCATGGACCCGGGCAAGCTGGACTTCAACCCCGTCGGGGAGAAAACCCCTTACGCGCTGGGCGAAGGCACCTTCCACCTGTACACTTTCGCGGCCTCTCTCAAGGCGCTCTCCCTGGCCGGCCTGCTCACCCTCACCCCGGACAAAGACTTCTATTACGCCAACCCCGGCGAATGGGGCAAGTTCTACCTGGCCGGCCGGGCCTTGTCCGCCCTGTACGGCGCCCTCGCCGCCGCGGCGCTCTGCCTGCTCGGAACGGCCATGTTCGGCCCCGCGGCCGGCTTCCTGGCCGGGCTGTTCCTGGCGCTGGCCCCGGCGCATTCCATCTTTTCCCGCTACCTGGTAATGAACGTGCCGGGCCTTTTCTGGATAGTCCTCACCCTGCTGCTGCTCAAGCGGCTTATGGATTCCGGAGAGACCCGGTTCTACCTGCTCGCCGCCGTCACCACGGGGCTGGCCGTCTCCACACGCTATTCCGCGGCCCCGCTGCTGCTGCCTTTCCTCGCCGCCCACCTGCTGGGCCCCCGCCGCCGCGAAATGAAGCCGCTGCTGCTCGCCGTCCCGGCCGCCGCCGCCGCGTTTTTCATAGGCACGCCCTACGCCCTGCTGGATTATCCCGGTTTCCTGAAAGGCACCGGCGCGCTGGCCGGCACCGTCTCCAAGAGCGCAGCCGCCGGGCTGCTGGCCGGCCTGGTAAAGGTCTGGGCTTCGCTGCGCGAAGGCCTGGGCCTTGGCGTGGCGGCCGCCTCTCTGGCCGGCCTGGGCCTCGCCGCCTTCCGGCGCACCAAGGACGACCTGCTGCTGGCCGCCTGGACGCTGCCGCTACTGGCCATCTTCGTAAAGGCCGGGCAGGCCGCCTCTTCGGGCCGCATGCTGCCGGTGCTTCCTTTCCTGGCCCTGCTGGGCGCGCGCTTTCTCGCCGAAGCCGGGGAAAAATTCAGGGCGTCTAAAGCGCTGCCCCTGCTGGTACTGGCCAACCTGCTGGTACTGCAGGCCACGTCGGCACGGCTCGCCCTCAAAGAGGACAGCCGCGACTCCGCCTCCGACTGGCTCCTGGCCAATGCCCGCCCCGGAACGGTCATAGGCCTGCTGCGCGAGCCCTCCTGGTTCGGCCCCGGGGTGCTGGAGCGCAAATACCGGCATCCTTCCTACGACGGCCTGCGAAACGTCAGGCTGGTCCCGCTGGTCTCGGGCGACTGGCGCAACACCGTGGGTTACGACCTGCTCGGCAAGGCGCGCCCCGACCTGGTAGTGACCACCGATATAGAAACGGCTTTCACCGACGAACCAGGCCTGCTGGCCGCCCTGGACAAGGCCGGCTACGCGCCGGCCGCGGAGTTCAGGGAGAGTTTCTCGCTCTTCGGGCTGGAACTTCGCGAAAAAATGCCGGAGCTCTTCTTCAAGCCGGCCCGGATAAACATTTACGCCGCAAAAGGAAAGAACTGATATGTGCGGAATACTCGGCAAGATCAACTACGCGTCCGGCAAACCGGTGAGCGAGGCGGAGCTCAAGCGCCCGCTCTTCGAGATGCTGCACCGCGGCCCCGACGACGAAGGCGTGCTGACCGACCGCAACTGCGGGCTGGCCATGCGCCGCCTCAAGATCATAGACCTGGAAGGCGGCCACCAGCCGGTCTTCAACGAGGACCGCAGCGTGGCAGTGGTCCTCAACGGCGAGATCTACAATTACCGCGAACTGCGCAAGGAACTGGAAGGCGCGCATAAGTTCTCCACCAACTCCGACACCGAGGTCCTCGCGCACCTCTACGAGGAATACGGCGAGCGCTGCCTGGACAAGCTCAACGGCATGTTCGCCTTCGCCATCTGGGACGCGCGCCGCGGGGAGCTTTTCATAGCGAGGGACCGCGCCGGCGTGAAGCCGCTCTTCTACGCCGACCTGGGCGGCTCGCTGTATTTCGCCTCGGAGATCAAGTCGTTGCTGGCCTTCAACGGCATGCCGCGCGACCTGGACCAGCAGGCGCTGGCCAACTACCTCTCCTTCTACTACGTCTCCTCGCCCCGCTCCATCTTCAAGCATATCCGGCGCCTGCCGCAGGGCCACTGCATCAAGGTGGCCGGCAAGAAAGCCCAGCTGCGCCAGTACTGGCATTACCGCTTCCGCTCCCGCAAGATGACCGAGGACGAAGCCGCCGCCCGCATCGAGACGGCGCTTCTCTCGTCGGTAAAGCGCCAGCTGGTCAGCGACGTGCCGCTGGGCGTTTTCCTCTCCAGCGGCCTGGACTCCACCGCCATAGTGGCCATGATGTCGAAACTGGGAGTAAAGCCCAAAACCTATACCGTGGGCTACGAGGACGGCGGCACCTATAACGAACTGGCCGAGGCGCGCCTGGTGGCCAAGAAATACGGCACCGACCACCACGACTGCCTGCTCGGCCCCGCCGACATAAAAGAACAGCTACCGAAAGCGGTGCACGGCTTCGCCGAGCCGCACGGCGACTGGACCTATCTCGCCATGGGGCACGTCTCGGCGCAGTCCCGGCGGGACATCACGGTGGCCCTGACCGGCGCCGGCGGCGACGAACTGTTCGCCGGCTACCCCACGCTGACCGCGGCCAAGGTCGGGCGCTTCTACCAGTACCTGCCGGGCCCGGTCAAAGCGGCCATCAAAGCCGCCGCCGACCGCCTGCCCGTCTCCACCCGCAGGCTCAGCCTGGATTTCAAGGTGAAGTCCTTCACCCGCGGCGCGGCGTTCAAGCCGGAAGTGGCGCACATGAAGTACAAGGAGATCCTCACCCCGGAAGACATAAAGGCCCTGCTGCCCGGGTCCCGCCACGCCGACCCGTTCGAGGTGTTCGCCCAGCATTTGCCTGACGTGGCGGCCAACCGCCTGCTGGACCGGCTGCTCTACCTGGACCTGAACGTCTTCCTGCCCTACTGCTCGCTGCATTCCACCGACCTGGTGACCATGTTCAACTCGCAGGAAGCCAGGGTACCTTTCCTGGACAATGAGATGATAGCGCTATCCGAGGAGATCCCGCTGAGCCTGAAGATAAAGGGGTTCACCACCAAGCACATCATCCGCAAGGCCCTGCGGCAGTACCTGCCGGAAGAGATCCTGAAGATGCCCAAGAAAGGCTTCAACATGCCCACGGCGGAATGGCTGAAAGGCGACCTGCGCGAGTTCGCGCTGGACGCCATAAGCGCCGCGAAGGCCAAGAACCCGGACTTCTGCAACTACGCCTACGCGGAGAAGCTCATGAAAGAGCATTTGGAAGGGCGGCGCGACAACTCGCGCAAGCTCACCTGCCTGGTCTCGCTGTTCCTCTGGCAGGCAGAATACCTGTAAGCGCAGGCGGACAAAAAGAAGAGGGCCGGCAGAACCGGCCCTCTTTCTTTGCTGGCGGCTGGAAATTACTTTACAGGGGTTTTCCCGACCACACAGACGCTGGTGTTGGCCTTGCCGTGAGCTTTCACTAAGCCGTAAACGGCCTTGGCGTCCGCCTTGGAGAGGCGGATGCAGCCGTGGGAGGCGGGCTGGCCCAGCAGCTGCTCGGCGTTGGTGCCGTGCATGGCGATATTCCCGTTGAAGAAGATGGAGTTGGGCATGGGGGCCTTGTTGTAAAGGCTGGAGTAATGCATTTCCTCTATGAAGTCGGGAGCGTAGCAGCGGCCGCTGCCGGGGGTAAGGTTGTCGGGCCCCAGGCCGCTGGAGATCTTGAAGACGCCGCTGAGCTGGGGAGAAACCACCAGCAGGCGCTGGTCCGTCAGGTTCACGATAAGCCGCACCGAAGCCTTCTCGGCCACGGTGTTATCTATGCGGTAGCGGGCGGCAGGGGGCAGCCCGTAGGCCAGGCCTATCTCGGCCGGGGTATGCTCGTCGAAGAACGTAACGGGGTCCGCCAGGGCTTCGGCGCGCAGGGCGGCCAGGCGCGCGTCGCCGGGGTTAGCGGCGGAGGGCAGGCCGGCTTCAGGCAGGCGGGCCGGAGCGGCGCCCTTTTCCAGGCCGGACAGGTCGAAAGCGAAAGCGCCCCCGGAAAACAGCAGCACGATAGTGAAAACAGCGCGAAGGGTATTCATTTAATTTTCCTTAAAGTTATATAACAATTCAAACAAATATCCGGTTGCCCGCGTATGAGCCGAAAGGACCTGGCGGCCGGTTCTTTTTGGCCCCCCCGTAACTGGGCCCTTTATCCCGGCCCGGGCGAAACCCCGGTTTTTTTGTTTCATATCGCAGCGAAAAAGAAGAAGGGCCGGTACGGACCGGCCCTTCTTCTTTATCCGGCCGCCCGGCGTCAGCCGCGGCAGAAGGTCTTTACCGCGTCTATCACCGCCGCCTGCTGGTCGGGAGTCATCTCCGGGAACAGCGGCAGAGACAGCACCGTGGACTGGTGCCTGTAGGCGTTGGGAAAATCCTCGGGCCTCGCGCCCAGGCGGGCGTAGGCCGGCAGGAAAGGCAGGGCCACCGGATAATTTATCACCGTCTCTATGCCACGCTCGGCCAGGAATTTCTTCAGCTCGTCGCGGCGCTGATGGCGCACGGCGTAAATATGGTAAACGTGCTCGCGGCCGCCCGCGACTATGGGGATCTCCAGGCCTTCTATACCGGACAGCTCACGGTCATAAACACCGGCGAGTTTCCTGCGCTCGGCGGTCCATTTCCTGAGATGTTTCATTTTTACCGACAGCACCGCGGCCTGCAGGCCGTCCAGGCGGCTATTCACGCCCTCGATGCGGTGCTCGTTCTTCACCAGCCCGCCGTGGCGGGCCAGCATGGCCATGCGCTCGGCCAGCACGCCGTCGGCCGTTACCAGCGCCCCGGCGTCGCCCATGGCGCCCAGGTTCTTGCCCGGGTAAAAAGAGAAGGAGCCGGCCGAACCGAAAGTCCCCACCGTGCGGCCGTTCCACGCCGCCAGGTGCGCCTGCGCGCAGTCTTCCAGCACCCAGAGGCGGTGCCGGGCCGCTATCTCCATTATGGGCCCCATGTCGGCGGCCTGCCCGTAAAGATGCACCGGTATTATGCCGACCGTGCGCGGGGTTATTTTGGCCTCTATCAGCGCGGGGTCTATGGTAAAAGTATCTTCGTCAGTATCGCAGAACACCACGGTGCCGCCGGCCTGCGTCACGGTCTCGCTGGTGGCTATCCAGGAATGCGCCGGCACTATAACTTCGTCGCCCGGTTTCACTCCGAGCGCCCGCATGGCTATATAGAGCGAGTCGGTGCCGTTGGCGGCGGACACGCAATGCGGCGCGCCTATCAGCGCGGCAAATTCTTTTTCAAAAGCGTCCACATAGGGCCCGCGGATGAAAGCGGAAGAACCTATGACCCCGGCTATGGCGGCGTCCATTTCTTTCTTTATGGCGAGGTACTGGGCGTGCAGGTCGGCAAATGGAACTTTTACCTGTTTGCTCATTTCGGCAGGTCCTTTAAGCGGCGGGCGGGATTCCCGGCGTATATACCGGGCTCTTTGATATTCTTCGTGACTACGGCGCCGGCGCCTATCACGGTGCCGTCGGCTATGGAGACGGGCAGGATGGTGGCGTTGGAGCCTATGGAAACGTTATTCCCGATCTTGGTGGCGGCCCAGAGGTTCTTGTCCCCGCCGGCCGGCCGGCCTTTGGCGAACTTGTCGTTCACAAACATGACGCCGTGGCTGATGAAGCAATCGTCGCCTACCGTCACCAGCTCGCAGATGAAAGCGTGCGACTGCACTTTGCAGCGTTTACCTATCCTGACGCCATTCTGTATCTCCACGAAAGGGCCTATAAAAGTGTTGTCTCCGATCTCGCAGCCGTAGAGGTTGGAGGGGCCCACCACCTTCACGCCCTCTCCGAACTTCACGTCGGCTATACCGGCCAATTTTATTTCGGGCTTTCCCATCAGTTCCCCCCCAGGCGGGTCTTCTTAGGGCGCGAGCGCAGGCTCACCTCGCGCTTGGTCTCTATGGATTCGTAAATGCCGGCAATCAGCTCCAGGCTGCGGCGGCCTTCGGCCCCGTCCACCAGCTGCTTGGCGTCGTTGTTCACGCAGTCCACCACGTGCTCGTAATAGGCCTTATGGCCGAAGCCGTACACGTCGGGCGGGTTCACGGAGAATTTCGCCATCACCTCGGCGTCGCCGGGCTCGGGCTGCTTGAAATTCCAGGTCTTCATCTGGTTCACGGCGAAGCCGCCTATCTCCACAGCTCCCCTTTCGCCGAGTATGGAGATGGACCCTTCCAGGTCCTTCGGACGGGCGGCGGTGGTGGCCTCAATTACGCCCAGCGCACCGTTCTGAAAGCGCAGGCTCACCACGGCGGTGTCCTCGGTCTCTATCTTCACCAGGGCGGTGGCGCTCATGGCGTAAACGCCTTCCACGTCGCCCATCATCCATTCCAGCAGGTCCACGTGGTGGCTGGCCTGGTTGGCCAGCACGCCGCCGTCCAGCGCCCAGGTGCCGCGCCACTTATCCTGGTCGTAGTAGTTCTGTTCGCGGCACCAGCGCACCCTCACGGTGCCCAGCACCAGCTTGCCGAAGCGCCCGGCCTCCAGTGCTTGGCGCAGTTTCACCACCGGCACGTTGAAGCGGTTCTGCTTCACCACAAAAAGTTTCACGCCCGCGTCGGCGCAGGCCTTTATCATGGCGTCCGCGTCGTCGAGCGTGAGCGCCATGGGCTTTTCAACTATGATGTGTTTCTTGAATTTGGAGAGGGCCACCACGTGCCTGGCGTGGTTGCCGCTTTCGGTAAGCACTGAGACGGCGTCCGCGGGGGTCTTCGCCATCATCTCCAGCATGTCCGTATAGTGCGGCACGCCGTATTTCTCGCCCAGCGCCTTCGCCTTGGCCGGCACAATGTCGCAGACCGCGGCGAGCCCGGCCCCCGCTATCTGCCCGCGCCCCAGCAGCTCGGCATGCCGCTGCGCAATGCGCCCGCAGCCCACCAGCGCCACCTTAAGTTCCCGTTTATCGTCGGCCATATATTACAGCTCTTATTCTATCATTATCCTTCCGCCCCTCTCCACGCCCGGCACCCGTTGCGGGGATCACTTGTCGGAGGCAGAAAGTTTATCCACAAGCTCGCGGGCCTTCTTTGCAACCACCGGGTCCTTATGCGAAACCGCCTTCTCCAGCATGAACCGCACCTTGTTCTGAAAATAGTAATCCAGCGCCTTTAAAACCTCTTCCTGCTTTTCGCTGTAGAACCATTCGTGATTTTGGACGTATGGGTCCAACGCTATGGGTTTAGCAGTTTTAGAAAGACGCTTTAGTCTTTGCCACTCCCGCAGGAAATACTCATGTCTTTTTGCCAACTCCGAATCCCGCAAAAGTTCTGCTTTAAGCTGGCGCTTCCTTTCCAAATCCCCCATATTCCGCATGTGTGAAAAAAAGCTGTAGTCATAGTATTCGTCATAATGTTTCAGCGCCTCAGAGTACCGCCCAGCATTACTCCACTGCCCTATTGCAGATGCAAGTGGGTTATAGTCGCCCGGACCATTACCAAAAGAAAAGCATCCGTCCCTTTTTACCCCTTCAACACGAGCATCCTCACATTTTTTCAGTTCGAGCCAATCCTTATAAAAATACTCGGCAGACTTTTCCGCATCACGATATTTATAGGCGACAAGACCATATGTAATAACACCAACTGACTCAAACATACTTCTGCTGTCATCTCCTATCCTGGAAAGATCTACTTCGGTGTATTTTTTTCCAATATTTTTCAGACAATAGTCGATTTGTTCTTTCGTGTTCTCCAAGGTTTCCGCTATTTGTTCTTGGGTATAGCCATCCCATTCCGAAGTAACGACTTTATACTTTGGCTTCTTACCTCCATACGACATTGTTGGGAAGGCAAAGCATGACGTTAAAACTAACAAGAGAATTGAATTTGCTATTTTCATAAAGAGTTAGGTCCGAATGGGGGCAGGTCTTGAATTTTAGCGTACGGCTTGGTCTGTTCCCCCGTAGCGATAGTTTAGAATAGGCCGTCCGGAGTATCAGCAACCGGCCTTGTGCTAAAAATCAAGACCTGACCCTGTTCCCGGTTTATCCTTCCGCCCCTCTCCACGCCAAGCCACCGGCCGCCATGACTCTCTAGCGCACAACAGCCTGCTAATCAGATTTCTCCATGGATTGTCTCAAAGTCCGATAATAAGTCGTGCGTCCAAGCAAGCTCTCAATCTCTTTAGCATCCGCTATCCGATAGTCGCCCGATGTCGGCTTCCGCTTGCGCTGCGCTGCTTTTGTTTGTTCCACATCTGCAATACGCAACAGCACCGGGGCCCCATACACGCCAAAGAGTCTTGCCGCCAATTTATCCGACATCGATTTTGTTTTAAAATACCCCTCCACCTCCAAAGGCAACTTCAATTCAACCATGGCACCTTGCATGTGCCACACCATCTCAACAGTGAGATACCGGTCGTAAGAATATACACCCGCATGCACCGCATCAGGAACGCCCCATTTCTGCAACAAGTCAACAATTAACTCGTCTCTTTTTTGTGGGTACTCCTCCATCTCCTTACGCGTATCCACGAAACCTTCGATTTCTATCCATGAAATCCGCGGGGATGAAAAATAGTAGTGAATCGTTTCAAACAGAGGAATCCTAATTTTTTCCTTCAGATGATGCACAGGGATTGCCCGAGCATTTTTGCTCATATCAATTTTTTTGGGGTTATTGGGATCATTAACCCACTTACACAGCAAGAAGAACCCTGGGTAATCAAAACAATCCCAACATCTTGTACCCGACTCCAATCGGGGACGTTTTGAAAGCAACTCCTGAACAGGCATCCCAGGGTATACATCCCCTATACCATTAGGCATAAGACGATTCCATGGAGAGCTTTCCACTTTTGCCAGACAGATAGAAGCACAGCACAGAAGGAGCATTGGACCATAAACAGTTGTTCTCATAATGTCAGGGCCGAATGGGGGCAGGTCTTGAATTTTAGCGTACGGCCTGGTCTGCTCCCCCGTAGCGATAGTTTAGAATATGCCGGCGCCGGAGTATCGACAACCGGCCTTGTGCTAAAAATCAAGACCTGCCCCTGTTCCCGGTCAACATCATTACTTCCCCTGGCCCTTTATTGTTCCGATTTTATCCAAACTCTTCTTTGCGGCTTCCCTTACTGGATATCCGCCACCTTCCTGATAACTATCTGTGTTGGCGATACGCTCTAGCTCGCCAACATCACTTTCATCCACAACATAATACAATGCTCGTAAAACATGTTCCTTTACTCTGGAGTCTTTAAGCCCCAATTGGGACCTCAAGACTCCCTTAATCTTATCTCGGTCCTTGCCTGTTGCGGTGTAATCCCCATAATTGGGATTACTAGACAGTTGCTTCACAAATTTCCCATCGACCAAATTGTATATTTCAATTTCTTTTGGCTTTTCTTCCAACATTAGGGCAAGTGTGCGTGCCGCCCCTATTTTTTGCAGCTCACTCCCCGAACTTAATATTTCCTGCAAAGATGCAATTGCAGGAGCGCCAAGCCTAGACAATGAATATTGACAGGCAGAAACATGGATATTAGCTATCAAGTATGGGATTCCCCTCGTTTCCCTGGTATCTCCCATAATCTTAAGCAAGTACTCCGCCGAACTAGTCCCCTCAGAACTCTCAGGTTTCAAATTTCCCACATTGGGAGACAAAAACTTAAATGCCTCCCACACCTTTTTCTTAATATCAGCATCATTCCGATATTCCGCTTTTACTCGCATATTACTATCGACTATAAGCCAGAAGCCCTTTTCAATCGTATCTTCATTTTTTGAACCCAGCATGGCAACGGCTTTTACCTTTACCGACTCTTTCTCCTGAGAATCAGCATTGGCAACTAGCCCAAACAGGAAAACCGTCAGAATGCCTGTTATCACATATTTAATCTTCATAAATTTAGCCTTTTTCTCCTTTTCCGAAGGGTCGAATTAGGGCCGAATGGGGGCAGGTCTTGAATTTTAGCGTACTGTTTGGTCTGTTCCCCCGTAGCGATAGTTTAGAATAGGCCGGCCGGAGTGTCAACAACCGGCCTTGTGCTAAAAATCAAGACCTGACCCCGCAATTTGCCTAACGGGGGCAAAAGAGGATATCATATAGACATCAATAGGGGAGAACATGTACCGAGAAAAAAAGATTTCGCTCGTAATACCGGCCTATAACGAAGAGAAGCTCATCCTCCACACCCTGCAGGGCGTGCCGCCGCTGATAGACAAGGTCTACGTGGTGGACGACTGCAGCCCGGACAAGCAGGCCGAAGTAGTGCTGGAATTCGCCAAGAAAGACCCCCGCGTGACGCTGCTGCGCCACAAAGAGAACCAGGGCCCCGGCGGCGGCATCATAACCGGCTACCTGCAGAGCGCGGCCGACGGTTACGACATAGCCATGGTGGTGGGCGGCGACAACCAGATGCAGCTCGCCGAAGCCGCGCAGTTCCTTGACCCGCTCATAGACGGCAAAGCCGACTACGCCAAGGGCAACCGCTTCCTGGACGCCAAGCTGGAAGACACCCTCGCCAAGATGCCCAAGATCCGCCTGTTCGGCAACTGGCTTATTACCGCGCTCACCAAGATTTCCTCGGGCTACTACAAGACCATGGACGTGGTGGACGGCTACACCGCCATCACCAAGAAGGCCATTGAGACCATCAACTGGAACCGCGCCTGGAAAGGATACGGCTATCCCATGGACTTCCTGGTGCGCCTCAACGCCTACGGCCAGCGCCTCATAGATATCCCCCGCACCGCCGTCTACCTGCCCGGCGAGCGCCAGAGCCAGATCAAGGGCTTCAACTACGCCATGAAGGTCTCGCCAATGCTGGTGCGCGACTTCTTCTGGCGCATCAACTTCAAGTACATGTACCGGGACTTCCACCCGCTCGTGTTCTTCTACTACCTGGCCATCCTGTTGCTGCCCGCCGGGCTGCTGTACGGCGGCTACCTGGTCTACGACAAGCTTTTCTGCGGCGGCTGGGCCGTGACGGCGCCGCGCTCCATTTTGGTGGCGCTCATGCTGATCTCCGGTACGCAGTTCCTGCTGTTCGCCATGATGTTCGACATGGAGCAGGGCCGTAAATGATAAAGAAGTTTTTGGCCTGGTTCGACGGGGAGCGCAACTTCCTGCTGTTCTGGCTGGGCCTCTCAGCCCTGCTGCGCCTGGCCTTCGTCCTTAAGACCGGCACCGGCGGCCTTTCCCCCGACGCCTGGGACTGGATGACCACCGGGTGGCGCGTGGCGGCCGGCGAAGGCTTCGGCGGCTCCTGGCGGCCGCCAGGTTACATCTTCTACCTGGCCGGCCTCGCCCTGGTATTCGGCAAGTCCGTGATGGCGGTAAAGTTCGCCAACGTGCTCTTGGGCACGGCCACCGTGCTGCTGGCCTACCTGACCGCTAAAATAATCTTCAACCTGCGCACCGCCCGCATAACCGCGGCCCTGCTGAGCTTCTACCCCTACCTCATCGCCTACGCCGGAGACGGCCTGAGCGAGACCTTCATGGCTTTCATCCTGGCGGCCGCGGTGTACCTCATAGCCCGCGCTTCGGAAAAACCTTCCTGGCCCAATCTCGCCGCCGCGGGCCTGGTCATGGGTTATACCGCCCTCACTAAATCCACCGTGCTGCCATTTCTCCTGCTGGCCTGCGCCTGGCTGTGGTGGCGCACCGGCAAATTCAGGGCTGGCTTCTTCGCCGGCGTTTTCACGCTGCTGGCCATACTGCCGTGGAGCATGAGGAACTACTTCTCCGAAGGCGGCTACGTAATGCCGGTCTCCACCCCCTGGTACAGCTTCTACGGCTCCTGCTCCGACGCCGCCATAAGGGTGGAGATGATGGGCGAACAGGACTCGCCGCAGGTGGCACAGATAGCCCCCGAGAACTGGGACTACGTTTCCAAACTGCCCCTCGCGGAGCGCGACAAGTACTGCAAGGAGAAGTCCCTGGAGTGGATAAACAATAACCCCTACCAGTTCACCTACCTGCTCTACCTGCGGGTGAAACATTTCTGGCGGCTGTACCCCATGATGGCCTACCGCTGGCAGAAATACGCGGCCATGGCCACCTCCGGGCTCTATATCCCCCTGTGCTTCGCCGGCATGCTGCTGGGCCTGCGCTCGTTCAAAAAGACCTCCCTGCTCGCCGGGCTGCTGGTGCTCTACACGCTGGTGCACATGTTCTTCGTGGTGACCCTGCGCTACCGGGTGCCCGCCGACCCGTACATCATAATGTTCGCCGCCTTCGCGCTGGCCTCCCTGCTGGACCTGTTCCGCAAGTCCGCCCCCGGCGCGGCCGCGGCCGGGCAGGACTTCTCGCGCCAGGAGGAGATGCGCAAGTATTACGACGAGAGCGACTACTACACCAGCGAGGCCTCGGTGAAGCAGCTGGCCGACATCAACACCTTCTTCCAGCGCTACCGCCTTTCCAAGATACTCGAGATATACGCCCCCGGCAAGGACGAGAAAGTACTGGACCTGGGCTGCGGCTGGGGCACTTTGGAAAAGGCCCTGGCCCCGCGCGTAACGGAAATCACCGGCGTGGATTACAGCGCCAAGAGCGTGGAAGTCTGCCAACGGGCCTTCCAGGGCTCGGAATACAAGAACGTTTCCTTCCTGCGCGCCGACGCCAGCGCCACCGGCCTGGAGGCCGGGGCCTACGACACCATCATCTGCGCCGACCTGGTGGAACACCTCTACCCGGAAGTCTTCGAGAAGACGCTGGAAGAGTGCCGCCGCCTGCTCAAGCCCGGAGGCCGCCTGGTGATCTGGACCGACTGCCGCGACGGCCTGCTCACCATCCTGCGCGAACACGATTTCCTGCTGGCCAAGGACCATTCCCACGTGGATTACAAGACCCGCGAAGGCATGAAAGCCAGCCTGGCCAGGCTGGGCTTTGAAACCCAAAAGGCGTATTACGCCGAGTCCCATATCCCGGTCTTCTCGTTCTTCGAGCGGCTGCTGCTCCCCTTCCTGCCGCTGGCCCGGCGCCGCATCGCCGTGCTGGCCCGCAAACCTGGCAAGTAATGAAGATATTGGTAATATCCCTCAAAGGTCTGGGCGACACGCTGATGGCGGTGCCGCTGCTGCGCGCCATCAACCGGGCGCGCCCGGAAGCCCAACTGACGGTGCTGGTGCCGGACCGGACCTGCGAGGAGCTCCTGAAGAACTGCCCTTTCGTGCGGACTATCCGGGTAGGCTTCCGGCGGCCCGGCCCCGGGCTCATCCCGCAGACACTTAAACTGCTCTGGCTGCTGCGGCGCGAGAAGTTCGACGCGGCAATAACCACTTTCCCCTCCAACCGGCCCTGGTACAACCTGCTCGCCCGCTGGACCGGGGCGCCGCTGCGCGTCACCCACGCCTACGCCCACGCGCCGCTGGCCACGCTCGCCTTTCTGCAAAACCGCCGCGTGCCCGCTGCGCCGCCCAAGCACGAACTGGACCACAATATGGACCTGCTCGCGGGGCTGGGCCTGGACCCGGCGGCCGCCAAAGACCTCTCGCTGTGGGCGTCGCCGGAGGATGAGTTATTCGCCGATAATTTCCTGAAAGAGAACGGCCTGGCCGGCGCCAGGGTGATAGCCCTGCACCCGGCCGTGAACCCGCTGCAGATCTACAAAGCCTGGGCGCCTGAAACCCTGAAGATCCTGGCCGAATTCGCGGACTGGGCCGCGGGCGAGTTCCGGGCGAAAGTCCTGGTCTTCTGCGGCCCCGACGAGAAGGACGCCGCGGCCGCCCTGCTGGCCAACGCCCGGGTCGCGCACCAGGTCTGCGGCGGCGCCTCGGTGAACCAGGCCGCAGCCCTCATAAAGCGCTGCGCGCTCTTCGTTAACACGGATTCCGGCCTGGGCCACCTGGCCGCCGCGGCCGGCGTAGCGTCGGTGACGGTTTTCGGCCCGGCCAACCCGGCCATGACGGCCCCTTACGGCGCGCGGGCCCTGGTAGTGGCACCGGCCCTGCCCTGCGCGCCCTGCTACGATTACCCCTACGCCAGCACCCGCCCCCGCATAAAATGCGGCGGCCGCGAGTGCCTGCGCTCCATAGACCTGCCGCGCCTCAAGGCCGCGGCGCAGAAAGCCATGAAAGAACAGGACAGCCATGCTTAAGACCGACGTGCTGATAATAGGCGGGGGCCTCGCCGGCCTCTCGGCCGCTAAAGCCCTGGAAGGTAAAAAGAGCTGCATAGTGGCCGAACGCGAGAACCGCCCCGGCGGCCTGGCCGCCACCGTGAAGAAAGGCGGCTTTCACTTCGACTATTCCGGCCACCTGCTGCACCTGCGCTGGCCCCGAACCAGCAAGCTCATCCTCGGCGCGCTGGGCTCCAATTGCCGCCGCCTCAAACGCGACGCGCGCATTTTCGCGCACAGCCGCTGGACCCCGTACCCTTTCCAGGCCAATCTCTCCGGCATGCCCGACAAGGTCAAGGCCGAATGCGTCAGCGGCTTCCTGAAAGCCTATAACGCCGGCGGCGGCACCGGGGACGGCTCCGAAGTGTTCAGCCGCTGGACGCGGCGCGTCTTCGGCGAAGGCATTTCGCGCCACTTCATGCTGCCCTATAACGCCAAGCTCTGGCGCTATCCGCTCGAGCGCCTCACCACCGAATGGTGCGCCCCTTTCGTCCCCCTGCCGCGCCCTGAGGAAGTGATAGAAGGCGCCTACGGCCGCAAAGCCGAAGGCCTGGGCTACAACACTTTCTTCCACTATCCCAAGCGCGGCGGCATAGGGGCCCTCGCCAACGCGTTGGCCATGGGCTCCTCCGGCCTGCGCCTGGGGCTGGAAGTGGAAAGCGTGAACCTGAAGAAAGGCCTGGCCATGGTCCGGCACTTCGGGCCGGTACATTTCAAGCGCCTCATCAACACCTCGCCGCTCAAGGACTTCGTCCTCATGGCCGAGGACGCGCCGGCCGCCGTGCGGCGGGCCGCGGCGTCGCTGCGCCACAACACGGTCTATGTGCTGAACCTGGGCGTGAAAGGCGTGAAGTCGGACATGCATTGGGGCTATTTCCCCGGCGAGAAATTCCCCTTCTACCGGGCCGGGCTGGCCAGCAACTTCTCGGCCGAACTGTCCCCCCGGGGCTGCGCCTCTTTCTACGTGGAGTTCTCCACCGCCGGCGAAGCGCTGGACCTGGCCTCCGCCGAAGCCGCCGCCCTGAAAGGCCTGAAGGCCTGCGGCCTGCTCGGCCCCGGCGCGCGCGTAACGGAAAAGCTTTGGCTCAAGATCCCCTGCGCCTACGTGGTTTACAACAGGGGGCGGACCGCCGCCCTGCCCGTCATCAACGCCTGGCTCAAGGCCCGCAAAGCCCAGAGCATAGGCCGCTACGGCGGGTGGAAATACTCCTTCATGGAAGAGAGCGTGAAGGAAGGCCTGGAAGCCGCCGACCGACTGCTCGGACGGCATTAAACACATGTCGAGAACTTTTTCGGCCGCGCGCGGCGGCTATCCCTTCGCCGGCCGCGAATTGCGCGTCCTGGCCGCGCTGCTGGGCCTGTTCCTCCTGGTCAGCGCCGGCTACGTGCTGTGGCTGCCCGACGTTACGCCGCTCAAAAAGACGAACCCGTCCGAGACCTCTTTCATGCGCCTCAAGGAACGCCAGGCCCGTGCGCAGGGCAGAAAACTGCCGCGCCACATGGTCTGGACGCCCTGGGCGGCCATTTCGGAGAACCTCAAGCACGCGGTGCTGGTAGCCGAGGACGACGGTTTCTACGCCCACAAGGGTGTGGACTGGGAGAGCACCCAGCGGGCCATAGCCGAAGACTTGAAAAAGCGCCGCTTCGCCAAAGGCGGCAGCACCATCACCCAGCAGCTCGCGCGCAACCTCTACCTCTCCCCCTCCAAGAACCCGCTGCGCAAGGTGAAAGAGATCCTCATCGCCCGCCGGCTGGAGCGCCACCTGGGCAAGCGCCGCATTTTCGAGCTCTACCTGAACGTGGCGGAATGGGGCAAAGGCATTTACGGCGCGGAGGCGGCGGCGCAGGCCTACTTCGGCAAGAGCGCCGCGGACCTCACGCCGGAGGAAGCCGCCGCCCTGGCGGCCGCCCTGCCCTCACCCCGGCGCTATAACCCGGTAGGCGGCACGCGCTTCATGGAGCGCCAGAAGAGCCGCATCATAGGCCGCATGCGCGCCTCAGGCTACCTCCCCGACGAAGCCGAGGACGCGGTCCTGCAGGACTCTTTCGAGGTCATCAATTCTACCGAAGTAATAGTAAGCACGCCCGCGGCCGCGGGCGAACAGATCACAGAATAATCGCTATGCCGGGGCCGGCTAGTCCAGGACGCCGGCTTTTATCATTTCCGCTTTCAGCCCGGCCCGACGGGCCTGGGAGAGCGGTGTGAGCGGCAGGCGCGGCTCGGGAGAGCACAGGCCCAGGAGCGACGCCGCGTACTTCACAGGTATAGGGTTGGTCTCGCAGAACAAAGCCTTTATCAGCGGGAACAGCCGGTGGTGCAGCTCCGCCGCGCCGGCTATGTCCCCGTCCAGGAACAGCTCGCACATCCGGGCAGTCTCGGCGGGCGCCACGTTGGCCGCCACCGAGATCACGCCCTTCGCGCCTACCGACATCATCGGCAGCGTCAGCGAATCGTCGCCGCTCATCACCACAAAATCCTTATCCGCCCCGTTGACTATCTCGCTCACCTGGTCGAGGCTGCCCGAGGCTTCCTTGATGCCGACGATGTTCGAGAATTTGGCGCGCAGCCCCAGCGCCGTGGCCGGCAGCATGTTCACCCCGGTGCGGCCGGGGATGTTGTAAAGAACGATAGGCAGGCGCGTGGCCTTGGCCAACTCGGAGAAATGGGCGGTCATGCCTTCCTGCGTGGGCTTGTTGTAGTAGGGCACTATGGCCAGCAGGCCGTCCACGCCGAGAGCGGAGACCTTCTTCACCATCTCCACCGACTTTTCGGTGGAATTCGTGCCTACCCCGGGGACCACGGGCACTTTGCCCTTGGCCGCGGCTACCACGGTCTTTATCACGGCCAGGTATTCTTCCGGCGACAGCGTAGCCGCCTCGCCGGTGGAACCGCAGGGTACCAGGCCGCTCACGCCGCCTTCTATCTGGAACTTCACTATTTTTTTGAGCGCCTCGAGGTCCGGCTTGCCGTTTTTGAAAGGGGTAACGATAGCCGTGAAAACGCCTTTGAGTTTCAGCATTTGAATTCTCCTTCGAAGATCAGCCGCGCCGGGCCCTGTAGGACTATTTCCGAAGCCCCCTTGCCGGCCGGCTTCAGCCACACCTTGAATTTCTCGCCGCTGCGCGAGAGCAGCGTCACCGGAGGCGTCAGCGAGCCGGCCAGCGAAAGCGCCACGGCGGCCGCGGTAATGCCGGTGCCGCAGGCCAGTGTCTCACCTTCCACTCCACGTTCGTAAGTGCGGACATGCACCAGGCCTCCACGCGCTTCGACAAAATCAGCATTGGCGCCCGCCCGCCCGAAAGCCTTATTGAACCGCAACAGGCGCCCAAGGGTTGCCACATCCAGCTTTTCCAGCCCGCGCACCGGCGCCACAGCGTGCGGCACCCCGGTATTGAGAAAATGTACCAGGCCCACGCCGCGCGGGTACTTCCCCTTGTGCGCCAGGGCCGCGCCTTTCACGTCGGGCATGCGCATGCGCACGCTTTCTGGGCCGGCTATTTCCGCCTCCAGCGTCCCGGCCAGGGTCTTCAGGAGGAACTTGCGGCCCGCCAGCCCTTTCAGGTACGCCCACCAGGCGGCGCAGCGCGACCCGTTGCCGCAAAAAGCCTCCGAGCCGTCGGAATTGAAATAGCGGACCTCCACTGCGCCGCGACCCGCCCGGCGGACGAACAGCAGGCCGTCGGCGCCCACGCCTTCTTTCCTGGCGCAGAGTTTGACGGCCAGGGATCTCAGGGCGGCGGAAGTCCGGGCCGCTCCGGTGATCAGCGCGAAATCGTTGCCCGCCCCCGACATTTTCCAGAATTTTATTTTTCGCATGTTTGAGGCCCCGCCGCCGCGCTCACGCCAAGGAAGGAGGCCGCGACCCTGGCGGTGAATTCCCCCCCTGAACGCGCGGCTTCGAAATAAGGCCGGGCCGCGGCCTTGTCGCCGAGCCGGTGCAGCGCCATGCCTTTCACCACGGAGGCAAGCGGGTCACCGGGCCGCGCGGCCAGTTCCGCCTCCGCGGCGGTTATGGCCCGGCGGGGAAGGCCGCCCAGCAGCAGGTAAAGCGCGCGCTCAAGGCGAAGCTGCCTTGAAGGTTCCAGCAATATGGCGCCCTCCATCTCGGGCAGGGCCTTGTAGTAATCCCCGCGCCCGGCTTGGGCCCTGGCCCTGACCAGGTGCCAGTAGGCGGAGCCCGGCTGGGCGGCGGCGCCTTTGCCGGCTATGAACAGCGCCTCCTCCCAGTCCCGCTTCTTAAGCAGGCAGACGGAGTAATCCCGCAGCGCGGCGGGGTCGTAAAAATCCTGGAGCACCACGGCGCGGGAGAAATAAGTCTTGGCCCTGGAATAGAACCCGAGGGCCGAATAGGCCCGGGCCAGCCCGAGGTTGGCGGGGATATCGTCGGGGCGCTTATCCAGCACTTTCAGGAACAGCGGGGCGGCGTTGGAATAGAACCCGGAACTGTTGTAAATGGCGGCCAGGCGGGACTTGAAACCGGCGTTTTCGGGATAAAGCTCTATCGCAAGCTTATAGAGACTTATTGCCTTGTCGGTGAGGCCGCTGCTCTCATGGCAGGCGCCTATGCAGGCATAGGCGGTTTCCCGCATGGAGGGCGGGGGCTTTTCGGCCAGGAAAGCGTCGGCCTGACGGGAGACCGCGCCGCAGTCCCCACGGTCGCGCGCGGCGCGCATCTCGGAGAGGATGGCCTCGGCCCTGCCGTAGGAAGCCTTGCCGAAAATGAAAGCGTGCGCCGGGGCGGCGGCCAGCAGCAGGAGCAGCGCCGCGATGGACCTCATAAGCCCTCCACCAGGCGCGGGGCGGCATAGACCAGGAAATTCTCCCGGGCGGCGTCCATGGCCGCCGACGCCGCGGTAAGGCCGGCCTCGCCGGCCTCGGTGCAGCGCTCGAAATCGGCCACGCTCATGTCCCCCACCTGGGACCGCATGACGAAATTGGAGGTCTTCTCCGATTCCT
>Ga0074197_1000897_pt1 | contig 30465 bp, 27 predicted proteins | sample EPASupsiteSAE305_FD_64526 | JGI IMG/M metagenome (GOLD analysis project Ga0074197, IMG submission 64526) | Bioremediated contaminated groundwater microbial communities from EPA Superfund site, New Mexico - SAE3-05 reassembly with SPADES | ecosystem: Environmental > Aquatic > Deep subsurface >...
TCCGACTGCAACAACTATCTCAAGCGTACAGAGGAGGCTGACAGTCGCGGCCGGCAAATATTTTAAAGCGGTGTAGAAGAGGCCGTATGCAAGAAGGCTCCCGCAAAATGCCTGGAAGACCAAGAGACCAAAAAGAGGAAATGTAAAATTTATAATATCTTGCCATCCAATGACGGCACTTTTACCTAAAGCCAGGACTGTTCCGCCCATGAGATGTGCAAAAAAGAGCAGTACGAGCTGATCTGTTTCCTGTCCTTTACAGACTCTTCGTGCAACAAGAGCCTGACCCGAAATGCCAATAATAGCGAGCCCCCCCCACATAAGTCCGGGCACGGAGAGGCCGGAAAAAGTCTTTTCTCCGCCTACCATCCCCAGATATACACCTGCTATTATCAGAAATCCGGATACTACCTGAAGAAAGGTCGGCTTCTCATGAGTTATATAGAGCGAACCGAGAAGGGTAACAAGGGGGAAAGTGTAGTGAAGTATCAGGGCTTCAGCCACAGAGAGATATTTTAGTGACATCAGGAACCCCCCACCTGAGAAAACAACGGAGAGTATTCCGGAGAGTAAATAAAAACGGAGCATGCTCCTGTCAGGCCTGAACACTCCGGGCCCTTTTGTGAAGTAAATAAAAGGACCTATCGTGATTACAACAAAAAGGGCACGAAAAGCCATAACTGACATCAGGCTTATTCCCGCGCTTGAAAGGACTTTAGCTATTGGACTCATTATGCCCCAGCAAACAGCAGCAATAAGCGTCATTAAAACTCCGTACCAATATTTATTCATTTTTAAGGCCTGCCTTGCTGATCACAATAAAGTTGCCGGTCCCGTCTCAATGTCCGGGTCCCGGCCCTTAGTTTTAAAAAATAGTTATTGTTCCATCTCTACCACTGTACCTATATTATGTGCTTCAGCCCGTTCCAGCGCTATTTTGGCAGTTATCAGGTCCTGCAGCGCCATTCCTGTGGCGTCAAACAGCGTTATCTCTTCAGTCGAAGTCCTCCCGGGTTTAGTTCCGTTCAGCACTTCACCGATCTCGGTGATGCATTCAGGCTTAATCAGTCCCATTGATACAGCGTACTGGCACTCTCCCTTGTGTGACACCTGTGACCTTGAATCTCCGAAAACTTTTACCGTTGCTGTTATTTCCGGATCTATCTCCTGTTTGCCTGGCATGTCAGCTCCTATCGTATTTATGTGACAGCCCTTCCTGAGCCAGCCGCTTTTGATGAACCCTTTTTTTGAGGGGGTGCACGTAACAACTATGTCGGCTGTTTTAACATACTCTTCAAGAGATGCAAATGGCCTGGCGGTTATTTGTATTCCCGGATAGCAAGGGGCGATCTCTTCTGCCATTTTTTCAGCTGCCGGATCCAGGACATCGAAAACATCGACCCTTTTCAGCTTCGGCATTACCTTTGAAAGACCCATGATCTGAGCTCTCCCCTGAGCTCCTGAACCTACCACAACAGCGTTTTCAGATCCGGGGCTCGCAAGTGCTTCAGCTCCTATTGCTCCTGCTGCTCCGGTCCTCAAAAATGTGACGGGAGTTCCCTCAAGTATACCCAGCGGCTGCTGACGCTCGATATCCATGACCACTATAAGTCCAGCAAGAGCCGGAACTCCCATGGTTGAGGGATTGTCTCTGTTCCAGCCCAGGATCTTAAGTCCATATATCCCCGCACCATCCATGTATGCGGATTTGATATCCATATCTGTCCTTCCGGGGTCAAATTCATGTGTTATTATCGGGAAGAGCCCAGCCCTTCCGGAAGAAAACAGCTTATATGCCTCTTTTACTCCGGGAATTACGTCATCCATCGTGACCAACGCGCTAAACTGCTTTGAATCCAGTATCCTGAGCCTGTACATAAGTCTCTCCTATCTTCCGCACTTTAGTGCGGAAAGGAATTTTTCTTCTCCGATATTGCCTCCTGAAACTACGATCCCGATCTTTTGACCTTTCAGGTCGATGCTCCCTGCAAGAGCCGCCGCCGCCGCTATTGCACCTGCTCCCTCTACCAGCTGGTGGTGTTTTTCAAACATAAAGCGGATGCCTTTTGCTATATCCTCTTCAGAGACGGCAATAAGTCCCTCCAGTTTATTAAGTACAAAATCCAGATGGTTCTGGCATGCTCCTCCTCCAAGGGCATCTGCAAGGCTTACTTCCTCGTCGACAAGTTCGACCATACCTTTTTTGACAGCTTCAGGCCAGGCAGGGTTGGCTTTTGCGTGAACTCCCCAAACTTTTATCGCCGGTCTCAGTGCTTTTGCAGCGGTTGCTACTCCGCGGATCAATCCGGCTCCGCTTATCTGACAGAGGATGATGTCAAGCTCGGGCTCATCCTGCAGCATCTCAAGGCCGACCGTTCCCTGTCCGGCTGATACATAGGGGTCGTCAAAAGCAGAGATGAAGACCAGGTTTTCTCTTTCAGCCATCTTCATGCTCTCTATCTCTGCCTCGTCATAATATGTTCCTATCACGCGGAGCTCGACAAACTCGCCGCCCTTTTCAAGAATGGATTCACGTTTTACCTGGGGGCACTGGCCCGGCACACATATAACTGACCTTACCTTAAGGTCCCTGGCAGCCATTGCTATTCCCTGTGCATGGTTTCCGCTTGAACAGGTTATTACTCCTTTTTGCCTCTCTTCTTCAGTCATCGCAAACATCCTGTTGAAGGCTCCCCTTGGCTTGAAAGAACCGGCGATCTGCTGGTTCTCCAGTTTGAGCCAGACCTTTCCTCCTGTTATTTTGCTGAGTGCGGGGGAGAACTCAAGAGGTGTATGCCTGGTCCTGTTTTTCAGAAATCTAGCTGCAAGCAGGATGTCGGTTATTGTAACTTCGTATGGCATTATTTCTGCACTACCCTTCATAAATTTTAGTGACGTAAGAGGATGTCGATGAAGAGAGCATTCCAGGATAGTCAAGTCTAAAACGAAGTATCTCCCCGACCTTATGCACAACAGGACAATCTTCGATGTCTACCAGAAGATGATCACTTGAAGCTGTGATTATTTTGACCCCATCATCCAGCGGGGTGAGTCCAGCAATATTTACATCCTGCCTGCCTATCGCAAGTATCCCGCGAAACCTTTCTCCTCTGTCCTCGAAATGGGGAACGTTGCCGAAAGCATCCCTTCCAACTTCGCCTATGGGCTTTGTCGGCTTCCTGCGGACTTCTACCAGTTCGGCTTCCAGTTCCATAGTGTCCTGGCGCAGCCAGGGTACTATCACTCCCGAGGATTTATCCGAACCGAGCAGGTACCCTTCACCTATTCTGAGGTTATTTATCTTCGCAGGAAAAAGACCGTCATCTAACGCGATAAGTGAACGTGTTGTAGCTCCTCCCGAATAGATATCGAGATTTCTGCCAAGGACAGATTCTATTTTTTCACCGAAAGACAAAAATCTTTGCATGCTTTCTTTTGAAGGGAGAACTCCGCTTGCACAGCCATAATTGACTCCGATACCTGCTATTTTAAGAGCGGGACTGAGTTTTTTAAGACCTTCAGCGATAGTTTCTGCCTCATCCGGCCAGAAACCTTCCCTCAAGTCACCCATGTCTGTCATAAGAAGGACAGAATGTTCTTTCTTTTTTGATTCGCATACTTTTGACATCAATTCCAGCGTTCCCATATCTGAAACCAGGGAATAATCTGCAAGGCCGATAACGTCTTCGATCTCAGAACGCATCGGTATCCTTATCAGAGCGAACGGAGTTTTTATGCCACTCTCCTTCATCCTTCTGATATTCTTTATCCTGCTGTCTGCCAATGCAGATACCTTAGTGCCAGAAAGCCGTCTGGCCAGTTCCAGGGGAGCTGATAATCCTTTTGTGACTGCCCAGACCGATATTCCATGTTCTGCGCATTTTGAAACGATCTTGTTCATGTTGCTTTCCATAACATCCAGGTGAACTCTAAGTACTGGGTATGACATTTTTATCACTCCTTTTCGATGTAATACAAATACTGATATTATATCAAGCCTAATGAATCCCTTATAGTGATGAGGTCTTCTATTACTCCATATGCGGTATCCAGAAGATCAGGGCAGTCCTGCACAATGATGTTGGGGTGCATCAGGTCTGACTCGATCCGAACTGCTGAACCATAATGGGAAATGAGACAGAAGAGATCATCCCTGCTTACCTCCTCGACCCTTACGCTTGCATGGACATTATTCCCATCTTTCCAGCCTCTGCAGAGGAGTTTGAGCCTCATACCTCTATTAACAGCATCCTGCGCCATATCAGGGGTCACTGCCCTTATCCCATTTCTCTCCACGTCAAGAGGTGTTATATTCCCACCCATCAGGACATTGGCAAGAGCGGCTGCTTTGGCTGAGGGGTCCCATCCGTCAACGTCCATTGAAGGATCTGCCTCCGCGATCCCGGCTTCCTGCGCCATTTTTATGCCTTCTTCAAGAGACCCCCCTTTTTCCATGTGGGAGAGTATAAAATTAGTAGTCCCGTTCAGTATCCCAGAAAATCCATTTATAGTCGCGCCCTTCATGCAGCGGCTGCAGAAATTGAAGAGAGGTGCTCCGTCCATCACTGCGGATTCAAAAAGATAGAGCGCTCCATTTTTTTCAGCAAGCTCTTTGAGTTCTCTATAGCGAAAACTGACCGGGCCTTTATTTGCGGATGCTACAGATTTTCCCCTTTCCAGGGCGGTTTTTATGTAAGACGCTGCCGGTTCGCCCCTATCTTCAATGGAGAGGGCGGAAAGCTCAACAAGAACGTCGTAATCAAGTGTTTTCGCAGCTTCCAGCGGAGTCAGTGAGGAAAGTTCCCTCTCGTCTGCAGTTAGTCTGTTGTTCAGTTTGAGTTCATCCAAAACTTTTTTAAGGTCTATTCCATTTTTTTTCTCCAATCCACCGTGGCGGCCTGTAAAGATCCCGACAACTCGGGACTCCAGATTAAGAGCCGGATATAGATCACTTTGAATAAATATTCGGGACATCTCTTTTGCCACATTACCGAAACCGATAAAAAGTATTCTCATTTATTGCCCTCATCCCTTTAAAAGTGTTATACATTCGATTATAGTTACTGTAATATTGATGTCAATTTGCAATAAAGAAAAGATGCAGGCTCATACACTTCAGGGATCCCATGATCCTTAAAATATTACATTCCGAGGAGGATTTATATTGAACAAACTTCCTATCGACCCAAACATTACTGATGTTGCCAAGGCTTACCGATTTCTTAAAAACCGTGTGAGACACACTCCTACCGAGTATTCTTTCCCGCTGAGCGAAATATGCGGCAGCCCAGTGTACTTGAAATGGGAAAACCAGCAGCTTTGCGGCTCATTTAAATTAAGGGGAGCACTTTATAAAATGAATTCACTCTCCCTTGAAGAACGGGCAAAAGGCGTTGTGACCTGCTCAAGCGGAAACCATGGTCAGGGCGTTGCTCTTGCAGCTAAGGAACTTGGCATCAAGACACTGATCTTTGTCCCCAACGTATGTCCCGAAACTAAGAAAGCTGCCATAAAACGAAGGGGCGGAGAATTTGTAGATCTTGTTGTTACAAGCGGAGATTATGACTTTGCGGAACATTCAGCCCACGAACATGCTGAAAAAAACGGGATGACCTATGTCTCTTCTTTTGAAGATGCTACGGTGATCTCCGGACAGGGAACTGCGGGTTTTGAAATGTTTACCGATGAACCGGACATAGAGCTTCTGATCATTCCCGCGGGGGGCGGAGGCCTCATGAACGGGATCGCGATAGCGGCAAAAGCCCTTAACCCTGATGTTGAAATATGGGGAGTGCAGTCTGTCGCGTCTAATCCATGGGTAGTCTCATGGGCTGACGGCATCGTCAGGGAGGTCACATACCTTGAGACTCTGGCTGACGGACTTGCAGGCTACATACCCCAGAGCTTGCTCTCACTCGCAAAGAAACGTGTGGCAGGCATTCTTGAGATCACGGAGGAAGACATCGCCAAAGCGATTGCCTTCCTGCACAGAGAACACCATCAGATAGTTGAGGGAGCAGGTGCTGTAGGAGTTGCCGCACTGCTGGCAGGCAAGATCGATCCGAAGGGAAGGAAGACAGGGATAGTAATATCAGGAGGCAATATCGATGAGGAAAAACTGAAAGCTATCCTTTGCAGATACTGATCTTTATAAAAAATAAGTCCCGGGGGTGACCCGGGACTTATTTTTTATACCTAGACTGCCAAACAGCGGCGGTCACATCAGTTTGTTGTTTAGTTATTCCGATTTATCGAGAGGCAGTTCAGGGTTTCCTGCCCACGCCTGGAATCCCTCGTCGTAACACTGAGATTTGTCGAATCCTGCGTAACGCAGTGCCATCGTAACAAAGGCGGCTCTGACTCCTGCAGTGTCGTACACAACTATCTCATTATCCGGCGTTATGCAATGTTTCTTAAGAAGTTCGACTATCTCTTCCTCTTCTTTAAAGTGATATTGATCCTGGACAAAGTTCTGCATTTCTATGTTTATCGCGCCAGGAAGGTGGCCTGCTCTCTTTTCCTGAAAGGGTCTTATTTTGCCCTGATATTCCGCAAGTGTGCGTACGTCAAGCAAAACCAGTCCGCTCTTGCCCATATTGTTGTTTATCCATTCTGTATCAACAAGATAATGCTCTTGGTATTTAGATACTGAGAAGGCAACGGCCTTATTCTTATGGGCGGTTCTGGATACTGCTCCGCCATCCTTCTTCCAGGCCGTAAAGCCCCCTTCGAGTATTTTTGCATTCTTTATGCCGCTCATCCTGAGTATCCAGAGAGCCCATCCGCTCTGTCCCCATCCGCCCGCATCATCATATACAACTACCTGTTTCTTTCCGTTTATACCTAGCGCTCCTATCCTCTTTGCCATTGTAGCAGGCTGCCAGATAGTACCCCATTTTTTCGTGCCCGTCGGAGCATTCATATTTGCAAAGTATGTCCAGCTTGCGTTGACCGCTCCAGGAATGTGTCCGCCTGAATATAGGCTTTCCGGCCTGGCATCGACGAGGACGACATTGCCCTTGTTTTTCTTCAGCCACTCAGCAGAGACCAGAAGTGATGCCTCTGTCTCGGGTTCACCTACTTGCATCGGAGAAGGTTTCAATGGCCTGATCTGGGGGACCGTGACAGCAACAGGAGCTTTTTCTATCGGTGCTGCAGTTGCTGTTTTATTCTCCGGTACTTTTGTCTCGGGCGTGGCAGTGGTTTTGGACTGCTGTGATGTCTGTAATGTGTTGTCTGCCGATGAGGGTGTCTGTGTCTGGGCTGAAAGGGGCGGGACCATAAGGGTCAGGGCCATAAATGCGATCAATATTGCGCTGGACAATTTTTTCATAATATCATTCCTTTCATACTTCATGCTCTTCATATCAGGCACTATTACATTATCTAAGTCAGTATCATAACAAAATATAACTTTTTTAAATCTGCTAAATTACTGTTTTGATCATCAATGCCAGTTCTCGTATATCCACTGTGCCGCTCTTTTCGCCTCATTGAATTCTTCCCACATTTTTCTTTCTTCCTCGTCCTGCGGCTCAACAATGGTCTCATGCCTTCTCTTTATCCATTCCCTGAACTCCAACAGAGCATCATGCCTTGCAAAGTGTTCAAAAACAAGATCGAACTTTGGGATGCCCCAAAGCATATTGGGAGCCAGAGCACCTATACCTACCAGCCATGCTGTTGCGTTCTGGAGCATTTTTTTGATTCCTTTTTTATGTGCGACGCGGAGAAGAACCGCCCTATGCCCTCCTGTAACTGTCTCAGATATCATATTTACTGAATCCTCAGTACAAAAAACTTCAGTCGAAAAACCAAGCATGGCAGGAATGGGGTTGAAATCGCTTTCAGACGCAATCAGAAGGTATCTTACAGCAGTAGAGTGGGAAGCAATATATTTCAGGGCCTCGACTGATCCGGGAGAGGTTCTTCTTGACGTTGTAATGTAGAGGTCGGCTTCTTCATGTTCAGCGATCTTCATTATATGTCCGATCTTTTTTTTGATCCATGCGGGCGATACTGAATAGTTTCCGTCATCACCGCCGATAAGGATCGACCATATCCTCGAAGAATTCGCCGGATATTCCTGTAACAATGCTTCACCCTGCTTTTTAAGCTCATCCTTCATGATCGAATTGGGTGAACCAAGCGTGACAAGTACATTCGGTTTTCTGTCAGGATAATCATGCTCCGGCACTATCGCAAAATCAAACGGACCTGTGCCTACGATCCCGGGTGTCATTACAGTGGCACACGCACACCTCCATATATAGCCAAGGGCAAGGTTATAGGGGGCTGGTGTGCTTCCTGCGGAAATTATGAGAACTTCCCTTGTTCCCTCGTGGATATCTCTCTCTGCGAACCACTGGCCCACCCTTCTGACAACAGCGTCTCCGTCAGCCATGGCAAGCCAGTCTCTTGCGTCTCTTCTGTTTCCCTGTACAAGTTTTCTTGCTGCTGCCTTTGCCCTAGTTCTGGCAGCTCCACTGAGTAAGGGAACCTCTGCTTCCAGTATCTCGGCACCTGTCATCATAGACAGCCAAAGGGCCACACCACGGCTCTGGTTTAGGTGTCCCCTTATCCCGTCACTTAAGATGACTATCACCCTGATACTTTTATCTTCGTTCATTGCACCCTGTTCTTGTCCTTTTCTTCTGCAAGTATCTTTCTTACTATCTGCAAATCTTCCTCTGTGTTGACGTTGGGGCCGAGAGAAGGATACTTTGTCGCAATTACAGCCATTGTATAGCCATGTTCCAATATCCTTAACTGCTCCAGTGATTCTTCTTTCATCAGCGGAGTAGTGGGAAGTTCAACGAATTTCAGGAGGAATTCCTTTGTGAAAGCATATATGCCAAGATGCTCCCAGACGGGACATTCTGTAACGTTGCGTCTGAAAGGTATCGGTGACCTGCTGAAATAGAGCGCTCTGCCCTTTTGGTCGGTGACGACTTTAACAATATTGGGGTTGTTGAAATCTTTTTCGCTGGTTATAGGCACGCATACCGTTGCAGAGTCTGCGCCTGGGTCTGATACTATTCCCTCTGCAAGCTCCCTTAGCATCCTCGGATCAAGCATGGGCTCGTCTCCCTGGATGTTTATCACGTAGTCTGTATCGATGGTTCTGGCTACCTCTGCCACCCTGCTGGAACCATTAGGATGGTCAGTTCTCGTAATAAGGATATCTCCGCCGAATTTTTCAGCTGCGTTGTATATCCTTTCATCATCTGTAGCAATCACTACCCTGAAGAAGACGCCCGAAGCCAAGGCTCTCCTGTATACGTGTTCTACCATCGGTTTCCCGCAGATATCAAGAAGCGGTTTACCGACCAGCCTTTTAGATGCGAACCTTGAAGGTATCACACCAAGAATCCTGGGTAAATTCATTTACTCACATTCCATTCTCTGAACTTTTTCAGCATCTTTTCTCTGTCGAGAAACTTTACGTTTCTGACGATCCATTCGCGCATCTCTCTGCCTTCTTCTGTCTCCTGCTTATAGCTTATGAAGTCAAGTTTAATTCCAAGTTCGTCAGCAATTTTAACAGCAAAGACGGGCCAGATCATACCAATATCACCGATCACCGGGATGCTGCCCTCGTGTCGTGCAAAGGCAGACATTTCCATCCTGAATGGTATTTTGGATATCTTCGTCTTGGGAAGTCCTTTATCGATAGCTTCCTGTATCATGGAACTCTTTTTCTGGAGGTCCTGTGCAAGCCTCAGGTTTTCGTCCAGATCAAATCTGATGAGAGTTTTGCCTTCAAGGCTGAATACCGGCTGTCCCTGCCACCACGACCAGATTCCGTGTCCGGTATATGTTTCGAATGGACCGTCGTGGATCTCCTGGGTAAGAGCCACTGCTGATTCGATAATGACATCTGCCGCACCGAGCATATCTGCTATACGCCTTGAACGTTCTGCCACAGGGATGCTGTCTCCTACTGCAAGTCCGACATGCCCTCCGCCTACCATCTGCGGTATGGTCACAAGAACGGGAAGTCCCTTTTCCGCTCCCATCCCAAGCATAGTCCTGCTGTCACATCCCCATCCCGCTATTGTTTCAAAAGGAAGCCCCGACTGCCTTGAGAGAGAGAGTATCTCCTCGGCAATTTTCTCGGTTCTCAGTCCCATAGGGTAGGCCATATTGCCGGCCGCTTTAATGACCATCCTGCCCTCCGAGGCCTTACCTTTTTCCAATAGGTCCCCGTCAAGGATCATCTCTTTGCGGATAAGGTCTATATCCTCATCAGAAAGCTCAGTGAATTCGAAGACATTTCCTCTTGGCATTTTTGTCCTGTCAAGTCCGAACCCGGATGCATTGCACATTTTTACTCTATCCAGAGAACCGCTCATTTCATGGTTTATGACAGCGGAACTTGTCGTTACTCCGTCAACTATGCCCTTTCCCATTAGTTCAGCGATCAGTGTCGTCACGCCTTCGTGCAGATTGGGTCCGCTTCCGGTCACTACTGCTACCTTGCCGCCCTTTTTCTTCGTTTCGACTACCTTTGAAACAGCACAATCAAGTCCTTCGCGGGAACGTTCATCCAACCCGTTGTAAAAATCATTTAAAAGATCCCTTTTAATTTCCATGTATACTCCTCCTTGCGCTGAGCAGATAGTTTTCAACTGAATAATTTTTCAAACCGTATATCTGACCAATAGCATAAAATGTGATCAATAATATTTATATATCCGTTCCCATGTCCTTGACGACGCTCCGGAACAGCGTTCAAAATATTTGCCGCTGATCTTCTCATAATTTTCTCCGTTGTCATTGTCTGATAACTGTATTATTTGTAACCATGCCTCACCAAGGCTTTCAGCATCTTTTACCTGTGTCGCTATACCGAGTTCTATAAACTCATCAGAAGCCTCGGCAAAATCCTCCATGTGAGGACCGTATTGAACTGGTATCCCCCATGAGACAGGCTCTAAAATATTTTGACCGCCTTTATCTGCGAAACTGCCTCCCACGAATGCCGAGACAGCTGTTCCGTATAGCTCAAAGAGGATACCTATCTTGTCAACCACTGTTACATCTTGATCAAACTGATCGGAGGAAAGCAAACCTGCGCTGAACTTCTGCCGGGCAACAGCAAGGATCTCTTCGGCTCGTTCAGGGTGTCTGGGCGCCAATATCAATTTTGTCTTAGGGTATCTTTGTTTAAGCATCTCAAAGGCCCTTATGACTTCCTCTTCTTCGCCTGGGTGGGTGCTCCCAGCTATAAATATTTTATACCTGTCGGACCCTAACTTTGCTGCCCAGCGGTCACGAGCTGCCAGGTCCTTCCTCGAAAGGAGGGCGTCTGTCTTTGTATCCCCGAAAACATTCAATTTCCCAAGAGGGACCCCGATGGATCTGAGTCTTTCAAGATCTCTTTTTTCCCTCAGAAAAATTTCCGTAAAGAGATCGAAAAAAGATGCTCCAATTCTTTTTCTCAGAGTGCCTTCAAGGCGTTTCCAGGTCCTGTCAGATATCCTTCCGTTGACAAGGAAAGCCGGAATAAAAGCATCTTTTAGTTCCCAGAGCATGTTCGGCCACAGCTCAGTCTCCGCTGTTGCAAATGCCCAGGGATCAATGCTTAGTATAGCCCTTTTTACAAATTCTTTTTTATCCCATGGGTAATATATATGATGATCAAAAAGACCTTCTCCCAAACGTATGGCCATATCTTTTCCTGTTTCTGTCGTTGTGGATATCACTATCGGTCCGCTGTAACCTGAAGCCCTCGCAGCACGGATCACAGGGATCAAAGCCTGGACCTCTCCGACGGAGACACCATGGGCCCAAAAGGGTCTTCTTCCTTTCAGTTTTTCGATCAATTCCTGAGACTGGAGGCCCCTTCTCTCGTCATAACCCTCGCTGTATTTATTCTTGAGCTTTGGCCAGGACAAAAGGAAAATTGAATCGATAAGAGGCTGATAAAGAGATCTGAGCAGGGACAGCTAGGCCACCCCCGCTTTAAGTATCTCATGGATATGGACCATACCGACGGGCTTGTCATCTTCGACAGCGATAAGTGCCGAGACTTCCCACTCTTCAACTATGCGGACTGCCTCAACAGCAAGCCTGTCCGGCGAAATTACTCTAGGGGTGCGTGTCATTCCCATGTACACAGGCAAATCCAACCCCTGTACACCCTCTCTTTCAATAAAACGCCTGAGGTCTCCGTCAGTAAATATCCCGACAAGTTTGCCCGAGTCATTTACCACAGCAGTAGCTCCATAGCCTTTACTCGTTATCTCAAAGAGAGCATCCCTGACTCGCGATGATTCATTTGTTACCGGAAGTTTGTCTCCGGTACCCATAAGGTCCCTTACCCTCAGCAGAAGTTTCCTGCCAAGCGAACCTCCCGGATGGAAGAGTGCAAAATCATCTTTTCCCAGTCCAAGAAGGAGCGTAGCCATTCCTGCAACTGCATCTCCTAAAGCCATCTGCAGGGTAGTGCTGCTTGTCGGGGCAAGTCCAAGCGGATCGGCCTCGCATTCCACATGACAGTTCAGCACTACATCTGCCTCTCTGGCCAATGTGGAATTTAAATTCCCCGTTACCGCTATTATCGGCGCTCCCAATCTTTTAAAATAGGGAATTATGTCAATAAGTTCCCTTGTCTCTCCGCTGTTGCTCAGAAAATAGCCAAGATCATCGCGGCATACCATTCCAAGGTCTCCGTGAGCTCCTTCGGTTGCGTGGAGAAAGAATGCCGGAACTCCCAGGGACGCAAAAGTAGCAGCTGTCTTTCGTCCGACATGGCCCGACTTGCCAAGCCCGGATACGACGACCCGTCCTTTGCACCTGCTTAAAAGATGGGATGCTGCAACAAGTTCATTGCTTACCCTTGATGCTGCTGATGTCAGTGCATCTGCTTCCTTCTGCAGAATACTCCTTCCTGCTGCAAGCATATCTTCATCAGAAAATTTCTTTTCTTCACGCTCGTATGGAAGATCCATTATTATTCACCTGTCCAATCAAGAGAAGCAAAACCTATCTTCTCCCTTACTATTCTGTCTATTTCAGCAGTCTGTCTCAGAACTTCTCGCATAGAGTGCAGAGGTACCATATTTGGTCCGTCGCACATTGCAGAATCGGGATCGGGATGTACTTCCATAAAGAGAGCATCTATCCCCACGGCAACAGCGGCACGTATCAGAGACAAAACGAAGGATCTGTCTCCTCCGCTTCTGTCACCCTGACCTCCCGGCTTTTGAACGCTGTGGGTCGCGTCGAACATGACTGGAAAACCAAGGCTTCTCATTACCGGAAATGAGCGAAAATCGACTGACAGTTCATGATATCCAAAAGCCGTTCCCCTCTCGCACAGTATTATCTGCTCGTTGCCGGCCTCACGACATTTGCTTACTACCGATCGCATATCTTCAGGCGCCATAAACTGCGCCTTTTTGATGTTCAGAGGCTTGCCTGTTCTGCTTGCAGCGACCAGAAGATCTGTCTGACGGCATAGAAATGCTGGGATCTGTATCAGGTCCACGGTCTCAGCAAGTTTTTCCGCCTGCCATGGTTCGTGCATATCAGTCACCACAGGGACATCAAGTTTGTTCCTGATCTCTTTAAGCCATTCTAGGCCCTCTTCTATGCCAGGCCCCCTGTAACTTGAGATAGATGTCCTGTTTGCTTTGTCAAAAGAGGCCTTGAAGATATAGCCAAAACCAAACTCACTGCAGAGTTTTTTCATCTCTTCTGCAATGGCATAAGCACCTTCAAAACTTTCAAGTACACAAGGTCCTGCTGCTACAGCCAGCTTCTCTCCTCCGACAGTAATGCCGCGGACCTTGACTTTCGTTATTCCCTGTGACGATCCTGTATTCACCCGGCAGCATCTCCTTTTTTATAGGGCGATTCCTTTCCGCTCCTTTGTTCTATAAAAGAACGGTATTTTTCATAGACAGCACATCTATTATCCCATCCGAGAGCGGATGCGCAATACTCAACAACGTGATCAAGCGCTCCAAATCCACCCAAATTCCGTATACCTGCCTCTTTCATGCTCTTCTTCAGTTCAGGCTCGCTAAGAATTCGTTCAGCAGCTTTTGCAAGCTCCTGCGATTCAGCTTTTACAAGAATCTCCGCCTCTTTCAGAAGCTTTTTCTGTATAAGTTTTCCTTTTTCAAGTATGGAGACAACTGGCACGCCAAGACCTGCACACAGCTGGTTTGCTGTTCCGCCAAGCCCGATCAGCAGATCCGCTCCCAATGCTGCGTCTGCCACTTCTCCCCTGAATATCCTGACTTTTATCTCCCCTGACTCAAGTATGTCTCTGCCAGAAGTCAATTCCCAGCTGCCAAGGTTTTCAAACAGTTTATCCACATCGATCATCGGTGCCGGGACCATGACGAAGCTGCATTTCTTTCTTTTTGAGAGTTCCTTTGCAGAATCCAGGATCAGTATCACATCTTCGTAAGTCCTTGGACGACTTCCCGGCAAAAGCAGGATTCTGTGCCCTTCTGTTCCACTCCATACATTTATTCCAGACTTATCCTTATCTATAAGATCCATTACCGGATTGCCGCAAAATTCTGCATTAACTCCCCCCGACCTGAGTTCCTCGGCTGTTTCCGAGTCCCTTGTCCACACAAATCTGCTTCGGTGTTTAAGCAAAAATTGCTCGACAGAGAGGTGCCCGCTCAGATGTACAGATTTTGCGGTTGCAACAAGGACCGGTTTCATCCCCTGTCCCCAGAGCATGCTTGCGATCAGGTAAACATCTCCGACACAAACGGGGGTCCTGTATCTGCTGTAAAGTGATGAAAGTGCGCTCATCTGTGAAGTGATAGAGCTTCCCAGTCCGTGCCTCAGATCCTTTATAAACTCGAGGAAACTGTATTTTATTACTCCTCCGCTTGGCATTTCAATAGACGGGGACAGGACCCTGAAACCCTCGTTCCTGTAATGTGTGCCTGAACCGACGAATGCAAAGGCTGAAACCTCTGCAGCAGTGAAGCGCTTCTTCAACTTCTTCGCAAGTACGACTCCTATCGCGTCTTCGCCATATCCGTTAGATGCGATCATCAAATTAGGCTTAAGCTTCTCCAATATTTTCTTTCTGAATCCTAGATCGTCATCAAGAGCTACAACTATACGGGGGATATATATGGGAATATCCAGATCCAATCCCTCAGGCAGGTTCACAAGATCCTTTTCCGTGCAGATAAAACCGTCAACGCCTCTGTCCTTTGCCAGTTCGACCAGACCGTTTATGTCGCTTTCTGTAAAGATATGATGGTCCCTGAATGTTCGATGGTCAGAAATCGTAATATTTATCTGTTCAAGGAATCTATAAAATCCCGCAGGGCTGCCTATTGCAGAAAAGGCTATGTATTTTCCACGCGGACTTACTCCTGCAGGAAGGCTGCGTTCTTCTCTCCTGAGTATTTCTATCCATGATTCCATTTTGATTTCAGCGGTAAATATCTTATGCGGATCCAGAAGTTTTTCAAGTTCAGCCTTCGTCGAAGCAAGCTGACGAGGATTAGCCTGGTTTGCTTTGGTTATGACAAGGATATCTGCCCTGCTGAAAGCTGATTTAGGCTCCCTCATAGAACCCGCAGGAATAACATTGCCGTTTCCAAAAGGACATGTTGCATCTACAAGGACTATGTCAACATCGCGCGCCATCCTTCTGTGCTGGAATGTATCATCGGTCACAGCAACTTTGGCTCCCAGAGAAGCAAGCAGTGCGACTCCCTGGACTCTGTCTCTGGATACAACGATTTTTACTCCGGGAAGCCTTTTAGCCAGCATCAGAGGTTCGTCCCCTGCAGTATTCCTGTGAGTGCTCTCTTCGTCCTGACCTATCCATATGGGGCCATGCTCTTTAGTCCTGTATCCTCTGCTTACAAGCCCGGCCTCTATTCCGGCCTCCTGAAACTGCCTGACGACAAGCTCGGTCATGGGGGTCTTATTCGTACCTCCAAGGCTGTTGTTGCCAATGCTCACGACGGGAAGCGGAGGCTCCGTTACCCCAAGCAGGCCCCTTGCGTATAGGTTGATCCTTAACTTCATCCATAGGCGCGTAATAAACTGAAGGGGATAGAGCAGCGCCCAAGGGGATATCTTTCTTTCTCCCCTTGCGTATCTAAGATAACTGCGCAGTAGTTTTGACATTTTCTTCGCCGTGTTCTCCGTTGCTTGCTTTGAAAAGCTTGTAATAATGCCCTTTTAGCGACATAAGCTCATCGTGCGTGCCCTGTTCAACAAGTCTTCCTCCCGAAAGTACAGCTATCCTGTCGGCATCACGTATCGTTGAAAGCCTGTGGGCTATTATGATCGCGGTCCTTCCTTGCATTGCCTTTCGCATCGCTTCCTGTACCTGCTGTTCTACCAAAGCGTCAAGCGACGAAGTAGCCTCATCCATTATCAGTATCCGCGGATCCCTTACTACAGCCCTTGCGATCGCAATACGCTGTCTTTGCCCCCCGCTAAGAGTTACTCCTCTTTCTCCTACAGCTGTATCAAAACCATCGGGAAGGCTCCTGATGAAGCTGAGTATTCCGGCAGTCTCGGCGGCTCTTACAAGGTCATCGTCAGTAACTCCTTCATATCCATATCCAATATTGTATGCAAGTGTTCCCTTCATCAGGACTGGATCCTGAGGCACTACTCCTATCTGCCTGCGGTAGCTTTTCAGGTCAAGCTGTTTAATATCTGTTCCGTCAATCAAAAGTGTTCCTTTCTGCGGGTCGTAAAATCTCATAACAAGATCAGCCAGTGTTGATTTTCCGGCACCGGTAGACCCAACAACTGCTACTTTCTGCCCCCTGGCGATCTCAAAATCCAGGCCTTTCAGGACCCATGCTTTGTCGTTATAGGCAAACCAGACATCATTGAATGTTATTTGACCTTCCATCGGGGCGAGGATCAGTGGGTTATCAGGCAAGGGCACTTCGTTTTTTTCGTCAAGTATTTCGAAAACCCTGTCAGCTGAGGCAACTCCCTGCTGTATAGTGCTGATGACTCGGCTCAGTATCCTTATCGGCTGGACAAGAAGGCCGATGTATGTAAGAAAAGCAAGAAGCGCGCCGGCAGTCAGCTTTCCTTTTATAACATCCATGCCGCCAAACCACAAAATAAAAGCAAGAGCCGCAATAAGTATCACTTCAACTGTGCCTTCCAGGAAACCTCTCACCTGGGTCCCTTTCATTACCGCCTTAAAATGCCTGTTGCTTTCATATTCAAACCTTGCATATTCTTTCTCTTCAGTGACGAAAGCCCTGACTATCCTTATTGATGAGAGTGCTTCCTGTGCGATCGCCGCCACCATTGCCAGTTTTTCCTGTATAGTACCTCCGACTTCACGCAGCTTTGAAGAAGCTTTATCAATAACTAGCACAGCCAGAGGAGTAACTATGAATGTGATAAGAGTAAGCTTCCAGTTTATGAAGAGAAGGAAACATATGATCCCAATAAACGTGCAGCCCTGCACTACGAAATCTACTATGACCGAAGCAAGGATATTCTGCAAAACGGCAACATCGTTAGTTATCCTTGAAAGGAACTCTCCCGAACGCTTGCTGTAAAGTTTAGCAAGGGAAAGTCTTTGGGTGTGGTCGTAGAGCTCCAGCCTGATATCTATGACCACCTTCTGTCCGACCCATGTCATAAGATACATATGCCCATATCCGAAGATAGCTTTCAGAACGTAGAGAGTTATTATTCCTATTGCAAGAAGATTCAGAGTTGAAGCTTCTTTGTTTATAAGGACATCATCAACGATATTTTTTATTAGCCAGGGAGGGACGATCCCAAATATTGACGAAAGGATCATACACGCAAGGGCAGCTGCCAACCTCTTTTTGTAGGGCTTACAGTATCCGAGCAAACGAATATAAGAGGACCATGCTTTTTTGTCTTTCAAAGAGAACATCTCAGGCTGCCCCCATTATTCTTCTTGCCCACAAATCGTAGACTCCCGTCTCTCCAAGCATTTTCCTTGCAAGATCCATTTTTTGAGATATGTATTTTTTGGTTTTATCATCACCGTTTAGCCACTTCAAAGCCTCTTTGAGTATATTTTCCGCTGTGGCTTCCTCCTGCATCAGCTCCGGAAAGAGTTCCATGTCCAGCAGGATATTTGGGATCGTATAATAAGGGGTCTTAACAAGACGTCTTGCCAGGAATGCAGAGAGCGGACTGAGCCTGTAAGCCGCCACCATGTAGCTCCCCAGCATCATTGCTTCTACAGCGACGGTCCCGCTCGCAGCAACCGAGCAGCATGAAGCGGCAAGGAGATCCCTGCCCTGACCTGTGTAAACATCGAAATTACCTGCCTGAAGGCGCTCTGTCATCTTCATTTTTTCCCTCTCATGAAGTCCGGGGGCTATCGAAAAAACAGGACGCCATCCCATTGCTCTAAGTCCAGAGGCTGCTTTTTCCATTACAGGCAGGAGATTTCTGACCTCGACTCCCCTGCTTCCAGGAAGGAAACCTATAAGCATTTTGTCTTCTCTGTAGCTCTCCGGCAGATTTGCTGCAAGGGCCTCTTTGTCTGAAAACTCATCTATCATCGGATGACCTGTCCAATAGCTGCTGCAACCATTTTTCAGAAGAAAATCATGCTCAAACCTGAAAAGAGGAAAACATTCATCTACAACAGCAGCTATTTTTTTTACCCTTCCGCTTCTCCATGCCCATACTGACGGCGGAGAAATGTAGAAAACCCTGCCTTTGTATCCTTTCGACCTCAGTTTCTGCACAAGGCGAATATTGAAATCAGGACTGTCAGCTATCACAACGCTTTGAGGCCCTCTTTGCATTATTCGGTCTGTCATCTCATTCAACAGTCTGAATAATTTGGGCACTGAGGATAGCACCTCTGCAATTCCAAAAAGCTGAAGCTCCTCACCCGGCCATTCGACCCTTACACCAGCTTCCTTCGGCTCTTTGCCGCCCATGCCCCATATATCGCCTTCATAACCCATTTTGCGGAGAGTTTTAGCAACAGAGGCGGTATAGTGATCTCCGGATGCTTCGCCTGAGCTCAGGAAGATCGACACTGTTCTATTCCCATCACGGCAATTTTTTCTTTTTCAGCAACGGAACGGAATTCTTCGGGTTCCATTATAAGAGTCCAGCCTGCGTGAAGAGCAAGACAGGTCAGTTTTGCCTGTGCCATGTTTCTCAGTGTGTTAGGTCCCACGGTTGGGATGTCATATCGCTGATCCTGGTCAAGCCGCATCATTTTAACTACAGTTCCTCCCGAGCATATTGAGCCGGCCCTGAGAAGAGTGGCGTCCGTTCCTTCCATGGCCTCCACGGCGACTACCGAACGTTTGTTAACGACAACTGTCTGTCCAAATGACAGAGGGACAAGCGTTTTACAGATCGAGAAACCATATTCCGCATCATCCATCTCTTCAGAAGTGGGTCTTCTTCCTGCTATATGCCCGGGCCTGGCAAGCAGGTCCGGGATGATCTCCCTGTAACTCATTACCTCGAATCCGGATTTTTCAAGAAAATCTACAAGAGCTCCCAAAAGGGAGTGATCGTCCCTGAAAACCAAGCTTGCAAGAAATTTCTGCGTTGTAAGATCAAAAAGTGAGGGTTTGAATGCAAGAGTCTTTGATATGAGGCCAGCCATAATAATTTTTTTAACACCTCGGCTTTTCATGTCCTTGATAGTGGACCCCAGATCAGGCTTTACAATGTTTACTACCTCAAGTGCATACTTGGATATCTCCCCGACTTTTTCCCTGACAGAGTAAACGACCGGAGGGGTCCCAATGTCAGTAAGCCTGCTTGCTATTACGACAGGCAGATTTCCATCCCCGGCTATCAAGGCTATCTTATTTTCCATCAATTATTCCTCCTGAAACCATATCTGCTGTAAAGTCACATACTATAATTGTCACTCATAAAAACGGAATTAGTCACATATCTTTGGTGCCATCGGGAAAGTATAGCACAGCTCGCTGTCCTGCCGTTCCGAAAGGGCAATGACAACGAAAGTCAGGAGCCTCTGTCGTTTATGTTTTTACTATCCCAGTGCAACATCAAGGACCATCATTACAGCAAAACCAAACAAGACCCCCATTGTAGCCAGATCCCCGTTTCCGCTCGATTGCGACTCTGGGACTACCTCTTCAACAACAACAAATATCATCGCACCTGCTGCATAAGCAAGCGCATATGGAAGTACGGGCCGGGCTATCTGAACTAAAAGAGCACCGATAAGGGCAAAAATGGGTTCAACTACCGCAGAAAGCTGACCATATAAAAAAGCCTTCTGCCTGCTCAGTCCTTCACGGCGAAGAGGCATCGAAACAGCAAGCCCTTCCGGGAAGTTCTGCAGCCCTATGCCTACAGCCAACGCTATCGCTCCGGCCATAGTTGCCTCCGGCATAAGTCCGATTGCTCCGAATGCGACCCCGACAGCCATGCCTTCAGGTATGTTGTGGATGGTTATAGCCAAGACAAGAAGCGTCGTCCTCCTCATTCTTGATGGAGGTCCGTCCGGGTCTGTCTCTGCCATTCCAGGATGGAGATGAGGCATGAGCATGTCAAGAAGCCGCATTGAAATGCCTCCGAGGAGGAAGCCAATAAAAGGAGGCAGCCATCCCGGATAGCCCAGTTCCTCTGATATCAATATCGCCGGAGCAAGCAGAGACCAGAAACTGGCGGCGATCATTACCCCTCCGGCAAATCCCAGCATTACATCAAGAACTTTCTGCTCAGGCCTCTTTGCAAGAAAGACTCCCGAAGCGCCCAAAGCTGTCAGCCCCCATGTAAAGCATCCTGCCAAAAGCGCCTGGACCGGCGCCGACAACTCCATAAACCAATTCATAGGGACACCATCCTCCAAAGAATGATCTCTTGGAACAACTCCTATTTTACAAGCAAAACATAAGTACCAATAGCGCGGATTTGGCGCAACGGATATAAAAAGCATTTCAATTTAAGGTGATATAATATTCTCTCAGAATGTGGGGGGCGAAGCCAGTGTTTTCTACCGATAGGACAAATGAATGGTTCAAAGTCTTCACAGATAGTTATAAGGCAGAAGGTATGCTCCACCCTATGCTTGACCTCAAGCTCAAACACAGCAAAAGGGTTTCTGAAATATGCTCTGAAATAGCTGATTCAATGGAATGGGACGAGTATGGAGACAGCTGGCTGGCGCATACAGCAGGTCTTCTGCATGACGTTGGAAGATTCCCACAATACAGTAAGTACGGTACTTTTTTCGACAGTGTCAGTGTTGACCACGGGGACCTGGGTGCTGAAATAATCTCAAGAGAGTTTGACTGGGAAGGCATCCCTGAGAATTTTAGGGAAAATGTCATATCTGCTGTTAAGTTCCACAACAAGAAATTAGTACCGACCGACATTAAGCTTGGTGCTTATAAGTGGTCATGCCTTGTCAGGGACGCGGACAAGATCGATATTTTCAGAATGGTAGAAGAGCGTATCGACAAAGGAACGATATTTGAAATGCTCCCGAGGCACCAGTCGGCAGAAGGCCTTTCTTCCGATCTTGTGGAAGAAATAAGGAAGACGGGCTCCGGTTCCTATTCAAATGCCCGCTCCCTTCAGGATTACAGGCTGATACAGCTTACATGGGGCTGCGACCTGAATTTTCCTGTTTCAGTGGCTACGATCAAAGAAGAAAAAATAATCGCGAGGATCCGGGAGGACCTCCTGCCCTTCGGTATAACCGACCTCGTTGACGATCTGATTAGCCGCATATATTCCATAGCATAACAAAAGGGAGACCCCCAGATCAATGAGGGTCTCCCATAATTATGACTTATCCTTACGTTGACTGATTACCTGATCACTGAGCTTCAAACATATCCTTGCCTACACCGCATACAGGGCAGACCCAGTCATCGGGGATCTCTTCAAAAGGTGTTCCCGGGGCAACTCCTGAATCCGGATCTCCTGCTTCTGGATCATAAACATAACCGCAAACGGTGCATACGTACTTCTTCATTGTCCATAGTCCTCCTTTTAAATTGGGCCTCACCAACGGCCACTATTGCCGGAATCATTATCATTTTAACATTGTTTATCATACACGGTAAAAAGACTGATCAAGTTTTCCTGTCAGCCTTGTTCCCGCTTGCTCAATTATAAGGTAATTATCCTCTAATCTCAATCCTCCCCAGCTATCGATATATATTCCAGGTTCGATCGTCACAACGTCGTTATGTTTCAATTCATATGAATATTTTGAGGAGATGTATGGCATCTCGTGTATCTCAATACCCAGACCATGACCCAGTCCATGTGTAAAATACCTGCCCAGTCCCATTGATTCAAGCACATCATATGCAGTTTTGTATACATCGGTTCCTTTTGCGCCGGAACGCAGAACTGTGACAGCCGCATGGTGCGCCTCTGCCAATATTTCATGATAATCTTTTGCACGGGGATCCGGTGCACCAAATGAAAAATTTCTTGTGATGTCACAGAAGTATCCATTGTACCTGACACCAAAATCAACGGTGACCCACTCGCCCCGTACCATTTCTTTATCTGTGGCCCTTCCATGCGGCATCGAGCTTCTTGTTCCAGACGCAACTATCATGTCAAATCCGGCCTCGCCGCCAAATTTATTGATGTTGAAATTGAGGAGCGCTTCAAATTCTTTTTCAGTCATTCCCGGTCTTACTAGCCCCAACGTTTCCAAAAAAGCGTCAGCAGCGATCTCTCCCGCCCTTATGATAAACCCGACCTCATATTCATCCTTTGAACGGCGAAGCTCTGATATCAGATAAGATCCGTCGCTCCATCTGGTATTTTTAGCAGAGGACAGCTTTTCCCATGTTGAATGGGAAGTTCTTGTTGCTTCACAAAGTATTTTTTGAGCGCCGTGAGCGGATATGCTTTCAATAAGATCGTCGACCAGGCTGTTTTTTTGGGCAGAGACCCGGTGCGGCGACTGTATTTCACCCTGCTGCCTGTACCTGGCATCAAGTATTAGTTCGGCAGAATCTTTATATACAGCCAGCGCTCCCGATGTGCCTCTAAAACCGCTAAGATAGTACAGTGACTCCCAGTTGTAGCTTTCATCTGTGAAGACAACAAATGCATCAGTGCCGGTTTTTAACATTTCTGCCCGCAGTTTTTCAGCTCTTTCCAGGATAAACTTATTATCCATTCTTTGCCCCACCCATCTTAAGGAGTCTCCACAGCTCCTCGGAAGGTTCGGGCACCGGGTCTTGAAGTTTTTCTCCCATTGATCCTACAACAGATGCATCAATATTTAATTTTGCAAGTTCCCGTAATGCTTCAGATGTCTTTTCCTCCGGCACAGCTGCAATGAGGCTGCCTGAAGCTATCAGCCGAAGCGGATCAAATCCAAGTTTTTCTGCCGCCCTGGCTGTAAGAGGATGGACAGGAACTGAAGCATAGTCTATATCCGTCCTGAGACCGCTCAGGGACGAAATCTCACCTATTCCTCCCATGAAACCGCCTTCAGTGGGATCGTGCATGAACTTGGCTATCTTTCTCAAAACTTTGGATTCTTCAAGTACTGAAGTCTTTTCAGCCCATGAAACCATCTCGGTTATCTCTGCTTCAGACATGAAGGGTTTCAAAAGCTCCGGCTTGTCTGTTGCAAGAATTGACATACCTTCTATGCCTATATGTTTCGTGACAATCAGTGCATCGCCCAGTCTCAGTTCATTGGCCCTAAGCACTCTGTCCGCAGTGCCTATAAGGGCTCCCATGATCACAGGCCTTTCATATCTGTCGTTGAACTCAGTATGGCCTCCGGCCACAGCGATGCCCTGAGCAAGACATTCTTCATGTATCTCACTCATTATCCTTGCTGCACCATCTTCCCCCCATGAAGGAGGAAGGATTAGCGTAACGGCAAGATAAGCCGGATCTCCGCCCTTGGATGCTATATCGTTTGAATTTATCCTTACCAGAAGTCTCCCCGCACCTTTTTCCGCGCCTACGATGGGATCGGATGAAAAGACAAGGTACTTTCCTTTCGGCCACTCGATGACAGCCGCATCCTCTCCCACTGCCGGGCCGATAAGAAGCTCTTCCCTGACTGCTCCTATGTAGCGCAGTACGTTCCGCTTAAGAGCTTCCGGTGAGAGTTTTCCGGATGGCAGTTCTTTGATTTCGTCCATAGCCAGTCACCTGTTTCTTATGGAATAAATACAGCCGCAGTAGTCCTGCCTGTAAAGCCCGAGTTTTTTGCTCTCATCCACGGACCTTTTGAATCCATTGTTTTTTCGCCAGATTTTTGAGATCCAGATCAGGCCGTACTCAGAAGACACTTTTTCTCCTATCCCGTTAATGACGGAGGGATCTTTATGCGGACTGATAGTGAGGGTGGTCGTCAACAGTCCTGCCCCGCTCCTGACTGCATATTGAGCCGCAGCTTTCAGCTGGAGCTCAAAACAGAGCAGGCATCTTTTCCCGCCCTCAGGCTCAGATACAAACGTTTTCGTTTCCCTTACCCACTTCTCGGGGTCGTAAGGCATTACATGACACACTATACCTTTCGCTTGGCATAGAAACACTACTGCATCTGCCCTTTTTTCAAATTCGTCCTTTGGGTGGATATTGCCCCCGTAGAAAAAACCTTCTGTACTATATCCCTCATCCAAAAGGAGATCTGCAGGTACTGTTGCATCAGGAGCACAGCATATATGAAGGATCAGTCGCTTTTTGTCATCCATGTATTTAAACGGCGCCTCTTTATAGCTACTCTTCTATTACCTCTTCTTCTGCCTCAGCCTCAGCTTCAGCTTCAGTTTCAGCATCTCCGTTATCCTCCGCCAGCGGTACCTGTTCCGGCAATGGAAGTGTCTTCACTGCAAAGATCAGGTATCCGGTATGACCGATCATCACATCTTCGGGCCTTATGCGGTTGGGTTCGGTCTTATAGTAGCGCAGCATAAGCTCGACCACCTGGACATCAGCGAAACCAAATTCCGAGAGTTTTACAAGGGTCTCAGATATCTGATTTGCAGTAGGGACAAGTATGCCGAGATGATTTCCGGGAGCCAGTGCTTCATATGCCTTGTCTATGTACTCCCACGGAGTCGGAATATCAAGGAAAACTGCATCGGCATCCCTCTCTTTGAACCCATCGTCAAGCGATCTGACGTTGAATTCTATCCTGTGGGCAACTCCCCATTTTTCGGCATTCTTCCTTGCAAGCGCTGAGAATTCCTCTCTTCTGTCATAAGTACAGACCTTCCCCTCGTCACCGACAAAATGGGCAAAGGTACAGCAGAGGCTTCCTGAGCCTGTGCCGCATTCGACAACGGTACAGCCCGGGAAGATGTTCATGTGCTGGAGTATAAACCCCGCATCTTTAGGAAAAACTATCTGGGTCTGTCTCTTAATTCTCCTGGTGTATCCGGCCAGGGTAGGCCTTAGCAGATAATAAACCTCCCCTTTCGGAGTAACTATGCCCTCCCCGTATCCGTGCTCCATAAGTTCGGTGTGCTTGATCTGTCCGAAATGAGTCCCCTGAGACATCCCCGGTGTTACTTTTATGAGAAAATTATCTCCCTTTTTGGGGTTCCAGATAAATACCAGATCTCCTGCCTTTATCATCTAGTTCAGCGTTCCTTTGACTGCAGCTGCTATATCTGCCGGAGAAAGTTTCATCTCAGCCATGACTTCATTGCCAGGCCCTGAGCATCCATAATGGGTCACTCCCAGATTGACTATCCTGACTGCTTTTCCGGCACGGGCAAACATCATTGCCGCTATCGAGCCGATCCCTGTGTTCACATGGTGGTCTTCACATGTGATAAGGGGCTTGTCTCCCACAAGCTCTATGAGTTTCTGAGCATCCATCCCCAGCGGCGAGGCACAGTGAAGGACTTTAACACTGACACCTTCGGCAGCAAGGAGGTCACTTGCAGCCATGGCACGGCCAGCAAAATGTCCCATTGAGAGTATCGTTGCATCTTTGCCGTCCCTGAGAACATCTATATCCCCGTAGTTAAATGTGTATCCGTCACCGTAGTAAGGAGTCCCGTCTTCTTTAAGGACGACAGAAAGTACGCTCCTTCCCATTGCAAGGCAGATGTTGCCCGGTTCTTTCAGCATCCATCTTGTAGCCCTGTCCGTCTGGTTGGGGTCGGCCGGAACTATGACCTTCCATCCAAAAGTGTTGCGGAAAAGCCCGACATAATCTATGCACTGGTGGGTCATTCCGTCTTCGCCTACATCGAGCCCTGTGTGAGTGAGAACTGTTTTTATCGAAGCCTTGTTTATGTCGTTGAGCCTCTGCTGGTTGTAGACTTCATCAGCACCAAAAACGCCAAAAGCTGCCCACAGAGAGACTGCTCCGGCAGCGGAGGCTGCTCCAGCAACTGTAGCAGTCGCGTGTTCCTGAATACCGGACTGTATAAAATTGTCAGGACATACCTTGGCAAAACCGTCTACTTTGACCGAACCGGCGAGATCGCAGTCAAAGACGATCATCGGAGTACGTCCTTCTTTTTTGTAATTCAGCTCCCCAACCTGGGCGAGTGCCTTGCCAAAGGCGCCTCTGTTGTCCTTCTTGTCCTCTTTTGCGTATGTGACAGAAATCCCTGTATCGAGATCAGGCACGCATCTTGTTACCTCACGACCCTTGGGAAGTTCTCCCTTCCTGGCTTCGAGCGCCCTTTCAAACATCTCCATGTCTGCTCCGAGTTCACTTAGTGCTGTAGCAAGGTCATCTCCGGATGCAGCCTTTCCGTGGTAATCAGGGATATTCTGCATAAAAGAGACCCCTTTCCCCATGACTGTCCTGCAAAGTATCACGTAACAACCCTCATGGGTCACTGCACATCTCATCGCATCGTAGATCTGCGAATAGGAGTGTCCATCGCACTCTATCACATGCCATCCGTCTGCCTTCCAAAGTGCCGGGATATTGACCGGCATTACTTCTTCGATATGGCCGCTGATCTGTATATCGTTCCAGTCCACAAGCACTGTGAGGTTGTTCAGCTTTTCTTTCGCTGCTATCCTTCTTGCTTCAGATACCTGTCCTTTTACCTGTTCCCCGTCACCCATTACTACCCAGGTCTTGGAGTTTGATCCGCGGGCTCTTGCTGCCAGCGCAAATCCGACTCCTGCTGCAAGCCCCTGTCCAAGGTTGCCTGTTCCCCAGTCGACACCGGTAACATCCCTTTCAACATGTCCCTGGAATGGACTGCAGGTACGCCTGAAGTTCGGATACATCTCCTCGGGAGAGAAAAACCCGTATGCCGCAAGCGCGGAATAAAAGCCTGCGGATGTGTGTCCGTGACTTATTACGATCCTGTCGCGTTCCATGCAGTCAGATCTGTCAGGAGAGACATCAGCCACAGCCAGCAGTGTCATGTATATGTCCATAGAAGAGAGTGCTCCGCCCGGGTGTCCGCTTTTTGCGGCTGAGGTCGCTATTACCGACCACACTCTGCCTTTTCGCGCTCTTTCCTTAAGTTCCGCTGTCATTTCCGGGCTGACCTTTGCAGCCCTGAAGCCTTTCATTTCAGTCGTTGGGTCCATTTCTTAATAACTCCTCTCAAAAAACAGAAAAATTGGTCAAAACACAGACAGGTCAATTGTAACCTTAATATGGAAAATTTGGAAAAATATTTTTGATAGTTTATAATAGCGAATCGCTTTATACTTATCTGCGGTCTCACTCAATCGTCCAAAATGCATGGCAGGAGGAATCAACTTGCGTATAGCTGTACTGGTAAAACAGGTCCCGGCAGTCGATAATGTCAAAATTGATGAAAACACAGGAACAATGGTCAGAGAGGGAGTGGAGGCTGAACTCAATCCGCTCGATCTCCATGCTGTAGAAGCTGCTGTAAGGATAAAGGAGAGCATGCCGGAAGGATCTGTTGAAATAACAGCCATTACCATGGGACCTCCTCAGGCAAAAGCATCTGCCGCATACGCTGTCTCTATGGGATGCAACAGAGGTGTGCTTGTTTCTGATAAAAAGTTTGGCGGATCTGACACCCTGGCCACAGCCAGAACTCTGGCTAAAGCGATCGAAAAACTTGGCCCTTTTGACATTATCCTGGCAGGCGAAAGAGCGACAGACGGAGAAACAGGACAGGTCGGACCTGCTTCCGCAGAATTCCTCAACATACCGGCGCTTACTTATGTGAGTTCGATAGATGAACTTAATGATGAATATATTGAAGCCACCAGGTCGATAGAAGGAGGCCATGAGAAACTGAGAGCTCCGCTTCCCGCAATGGTCATCCCTGTCAAGGAAATGAACATTCCGAGACTCTGTACTCTCGGCGGGAAACTGCGCGCAAAAAAAACAGAGATACCGCTCCTGAATGCGGATGACCTTGATCTTGACGAGAATTCAACAGGCTTGAAAGGCTCCGCTACGTGGGTCATAAACGTAACATATCCGCAGATGACAAGGCAGGGTAGAAAGATCACTTCTTCCGGAAGGTTGGAAGAGACTCTTAATACGATCTTAAACTTTCTTGATGAGAAAAATTGTCTGGGGGAATCAAAATGAACGTCAATAAAAATGAGGTATGGACACTTGCAGAGGTCAGGGGCAAAGAGATCCATCCTGTTTCCAGAGAACTTCTCGCATGGGGAAGGGAACTTGCCGACTCAATGGGCGCTCCTCTTGCAAGCATACTTATCGGATGTGGCGTCTCTCCAAAGGCAGAAGAACTTTTTCCTTACGGAGCTGACAAGGTATATGTAATAGACGACCCGTCACTTGAAAATTTTCTCTGTGACTCTCAGGTAAACATCCTTGAGGACCTTATCAACAGATTCAGACCGTCCATCCTGATAGCCTCCGCAACAACACAGGGGAGGACCGTTATGCCGATGCTAAGTGCCAGGATAGGCTGCGGGCTTACTGCTGACTGCACTGAACTGTCCATAGACCCCGGATCAGGTAAACTTATCCAGACAAGGCCTGCTATCGGAGGCAACGTTATGGCAGACATAAAAACAAGAGGACGTGATCCTCAGATGTGCACTGTGAGGCCGAAGTCAAAAAGACCTCTCTGTCCTGACATTACACGCAAGGGGGAACTGATCAACGTCTCTCCTTCAACAAACTTGCTGGCATCCGCGCTGACATACCTGGGATTCACTCCTGAGACGTCAATAGGCCTCCCTATCCAGGAAGCAGAGATCATAATTTCCGGCGGCAAGGGAATGAAAAACTCCAAAAATTTTGCAAAGCTTGAAGAACTTGCAAGACTGCTGGGAGGAACAGTGGGGGCTTCGCGTATGGCGGTAGATCTGGGCTGGGCTCCCTATTCAGCTCAGGTGGGACTAAGCGGCAAGTCTGTTACTCCAAGGCTTTACCTGGCATTTGGCATATCCGGTGCCGTCCAGCATATCGCAGGCATGTCAGGAGCTGAAACAATAATTGCAGTGAACCATGACCCCGAGGCACCGATCTTCAGGGTGGCAGACCTGAGCATCCAAGGCGACGCATTGGAGATCCTTGACGGACTTATTGAATCACTAAAGAAAAGGCAGTCATAGAAATGGATGTATATGGCAGGCTGACAAAGGATATAGAAAAGGAACTGGCCTCAGTACTAGGCAGCGGGGGCATCATAACAGAAGACAGTGATGTCCTGGAAAACTATTCATGGGATCAGGCCGGCAGGATCTGGGGACACATGCCTGATGCTGTCGTCCGACCTGAAAACACTGAACAGGTAAGCTCCGTAATGAAGATCGCATCCCGTTACAGGATACCTGTGACTCCAAGAGGAGCAGGCAGCGGACTGAATGGTGGTGCCGTCCCTCTTGCAGGAGGAATAGTAATGTCCCTTGAAAGGATGAATTCTATCCTTGAGATCGACCCTCTCAACCGTGTAGCAGTTGTGGAACCCGGCGTAGTCACGAACGACCTCTGCAGGGCCGCCGCTGAAAAGGGTTTTCTTTATGCAGGATATCCTATGAGCACAGAGACAAGCTTCATAGGAGGAAACTTCGCAACTAACGCCGGAGGCGGCAAGGTCGTGAGGTACGGCAGTACAAGAAGACACATACTGGGAGCAGAAGCCGTCCTTCCCTCCGGAGAGGTCATAAATCTCGGAGGCCGCTTCAGAAAAGATACATGGGGATACAACCTCCTTCAGCTGCTCATTGGGAGCGAAGGAACACTGGCAATAGTTTCAAAACTGATAGTTAATCTTGAACCAAAACCGGGAAAGACAGTAAATCTCCTTGCATGCTACCCGGACATAGAGACTTTGGTAGATAGCGTTTCAAAAGTTATTAGTTCAGGCAAGAAAATAATTTCCTGTGAATTCATGGACAGGAACCTTGTGAGATACACTACCGAGTATCTGGGGTGCAGGCTGCCTGAACAGGACAGAAGCGAAGGTTACCTGATAGTGCAGATCGAGGCTGATAATGAAGAACAGCTTGAAGAAAGCTACGAAATCGTTGGCAAGATCTGCATGTCCTGCGGCGCTTTCGAAGTCTTCGTAGCAGAGAGCAGGACAGATTCCGCGGCTATGTGGAACG
>Ga0074197_1000900_pt1 | contig 30345 bp, 30 predicted proteins | sample EPASupsiteSAE305_FD_64526 | JGI IMG/M metagenome (GOLD analysis project Ga0074197, IMG submission 64526) | Bioremediated contaminated groundwater microbial communities from EPA Superfund site, New Mexico - SAE3-05 reassembly with SPADES | ecosystem: Environmental > Aquatic > Deep subsurface >...
CAAAAAATGTACTGCTTGTCGACGATTCCAGCACCATGCGTAAGATCATCAGCCGCTCGTTGCGTCAGGCCGGGCTTGACTTTGGTGAGATTTACGAGGCCGGCGACGGTCAGGAAGCTCTGGTCGTCCTCGAAAAGGAGTCCGTCGACATCGTGCTGAGCGATATCAATATGCCGAATATGAACGGCATCGAGTTTCTGCGGGAAAAATCGAATCGCCCGGGAATCAAGGATATCCCGGTGTTCATGATTTCCACTGAAACTGGAGACGACATCATTGGCGAAGCCAAGAGTCTGGGAGCCATCGGCGCCCTGAAAAAGCCCTTTACCCCGGATAAGGTTAATGAAGTGCTCGGGCCATTCATGTGACGAGATGTAAAGAGCAAGATAGGGTGCTGGTTGTGCGTATATATTTTCCTGGTTGATCCTGGAGGGGGGAACACTTGAATAGTTTCGCGGAAATTAACGATAAGCTCATCGAATCGACAATCGAGATATTTACCGGCATGGTTATGATGGAGATCTCGGTGGCCGGAGAACCATTGGAATCGATGGGCCCACTCAAAAACTCAATCACCGGGATGGTTGGCCTTGCCGGAACCCATAAAGGCGTTCTTGCGGTCCATTTTCCCAAACAGGTGGCGCTAGCGGTCACGAGCAGTTTTCTTGGAATGGAAGTTGAAGATATTAACGAAGATGTCCAGGATGCCATCGGCGAAATCGCCAACATGCTCGGCGGCAATCTGAAAACCATTCTTTCTGTTCGAGGCAAGGATATACATCTCTCTTTGCCGTCCACCATATATGGAGATGAGTACGCTTTTTCTTCACAAGCCGAGGTCGATCAGATCATTCTTCCTTTCCAGGCCCCGGCAGGTCTTTTTTATGTGGAGGTGGAACTTGAGCACTAATGCGCCCGTTTCATCCAAGCGATAACCTTGGTCGTGGGGGATCTGCATTTGGAAGCGGAAAAGTATCTCATTGATGCCATTCTGGAGGTTTTTGCCTCCATGGTTTTTATCGATATTGCAGCGGAATTGCCCGCCGAAGAATCGACGCTGGAGATTCAGCCGAATTTGTCAAGTCTGATCGGTTTTGCCGGAGATCTCAAAGGCATTCTTGCCATTCATTGTCCGGCGGCGGTGGCCATGGGCATCACCACCTCCATGCTGGGCATGGAGGTGGTGGATTTGGGCGAGGATGTCAAAGACGCCATTGGTGAAATCGCCAACATGGTCGCTGGTGGCCTGAAGGTGGGCTTGGCCACGGAGGATAAAAAAATCGAACTGGCCATTCCCACTACTGTTGTCGGCAAATCCATTCATACCAGCGGATTATCCGGGGCGACCAGGGTTATGATTCCTTTTTCCAGCCCGCTTGGCCGGTTTGCTGTTGAACTCCGTTTCATCCATTCCTAAGAAATGAGGTAAACTCTTTGTGTCTTGTCGTCGAAACAGATGAGACTGGTTCGGCACTTGCAAGATTTTTCTGCTAAACAGCGCATTGTCTGTTTAGCATCGGACTGATCTCCTTTTCTTACCCAGGCTTGGTTTGCTTGTTCCCTTGACTCGACCTTGATGCAATGATTCATTTGTTTCAGTTTATACGATGAAAGCCAGAGAACGTTTCGACAAAATATTGCTCTCCTGTCGTGATCGAGTTCAGGAAGAGGTTTCGGCTCTGATCGGCAAACCGTTCAAACTGGGCGAACCGAAGTTCGGTCAGCTCAGTAAGAAGGAAGTGTTTTCCGAGTCAGGGGGCAAGCAGGTTCTGGCCCATGTCCACTTGGATGGAGATATTCAGGGAGAAGGTTGTCTGCTGACTGGTATCAAGGCGGCCATCTATATCGGCGGCACCTTGATTATGCTGCCGGAATCAGAACTGGAGAGCGTTCTTGCCGATCAGGAGTATTCCGACGAGCTGCAGGACTCCTATGGCGAGGTCGCCAACATTATCTGCGGCGCCGCCACGGTCACCTTTGAAGAACAGTATCCGAAAAGTGTGCGTCTGGTTCGAACGGAGCAGGAGGTCGTCAATCCGGTCAAGGTGGTGGTCGAGGCGGATCAGCCGATTGCCGATGTCCCCTATTATTGCATGACCGTTCCCATTCAGTTGGATAGTCGAGAACTCGGAATACTGCAGATGATTCTGCCTGCTGTTCCCTTCGGCCTGGTAGAAGAAGCTGTCGCTGAAAAAGTCGAGCATAGCTCTTCTGGAGCATCGGTTGCAACTGAGAAGCGTGGCGGGAAGGTCGCGGAGGAACCGCTTGGCGAAATCGTACAGGAAGTGTCCGGCGACGCTGGTATTTCTGGGCAAGACGGGGTTTTTCAGCGTTCAGGAGCACAAGGGGAAGCCGCTGTAGCCGTTCCGTCCGAAAAAACGGCCCCACGCAAGCGTGATCTCAGCAAGCAGAAGAAACTCATCGACGATCTGCTGAACGACGGCACCGTTAAGGTGTGCGAGGAGGTGAGCGCCCTGCTTGGCGGCACCTTGAAAGTCATGCCGATAGAAAACATGGCGCTGACCAAGGAGGGGTTCCTCGGTCAGGCTGGTGGCAAGCAAATCATGACCCGCATGGATATCCGCGGCGACCAACAAGGCGAGGCCTATCTGTTTGTTGACGTCAGAACCGCTGTGTATTTGGGGGGGGTCCTTATTATGCTGCCGGAGGGGGAACTGGAGGAAACGGTCCGCAACGAAGAGTTCGGCGACGATGCCCGTGATGCCTACGGTGAGGTGACCAACATTATTGCCGGTGTCTATAATTCCATTTTTGAAGAAGGGTACCACTCTAAACTTGGTCTGGTCAAGACATCGATGGAACCGGTGACCCCGGTCAAGATTGATCCCGATTCAGACGATGTTTTTGTCAACCAGCCCTATTATCTCTCTCTCGGTCAAATCCAGTACAATGGCCGCGATCTGGGACGGTTGCAATTGGTTATCCCCGCCAGGGTGCTCGAATTAGAAGAGTTGCTGCTGGTCAGCGACGAACCTGAGGCGGCCAGTGAGGCCAAGGAGCAGGCGCAGGCACTTGCCCGTCCCGGGAAGCCTAATGCTGCTCCTGTTGAAGCCGGTCGGATTCGAGAAAAACAGGCCGAGAGTGCCGATATTCTCCTGTTCACCGACGACGATGGCGAGGCCGGCCGTATTGCCGATGTATTGCAAAAAATGGGGTATGGATGTCGCATCCTCCACTTCAAGGATCCGGTCAACAGCGTGTTGACGTCGCGTATTCAGATGGTCTTTCTGGTGATGCGGGAAACAAGCGAGCAGGGATTCGGCGTGGCGATTAAAATCAGCAGTGCCGGCTTGCCGATACCTCTGGTGGCCGCCGGTCCGGCCTGGACCAGAACCCTGGTACTCAAAGCGGTGAAATACGGGGCTTGCGATATTCTGATCACGCCGTCGTCAACCGACGACATCCGAGAAAAAATCGAAATCAATCTAGTGAAAAAAGCCGCCTGACCTGCCCTACTCGCCCTCCTCTTCCTCCGTCCAATTGGCAAGGAGTTCTTTTTTCTTGATTTTTTCCAAGAGCGTGGTCCGTTTTAAGTTCAGCAAACGGGCGGCTTCTTTTTTGTTGCCTTGAGTCAGTTTCAAGGCCTGGACAATTAACTGCGTTTCGAAATCATTGACCAACACATTGAAATCAATGCCGCTTTCCGGCCATATTTCATTGGTCACTGGAGTGGATGCGGATGAAAAGAGCAACAATTGCTCCGGACGGCTGACATCATCCAGAATCTGTAGCGGGTCGGTTATCGCGGATAGGATTGGAGGCGGTGCGCCGTGACGGTATTTTTCGGGTAAATCATGGTAACCGACCATCGAGCCACCATGCAGGATAGTCATGTGCTGCACGAGATTCTCCAGCTCCCGGACATTGCCCCGCCAAGCAAATCCGGCTAGAGCCTGCAAGGCGGCTTGATCAAATCCCAACAGGGGATTTTTCTTGTTTTTCCCGATGACGTGAACAAAATAATCGACCAGCAGCGGGATATCTTCCGAACGTTCGCGTAATGGGGGAATAGATAAAGGGATAACGTTGAGGCGGTAATAGAGATCCTCCCGAAATCTACCTTCAGCCACCATCTGTTCCAAATTGCAGTGGGTAGCGGCAATAACACGGACATCCACCGGGATAGGCTTTAAGCCCCCCACCGGTTCAAATTCGCGTTCCTGGAGTACCCGCAGCAGTTTTGCCTGGAGCACCGGCTTCATGTCGCCGATCTCGTCGAGGAAAAGCGAGCCACCGTGAGCGTATTCAATCCGGCCAATTTTGGAACCTGTGGCCCCGGTGAAAGCACCTTTGGTATAGCCGAACAGTTCACTTTCCAGCAGATCGTCTGGGATGGCGGCACAGTTGACCGGAACAAAGTGATGAACGTTTCGGGGACTGAGCGTATGGATCGCCTTGGCAACCAGTTCCTTGCCGGTTCCGGATTCTCCCTGGATGAGCACGGTGCTGACATCGTCTTCGGCAAGCTTGCCAATCAGCTTGAACAGCCTCTGCATGGATGAGCTTCGGCCGATTATTCCGTGAAAAGGATCAAAGGCCATGGCTAGTTGAGGAGTGTATCCGCAAGTTTGCTGGTAGTCAGACGCATATTGAGGCTCAACATGCGCATGATTTTTTTAAGCAGGGTAACGCCCACTGCGGGATATTCCTCGGTGAGAATGTCAAAACCTTTTTTTGTCAAGATTATGACAACAGAGGGTTGGCGGGCAACGACTGTTGCGGAGCGCGGGGATTTGTCGATGATCGACATTTCGCCGATGGTGTTGCCTTTGCCGAGACGGGTAATGACCCGGTAATCGCCAACAGTCGATTTTTTGAGAACATCGAGCAGGCCGCGGACTACAAAGCACATGAAATCACCCTTGTCACCTTCGACAAAAAGATGCTCGCCACGCATGATTTCTGCAAAATTCATGTGGCGGGCGAGGATATCAAGCTCATCAGATTTGAAGGCGTCAAACAGGGGGAGAGTGAGGATGAGATCCCTGGTTTTTTCTTCATTTTCCGAAAGATCTTGTTCGGGCGCGACGTTTTTTTTCATACCAGTACGGTGCGGTTGCATTGCAGCCTAAGGGTGTACAGTTTTTTGTGTTTTTGAGTACAATTTTTTGTAAGTTTACCATAGGTAGATAAAGGAATACAAGGGGCTTTCGAAAAAAGTGTCATTATCTTGACAATAAAAGAAATGTTAGCGACGCTGTGCCGGCTCCGCTGATCGGTGATCTGAAAACAACATCAATGTCGGTTAGTTGTTACCACTTGCCGCGACAATCGCCTGGATATCTCCTCGAGAGATGGTTTCTCGTTCAAGCAAAGCGTTGGTGATGGCGTCGAGTAGGTCGCGGTGTTGCTCAAGAAGGCCGCGCGCCCTGTCATAGGCCGATTGCACCAGTTTTTTTACCTCGCCATCAATCAGCATCGCTGTCTGCTCGCTGATGATTTGACCGGGCTGGTTGCTCAAGGGGTTTGCCGCCCTGAAGGTCAGTGGGCCAACCACCTCGCTCATTCCCCACTCACACACCATACGCCTGGCTATATCCGAAACCCGCTCAATGTCATTGCCGGCACCGGTGGTCATCTGATTGAATACGATCTCCTCGGCGATCCGTCCACCCAGCAAGGTACAGAGATTGTTGAACAGAAAGGCGCGGTCGTGAGACATGCGTTCTTCCTCTGGGAGTTGCATGGTCAGACCCAGGGCGCGGCCCCGGGGGATAATGGTCACCTTGTGTACCGGGTCGGCGCCGGGCAGCATCCAGGCCACCAGAGCGTGGCCGGCCTCGTGACAGGCGGTGATTCGTTTTTCACGGTCGGTAATAATCAGGCTGCGGCGTTCCGCCCCCATCAGGACCTTATCTTTGGCCGCTTCCAGCATTTCCATGCTGATGGTGCGGCTGTTCGTCCTGGTCATCAGCAGAGCTGCTTCGTTGACCAGGCTGGCCAGTTGGGCCCCGGAGAACCCTGGAGTGCCCTTGGCGATCACCTGCCAGTTGACATCCGGGCCGACTTTGGTATTGCGGGCATGCACTTTAAGAATCTTCTCCCGGCCGCCGACATCAGGCAAGGGCACCATCACTTGCCTATCGAAGCGGCCTGGCCGAAGCAGGGCTGGATCGAGAATGTCCTGACGGTTGGTCGCGGCGATAACGATTACATGGTCGTTGGCTTCAAACCCATCCATTTCCACCAGTAACTGGTTTAGGGTTTGTTCCCGTTCGTCGTTGCCCCCGGACCCGGCACCGGAACTGCGATGACGGCCAACCGCATCGATTTCGTCAATGAAAATGATGCATGGCGCTTTCTTCTTCCCCTCTTTGAACAGGTCGCGCACTCTTGATGCGCCGATACCTACATACATCTCGACAAAGTTCGAGCCACTGATCGAAAAGAACGGTACTCCGGCTTCACCGGCAATGGCCTTGGCCAGCAAGGTCTTGCCGGTCCCCGGCTCGCCGTAGAGGAGTACGCCGGTGGGGATACGGGCGCCGGCCTCGACAAACTTCTCCGGTTTCTTTAGAAAATCGATCAGTTCGGCGACTTCCTCCTTGGCCTCGTCAATGCCGGCGACATCATCCAGCTTGATCTTCGATTCTTCCGGATTAATCAGCCTTGCCCTGCTTTTTCCAAAGGCCATTGCTCGTCCGCCACCGCCTCCTCCTTGGCCGCTCCCTTTCTGAAAATAAAAGAACCAGAGAAGGGCAAGGACAAGAAAGGGCAGCCAGGAGAGAAGTGTTTGCAGAAACCAGGGCGGCTGTGGTGGCTCTTCAGCCTGGATAACAACATTCTTTCGGAGCAGATGGTCAAGAGCATCGTTACTTTGAGGGATGACCGTCTTGAAGAGCGAGCCATCAGCGGTTTCCCAGACAATGATGTTGTTGGTCATGGTGACCTTGGAAAGAAGCCCGCTGTCCACTTTTTTGAGAAATTCGTTGTAGGGTACGGCGTGACGCCCGTCCGGTGTTTTTTTGCAGTAATGAAAAAGTAGCAGTGCAGCCAGGGAGATAATGAGCCAGATGGACAGGTTCTTGTAGAATTTTTGCACAACGTTCTCCTTGAATTGAATGGAGGAGTGGCCGCGGACATTGGAGGGTTGAACAGGCCGGTAGCCCGGCAGGCAAGAGAAGGGCGAGCGGTCTGTTTAATAGCTCTATGATTCCCGTATTCCTGGCAAGGAGCTACCATAAAACAAAGGAAAGGTAAAGCCGGAGGGGAAGGGAAAAAGAAATCCCCTCCAAGGCCGCCACCTCGGAGGGGAAGGAGGGAAGCTTGCTCGTTATCTGAATGAAGGCGAGTAGCTATAATTTGTAATGCACTATTTGTTCCACCGTCAAAAGGTGGCTGTATGCCGCGTAACAATTATATAACAATTTGAATATATTGCATTTATTCTAATATTTATTTCGACCTGCCGCCAATTCAAAGGCGGTGGCTCTTTTTAGGAATCCTTTTGCGCCCATTTGCTCGACTATTATGGAGCTTTATGCGTCCTGTTCTGAAATAAGAAGATCTGAGAGAGCTGGAAGGTGCGGATTAAGTATTTTCTATAATATTTTAAAATAATTGGAAAAAATAAAAACACTTTGTGTGAATAAATGGAAATTATAATTTATCCTGCATCCTAAATTGTTTAATCGGAATAAAAATGATCAGTCTATTTACAAATAAATTAACAATTGGATCTATTTTTTCTTGACAGGCCCCTGGCGCCCCGGATAAAAAAGGTGCAAAGAGAAAAAGAAACGGTCAAGTTTGGCTTAGAAAGAGCAAAGCAGGGCTCACATATTAAACGAAAAGGAGGTGCTGGCAGCAGACGAGAGGAACCGGGTTTTTATCCGCCAATAAATCCTGGTGTAACACAACTGTCCGGGGTGCCGGAACAAGGAGAAGCAAATGGAAGCGATACTATTTTTCGTTATCTGGTTGGGTGGTGCGGTCCTTCATACGCTGTTCGATCTGAGAATCAAGCCGGTTCTTCAGGCGGTCAGAGAAGAAAGTGATTTGCCCTGACTGAGTTTTTTCGTACTGGATTGAGTCAACTCAAGGATCAATAATCAGTGTGGGACGACGACGGTTGGGGTCGTTGGTCTCAAAATGGAGGAAAAAGTACCATGGAAAATATACTCACTAAAGTTTTACCTCAGGAGGGTGGGTTTGAAGGGAGCCGCTCCGGAGTGTACAACGGCGTGATCGGCTTGTTGGGTCTGTTCACTCTGGCCGGGATAGCTTTTGGCCTGCACGCCATGTATGTCGGTTATCACAATGCCTACGGTGTCAGCCGTGAGGTGCCGTGGGGGTTGGCACTGGCGGGCTATGTCTTTTTTGTCGTCACCTCGACCGGTCTGTGTCTGGTTTCGTCCATTGGCCATGTCTTCGGTTTCGAAACATTCAAGCCTATCGCCAAACGGTCGGTCTTTCTTGCTATCGCCACGATAGTTTCCGGCTTTCTGGTCATCGCCTTTGAGATCGAAAACCCTTGGCGCATGGCCATCTACAACATTATCTCCCCGAATCTCACCTCGAGCATCTGGTGGATGGGCACCTTGTACGGGGCCTATCTCTTCTTTATGCTGATCGAATTCGCTTTGCTCCAGGCGGGCAAACACAAAATCGCCGGGATGCTGGGTCTGCTCGGAGTCATTTCGGGTGTTGCCGCCCATTCCAACCTCGGAGCGGTTTTTGGTCTGCTGAACGGTCGTGAGTACTGGCATGGCCCCTATATGCCCATATATTTTATCGTGTCGGCAATGATGTCCGGTTGCGCCACAGTTATCTTCTTCCATTGGCTCGGCTACAAAATTAACGGCTGGAAGATGAGTGAAGCAATGCAGGAGTCGTTGCGGTCGGTGGCCAAGCTGGGAGCCTTGCTGTATATCGTGATCATGTTCTTCACCACCTGGAAGTTCATTGCTGGTATGTCCGGTCATCCGCCGGGAGAATATGAGGCGTTCATGGCTCTGCTCAACGGTCCCTTTGCCAACAATTTTTGGTACGGCGAGGTTGCGCTTGGGCTGGTTATCCCGCTTGTGATCATACTCGCGGTCAGGGCTAGGAACCTCACGGCCATGGCGTTTGGTTCGGCATGTAGCATTGTCGGTATCTTTGTCATGCGCTACGATCTAGTGCTTGTCGGTCAGATTATCCCGGGGTATCACGAGTTGAACATTGTCGATCTCCCCCATATCCTGCCCTATAGTCCGACCCTGCATGAATGGATGGTAACGCTGGCCGGCTTCACTTTCTGCGGTATTCTCTTCATGATGGGCGAGCGAATGTTCCGTGGCCATCTGTCTGAAGACCACTGATGGAACCTGTGTCGAAAGGAAAAGAGGTAGCCGGGCACGGTCCGCCTCTTTTTCCCGGCACCCCGTGCTGACAGGAGGCCGGTATGGCGAGAAAAAGAACGGAAATACAAGCGATCCGCTCAGATGTTCCCATTTATCCGATCGGAGTCGCCGCCAAGTTGCTTAATGTTCATCCGCGGACCTTGCGGATCTATGAGCAGGAAGGATTGATCAAGCCCACTCTTATGGGCAACAGAAGGATGTTTTCCGCTGATGATATCCAATGGATCAACTGTTTGCGTACCTTCATTCATGAAGAGGGAGTCAGTATTCCAGGATTGAAGAAGCTGTTGGAGTACATTCCCTGCTGGGAGGTGGCTGGATGTCCGGCTGCCATTCATGAGCAATGTACGGCCAGGGTGGATAAGGCTGTGCCGCGAACCCTGCATCCGGTCGGTGATGTTGCCGCGCGGGTGGAGGCTAAAGAAAAGGACAAACAGAGCCGGGAAAAACCCGGGCAAAAAAAAAAGCGCCTGTTTTCCGGTTGATCGATCTGCGGGAACGTCGGTGTGCATTGTCCGAAGGGGAAGGCTCGCGTCTGTCCTGTGGTTAAGACCAGGGTACGGTCCTGAGCTCGTGAAACGTCGGCAAGTGCCGGCGGTACAGGGCTGAAAGGGTCAATAACAAAAGTCCTGGAGGGAAAAAAGGCGTTCCGATGATTCGGAACGCTTTTTTTTACGACCATTATTTTGCGGCAAGTCCAGTTCTAATCGTCTTGATCACCTTCGGTATCCAGGGGGTTGTTAATACCATACCGTTCGATTTTGCGGCGCAGGGTATCCTTGGAAATCCCCAGTTCCCGGCAGGTAATCATCTTGCGCCATCGGTTGCGTTCCAGGCTGAGGATAATGGCCTGCTTTTCGATGTCTTCCAGGGTTTGTGGGCCGGCATCGAGAACGGGGGGCGAACTGGTCACTTCCTCGAACCCTGCGGCAAAGGGCTCGGGAAGATGCTGGGGCTGGATATACCCGCCTTCGCAGAGGATAAAAGAATACTCAACAATATTTTCCAGTTCGCGGATGTTACCGGGGAAGTCATAACGCATCAGTATGGCTAGGGCCCCGTTGGAAATACCAACGATATCTTTGCCCTGCTGGGCGCTGTATTTTTTAATGAAATGGTCAATGAGAAGGGGGATGTCTTCCTTGCGTTCCCTGAGGGGTGGCAGGCTGATTTTAACCACATTGAGGCGATAGAAGAGGTCGTCGCGAAAGGTTCCCTCCTGGACCAGGGCCTGGAGATTGCGGTTGGTGGCGGTGATGATGCGAACATCGGCCTTGACCGGGGTGTTCGAACCCAGCGGTTCATAGACCTTCTCCTGGAGGACGCGCAGCAGCTTGACCTGCACGCTGCCTGGCAGGTCGCCTATCTCGTCGAGAAAGAGGGTGCCGCCCTCGGCTGCGGCAAATCGGCCGATTTTGTCCTTGCGGGCATCGGTGAAGGCCCCTGCCTTATAGCCGAACAACTCTGATTCCAGCAAAGTTTCCGGCAAGGCGGCGCAATTGACGATGATAAAGGGTTTTTCATTGCGTTCGCTGGAATTATAAATCGCACGGGCAATCAGTTCCTTGCCAGTGCCGGATTCTCCCAGAATCAGTACGGTGCTGGGGCTGCGGGCGATCTCCGGCAGGATGGCGAATAGGCGCTGCATCGAGGCTGATTTGGAAATGATTGCATCAAAGGTGTATTTCTGGCTCAGCTGCTGACGCAGGGTGGTAATCGCAGTCAGGTCGCGGAAGGTCTCGACGCCACCGATGATGTTGCCTTCGTGGTCGGTAAGCGGGGCTGCGCTGATGCTGATTGGAACTTTTTCCCCTTTGCTGTTGCGGATAGTGATCGAGCGGTTGGCCACCGGAGTCGCTTTGTACAGGCATTCGGCAATGGCGCAGTTTTTGCCGCAGATGGAAGAGTGGAAAATATCCGAGCAGGACATGCCCATGGCGTCATCGCGGGACCAGCCGGTGATTTCCTCGGCTGCCCGGTTAAAGGAGGTGATGTTCCAGTTGCGGTCCACGGTGAACACCCCGTCGGCGATGGAATCCAGGATCAGGTTTTCGCGGATGGAGGAAGTGTTGTCGCGAAAGGTCTCGATGCCACCGATGATGTTGCCAAAGTCGTCAAGGAGCGGGGCAGAACTGATAGTGACCGGGATGGAGTTGCCCGCCTTCCCCTTGATGAAGATGGCGCGATCGATATACATGTTGTTGCGGTCAATGGCCTTCATCAGGAGGCAGTCTCTGCCGCAAACGCTTGAGTGAAAAATCTCACTACAGGGTTTGCCTATTACCTCTTCCTGTTTCCAACCGGTGATACTTTCCGCAGCCCGGTTGAACGAAGTGATTATTCGGTTGCGGTCGATGGTGAACACACCGTCAGCTACCGAAGCCAGGATAAGGGCGTTGTTGAGGGTGTCGGTGCAGTCATGAAAAGTCTGCACTCCACCGATTATCCGGCCATTGAGACCATAAAGCGGTGAAGAGGTGAGAGACAGCGGAAAAAAACGGCCATCTTTATGGGTCATGAACACCGTCAGTGCGGCAAACGATTTTTTTTGTTCGATCGATGATTTGATCAGACAGTCGTTTTCGCAAATTTCCTTGGGGAAAACATCCTGGCAGTTTTTACCGAGGATTTCCGAAGCTTTCCATCCGGTGATTCGTTCGGCGGCTCGGTTGAAGGAGATGATTTCCCTGGCTCGGTTGACGGTCAGTACGCCCTCGGCCACTGAATCGAGCAACAATTGATGGTAAAGTGTTTCATTGTAACTGTCCACAATGACCAGTGCGCCGGAGATCGCCCGGTCTTGACCCCAGAGGGGTATGATAGTGGCGAGCACGTCGACGGGTTCTTTTTGGTCTCCTGTTTTCAGGAGAAGCGATTGTCGGGAGATTGACTCGTCCCAACCAGCCAGGGAGAACAGGTCGGCGAGACTTTCGGTCCGGTCGTTGGACGCAAAGAGTTCATCCATTGGTCTGCCGAAGAGCTCGGCAAGGGTGGAGCCGGTGAGCAGTTCCGCATTTTTATTGAGGCCGATGATCCGACTTTCGCGATTAAGATGGAAGACTGCTACGGTATTTTTTAATATTAAAGAACTGGCTTGCGGTGAGATATCTGTGCTCATGGTCGGGATGTCGCTTGAGGAGTCCCCTGTTAAAGGGAGAGGAAGAGATATTCTATTCACCAGGCCGTTGCCTTGAGAGTACTAAAAAAGCAGTGTCTCTTCGGTAGATGGCGGTTCGTTTTCCGGCCACCGTGAAAACGAACCGCCAGGGAACAACTTGCTTACTATACCATATATTTGAAAACTTGCTCTTCTCATGGTTTTGGGTTATGTTCGCTCGTTTCATTTTTTAATTAATGAGGGGTAATTCATTCTGAGTCTTTTTTCTCTTGCCATAACAACACATTGTAGCACAAGGTGCCTATGTCGTCTTCGTTACTTTTTATTGAGGGTATGGAATGAACATTAATGAGCTGGAAAAGTTAAACAATGAGGGAGTAGAGCATCTTCCTTCGATTGAGCGCCGAACCTTCTTGCGCGCCGGACTCGCCATCACCGGATTGTTCATGGGGGGAACGATACTGTCGCTCACATCCGTCCGCAACGCTGAAAGCGCCGTGGGCGCCATGCCAAAAAGCGAGAAATATCCATATAGTCCTCATTACAGTATGGTCATGCGGCAGAATCTGTGCATCGATTGTGAGTTGTGTATGGAAGCGTGCGTCAAGACCAACCATGTTCCCGCCTATGGCTGGAGAACCAAGATCTTTGAACGGACTCGCACCATCGGCCCCAAGGAAAAGGAAACAATTTTTATGCCCGTTCTCTGCAATCAGTGCAACGAGCCGCCCTGTGTTCGAGTTTGTCCCACTGTGGCCACCTACAAGGACAAGACCACCGGTATCGTGGTGATGGAGAACAAAAAATGCATCGGCTGTAAAACCTGCATGGCCGCCTGCCCGTACAATGCCCGTTATTTCAATGAAGAGGTTCGGGCGGTGGATAAGTGCAATTTTTGCTGGGATACCCGTCTCTCCAAGGGCAAAAAGGATACGGCCTGTGTCGAGGCTTGTCCTGCCAAGGTCAGGGTGTTCGGCGATCTCAGCGATCCGGCAAGCGAGGTCTATAAACTTGTGCATCAACCGGAGACCACAGTGTGGGTATTGCGTCCCGAAACTGGCGCTCTACCAAATGTTTTTTATATGAATGTGGTTTTGGATGTTTAAAGGGTAAAAGGAGAAAAGGACATGAAGATGAGAGCAATACTGGTGTCTACATTGTGTTTCGTCGCGGTGGCGGGGATATCTTTTGCAACTGGAAAGGATGCCGCAACTCCGACTACCTCTGCGGTTGAAGCGGCACCTGCGAAGCAGTATGAATCCTTTGGCGACACACAAATTATCAGCATGGACCCGGTGAAAACCATGTTCAGCCATAAGTCCCATGTGGTGACGGCTGGTATATCCTGCGACAGTTGCCATCCGGATCTTTTTGATCGAAAACGGGGGGCGGCGAAAGCCAAAGGTGATTACAACATGGCATCGTTAGACGCTGGTAAGTACTGTGGAGCCTGCCATGACGGCAAGACAGCGTTCAACACCACTGGTCCGGAAACCTGTAAAGTCTGTCACGGCAGTGACATGAAGCAGCCCGACATGATTGTGTTCAATCGTCCGGTAAAAGGCGTTGTTTTCAGTCACAAGGGCCACGTTGAGATGGGACTTGACTGTGCAAGCTGCCATGACAAGGCCTTTGAAATGAGGATGGGCGCAGCGGAAGAAAAACCGGGCAAATTCAATATGCAGGCTCTTTATTCCGGCAAGTATTGCGGCGTTTGTCACAATGGCAATATCGCCTTCGCGTCCAATACCCGGTGCACATCGTGCCATATCGGCGTCAAGGGACTTGAAAAAATGTCCAACCGACCAGTCTCGGACGATAAAAAGAAACACTGATTGTACGATTTTTCGGGGGCGGGCTTTCTGCCCGCCCCTTTCTTCTTTTCCATCCCGCCTTCCAACCCCTCACTGTAAGATATCTTTTCAACACCCGGTGGTAACTGTTTCCCTTGGTGTGGAATCATTACCCCTTTTCCCTCTTGCTCCTGAGACGCTGCTGACGAATCAGGGATCAAAATACGCCTAACCTTTTTTGTTTCTTTTTAACTGTCTGTTTCTTTTATCATTTTATTTGGTGAGCTGAAGCTGTGACCTTGTTGTGCCTATTGGTCGCTTCGTTATGCGTTCCTTGGTACGGGCAATCTTTCTGAAAGGTTGTTGACCCTGTTTCTTTATAATTTTCCACGATTTGAACAACATCTCGAGGCGTTTTGGAAGTGATTGCCATGTGGCGTGTTCTGCGTCCAGTTGTATAGGAAACAGGAATAATTTTGCGTCCATTTAAGAAATTATCTATCAAGTGTTGTTGCCCGTAAAGCTTAAACGCTAGGGGTTGTATGTTAACTTTATTTCACAAGATCAATGCCTTGATTCGTGCAGCCATGGATAGCGCGTCCATATTCTCAGAATGGCACATCCCTTGCGATAGTATGGGTAACAAACGCTCCAACCAGCGCATAACGAAAAAAGGGGAAGACCATGAACATCGCATCGCACAGCCAAGTCAAGACAGCAGGGAATGATGGCGGTCATTCCTTGACTGCATGGGTACGGGCACATTTAACCAACATCACAGAGTCTTTCTGGTTCTGTCTCAGTTTTATCCTTTTTCTTCTCATGGGACCATTTTCAGCAATCGTCGTCCTGATTGGACTCGGTTCCTTGGCCAGTGAAGAGAATAGGGAACGGATGAGTGAACCGGCGCGGTTATAACTATTGTCAATGTTAACTTATTACACGGAACAAAGAGGAGGTGTAGTATGGCAAATGGATTCTCACTAACGGCAACGGCTGAGCCGGAGGTGGCCAATTCTCTGGTAAAAAACTTATCAGGCCTTTTCGGTTTATTGCTGATCGTCGGCGTCGGTGTCGGCTTGGCCGGTTTTATTGTCGGTCATGAACACCTATATAACAACACCAGAGACGTTCCTTGGGGGCTGTTGATATCGACTTATGCTTTTTTCGCTATCACTTCCACGGGGCTCTGTCTCTTGGCGGCGATCAGCCACGTTTTCGGCGGCAACAAGCTCGCTCCCCTAGCGAACAGGATGGTGTGGATTTCGTTGATCACTATTCTCAGCGGTTTCCTGGTCATTGGCATGGAAATCGTCAGCCCCTGGAGGATGCTGATTTACAACATTATATCTCCCAATATAACTTCAAACATCTGGTGGATGGGCACCCTTTATGGCCTAGCGCTTGGATTCATTGTTCTTGAGTTCTGGCTGATCCTGACCCGTCATTACACCCTGGCTTTGGCACTTGGCATTCTTGGCGCCCTAGCTGAGGTAGCTGCCAACACCTGTCTGGGCGGCGTCTTTTCTACCTTGGCGGCCCGGCCGTTCTGGTATGGGGCGCAACTGCCCGTGTACTTTCTCGCTTGCGCCTTTCTCTCCGGTGCGGCCGCAGCGATCTTTTTCACCCACTATGCCTATGTTATCCGTGGCCGGAAAATGGATCCGCACGTATTTCAAGGCGTCCAGGCCGCTGGCAAGGTGTTGTTGCTCATGCTGATCCTGGTGGCGGTTTCCACCTTTTGGCGCATGGCCTCCTTTTACGTGGGCGGGATCACTGACGGACGGATTGCGGCCAATGCATTATTTTCCGGGCCTCTTTCCTTCAATTTTTGGGCGCTTGAGGTTGGTGTTGGTCTGGCCGCCCCCGCATTGCTCCTGGTGCTGACCCGGATGAAGAATCTGGTAGCTATGTCGACCGCTGCCCTAATGAGTCTGGTCGGTATGTTCATCTCCAGGCTCAATATGGTAACTGGTGGGCAAATTGTGCCGCAATACCTCGGCTATGACAATCTACCCACCTATCTCAACTATACACCCTCCGGCTATGAGTGGATCGTGGCTCTCGCCGGGATTGGCCTCACGGGTGTGGCTTTTCTCCAGGGTGAGCGATTCTTTGGCAAGAGTTTTACTGAGCACGAAGCACACTAATAACAGGAAACTGACTTGAAGCTGTCGCCGGAGTTGTCCAAGCTCTGGTGGCAGCCTTGCCATAAAGAGGATTACCATGGTTGATGAAAGAAAAGCGATATTCACCATCGGTGTGGCGGCGCAGATGCTCGGGGTTCATCCCCGCACCTTGCGGATCTACGAGGAAGAAGGGTTGATTACCCCCATGCGCAAGGGCAAGTGGCGCTACTTTACCATGAATGATATCAAATGGATCGAGTGTTTGCGGGAGATGATCCACGAACATGGTATTTCCATTGCCGCCGTGAAAAAGCTACTGCAGTATACGCCTTGCTGGAACATCACCGATTGTCCCTTTGAAAAGCGTAAGCAATGCACAGCATTTATGGCCAACGGATTGATTCCGAAAAAGATCGATAAACAGCGCTCGAGAAAAGTTCAGAGCTTGGACACTAAAGCCGCCTGAACGCTTTGCCATATTTTTTGCCATAGGCCGGAGGCAAACGGTTTTACACCGATTACCACCGGCTTTTTTGTTGCCTTGCTTGAGGGCCCGATAGGGGAAAGGGAAACCTGCTCCTGCTGCTGCGTCAGCCCATTTTTGAGAACACATCCGTGAGTTGATCGTGTGGTCAATACTGTCAATTTCAATGGTGCTACCGGAGTTGATTTGGAGGGAATTCAAGGAGCGAAACGCGCTCAATAAAAATCTCCGGTGGTATATGGTCGGCATACTTGACATCCAGATGGTTTTTATGTATAAAACTTGCTTTAAATTTTTAATCTTTCATCATAGATGCCTTTTATAATAAGAAATTAGGAGTCCTCATGGCAAATCATAAATCAGCAGAGAAAAGAGATCGTCAGTCTAAAATGCGTCGTTTGCGCAACCGAATGAGCAAGTCGGCAATGAAGACCGCTATCCGTCAGGTGGAAGAGGCTCTTGCCGCCGGTTCGGAAGAGCAGGCGAAAACCGCTCTGCAAGCTGCCATTCCAGTGATTTACAAGACTTCCACCAAAGGGGCGGTTCACAAAAATACCGCTTCCCGTAAAGTTTCCCGTTTGACCAAAAGGGTCAACAAGATGCAGCCCCTTGCCTAAGGTGGAATCTTTTATCCATCGCAGTTTCTAGCCTGCTGAAGCTATGGGAGCAACTTGCTCCCATAGCTTTTTTTATATTCTTCCGAGTTAAGCCCCGCTTCTCCGGAACCATGCTGTACCCCCCCCTTGTGCCGGGTTATTTCCTGGGGCAGTGACCGGGAACTGAAGAGAGGCGGCATGTCGGCCATCAAAGGCAAAGTGGCTGCATGCCTCAAAAGCAGAATGATCCCGTTGCCACTGAAGCCCTATAGGTCACTTCCATGTATTTTCCCAAGCCCCAAGCCTTTGCCGAAATGATCGGGTCTTCCGATCTTGTCCCGGTTCATCGAACCATCATTGCCGACCTTGACACACCTCTGACCATTTTTGCCAAGGTCGCCGGTAACGATCCCCACGCATTTTTGTTCGAATCCATGGAGGGCGGTGAAAAATGGGGACGATATTCCTTTATCGGGCTCGATCCGCTGCTCACCTTCACCAGTGTTCGCGACCTGGTCCGAATTGAATATCCTGGTTTGGTCAATGGAGGCGATGAACGTTTGGGTGTCAATCCACTGGCCGAATTGCGACAACTGCTGGCCTCGTTCACGGTAAGCAACGCCCCCGGCCTGCCCAGGTTCTACGGTGGCGCCGTCGGTTTTCTCGGCTACGACATGGTGCGGTTCATGGAAAAGCTTCCGGACCGGCATCCGCCGCTCGATTTACCCGACTCTTCCTTCATGGTGCCGGGCATAGTCCTGATCCATGACGCGGTGCAGCAGAATCTGACCATTGTCTGCAATGTGTGGAAGAAAGGACCGGATAGTGTTGAACACCTTTACAATCAGGCCTGCCGGCGAATCGAAGAAATTATCGATCGTCTTCATCAGCCCATATCCCGCCAATTTGTCGCCCAGGAACAGCCGGTCGAGGCGCACCGGTTTTCTTCGAACATGGATGAGGCAAGCTTCGGCGCCATGGTGGAACAGGCCAAAGAGTATATCCTTGCCGGCGACATTATTCAGGTGGTGCTTTCCCAGCGCTTTCATGCCGAATCCGAGTTGAAACCCTTTGCCCTCTACCGTGCCCTGCGCCATATCAATCCCAGCCCCTATCTTTTTTATCTCCGCCAGGGCGACATGGTGCTGATCGGTTCTTCGCCTGAGATTCTGGTGCGTCTGGAGGAGGGTAACATCGAGCTGCGGCCCATTGCCGGCACGAGGAAACGGGGAACGACCCCTGAGGAAGACCTGGCCTTGGAACAGGAGTTGCTGGCCGACCCCAAGGAGCGGGCCGAGCATCTGATGCTGGTTGATCTGGGCCGCAACGATGTCGGCCGGGTAGCGGAAAGCGGTACGGTAACCGTCCGCGATCTGTTGGTCATTGAACGGTACAGTCATGTGATGCATATTGTTTCCGGGGTGCACGGCAAACTGCAGGCGGGCCGGGATCAGTTCGATGTGATGGAAGCCTGTTTTCCGGCTGGTACGGTGAGCGGCGCCCCCAAAATCCGGGCCATGGAAATTATCGACGAACTGGAGGTCAGCCGGCGCGGCCCTTATGCCGGCGCGGTCGGCTACTTCGGTTTCTCCGGCAACATGGATTTCTGCATCACTATTCGCACGTTCATCATTAAGGGCCTGGATCTCTGGATACAGGCCGGGGCCGGCATTGTGGCCGATTCAGACCCGAAAAAAGAGTACGAGGAAACCATCAATAAGGCCATGGGACTGCGGCGGGCCGTGGAACTGGCGGAAAAGGGGTTTTAAGCCGTGATAGTCATCATCGATAACTACGATTCCTTTACTTACAACATCGTACAAACCCTAGCCACCGCGCCCCCTGGGGCGGCCTCCGATTGGCAGGCCCCGGAAATTAGGGTGTTTCGCAACGATGCCATCACCATCAGTGAAATCGAGGCTCTCGGGCCGGACCGGCTACTCATCTCCCCGGGCCCCTGCACCCCCAAGGAGGCTGGCGTCTCCATGGCATCGATTCTCCATTTCAGCGGCCGCATACCGATACTCGGCGTCTGCCTGGGGCACCAGTCCATCGGCGAGGCCTTCGGTGGCAAGGTAATCCGCGCCTCGCGGCTGATGCATGGCAAAATCAGTCCCATTCATCATGACGGCCACGGGGTGTTCACCGGGCTGCCCAAACCTTTTTCCGGCATGCGCTACCATTCCCTGGTCGTGGAAGAACCCCTGCCGGATTGCCTGGAGGCCACCGCCCATACCGATCAGGGCGAATTGATGGGGCTCAGGCACAAGACCTTGCCGATCGAAGGAGTGCAGTTCCATCCAGAATCGATTATGACCGAACCGGGCAACGTTTTGCTCCACAATTTCCTCCGGCCAGATTATGGGCATCTGCTGCGTGGCCTGCATTGATTTTGAATGATCAAAAGAGGTTGAACCATGATTAGAGAAGCTATTGCCAAGGTTGTTGCCCTGGAACACCTGAATGAACAGGAAATGATCGGGGTGATGCAGGAGATCATGAACGGCGAGGCCACCTCAGCCCAGATCGGCGCATTCATCACCGGTCTACGGATGAAAGGGGAGACCATCGACGAGATTGTCGGCGCCGTCAAGGTGATGCGGGAAAAGGCGACCTTCATCAATACCGGCATTAATACCGCTGGCGGCGAGGTGCTGATGGACATCGTTGGGACCGGCGGTGACGGTTCCGGCAGTTTCAACGTTTCGACCACCACCAGCTTTGTTGTTGCCGCTGCCGGTATTCCGGTGGCCAAGCACGGCAACCGGGCTGCTTCCTCGCATTGCGGTGCCGCAGACGTCATTGAGGCCTTGGGCGTTGATCTGAGCATGCCGCCGGAAAAGGTGGCTGCCTGCGTATGTGAGGTCGGTATCGGTTTTCTTTTTGCCCCCATGCTGCACGGGGCCATGAAATACGCTATCGGTCCCCGCCGCGAAATTGGGATCCGGACCCTGTTTAATATCCTCGGTCCCATGACCAATCCCGCTGGGGCCAATGTGCAACTGACCGGCGTTTTTGCCCCTGAACTGACCACGGTAATGGCTGAAGTGCTGGTTCGCCTCGGGATGAAGCGGGCCATCATCGTCTGGGGAGAGGGCAACCTTGATGAGATGACCGTTACCGGCGCTACGCACATCGCCGACGGTTATCAGGGAAAAGTGACAACTTCGATGGTGACGCCGGAAGAGGTGGGATTACAGTCCGCCGATCTCGCCGCTATTCGTGGCGGTCGGACAGTGGAGGAATCTGCAGCTCAGGTGCGGGCAGTCCTGGGCGGTGAGCCTGGCGCCAAGCTGGACATGGTTCTGCTCAATGCCGGCACAGCCTTGATGGCTGCTGGTTTGGCTGAAACCATTAAGGCAGGCATTGCCGTGGCCAGAGAGATGGTCGCTTCCGGCGCGGCCTTGAATAAACTGGAGCAGTTGATTCGCTTCAGCAAATCATGATCCCATTATGATTCTCGATACTATTGTTGCCAGGAAGTACGAAGAGGTCGCGGCCTTAAAAGAGCGCGGGTTGCCCATATTGGATCAGCCTGTTGCGCCGCCACGCGGCTTTCTCCAGGCCTTGGTCGATGCCCCCGGTGTGGCCATCATTGCCGAGGCGAAAAAAGCCTCACCCTCCAAAGGGGTCATTCAGCCTGATTTCGACCCGGTCCGCATTGCCCTCAATTATCGGGAGGGGGGAGCGCATTGCCTCTCAGTTCTCACCGATGTCGATTTCTTCCAGGGGTCGCTGGCCTATATTCCATTGGTGCGCGAGGCGGTCGAACTGCCGGTGCTGCGTAAGGATTTCATCATCGATCCCCTGCAAATCACGGAGGCCCGCATCGTCGGCGCCGACGCAGTTCTCCTCATCGCCGCCATTCTCGAAGTTGAACAGTTGCGGGATTTTCGCTTACTGGCCGAGTCCTTGGGCATGGATGTGCTGGTGGAGGTACATGACGAACGGGAACTGGAGGACGCCCTGGCGGCGGAGAGCCGGTTGATTGGCATTAACAACCGCAATCTCAACGATTTCTCGGTCAGCCTCGAAACCACCTTCCGCCTGCGGCAAAAGATTCCTCCTGGAGTGCCCGTGGTCAGCGAGTCGGGGATTACATCGGTTGCGGATATGCAACGGCTAAAGGCGGCCGGAGTCAAAGCGGCCCTGATCGGAGAAAGCCTGATGCGGGCCGGCAAACAGGACCAGCTGTTACGGGAATTTTTGGCTGTATGAACAGGACTCCACGGCGCATCCGGATCAAGATTTGCGGCATGACTCGTCTTGCGGACGTTTTTTGCGCGATCGAGGCTGGGGTCGATGCCTTGGGTTTTATTTATTACAAAAAAAGTCCACGCGCCATTGAGCCGCATGCGGCAAGGACCATCATTGAGCAGCTTCCGCCCTTTGTCGATGCGGTGGGAGTCTTTGTTGACGAGGAACTGCGGCGGGTTGCGGAAATCGTTCGTGAATGCGGCCTTGGCTACGCTCAGCTCCATGGCACGGAGTCACCCGCCTATTGCCGCGAACTGGCGGCGCTTGTCGCACCTTGCCGGGTGCTTAAGGCCATTCGGGTCGGGGATCAAACCTCAGCTGGCGAGGTGGCCCGGTACCATGATGTTGTAGGGGGGTATCTGCTCGACACCTATCAGAAGAATGCGGTGGGCGGCACCGGTCAGACCTTTGACTGGGCACTGATTGAGCGTCTCCATCTAGGCAAACCCTTTCTTCTGGCCGGCGGTCTGAACACCGGTAACATCCGCGAAGCCCTGGAGCGGGTATGTCCTTACGGTGTGGATGCCAATTCCGGCCTGGAGGATGCGCCGGGTGTGAAAAATCATGAAGCCATCCACCAGTTCATCGCTGCGGTCCGCGCTTTTGAGGCCGACTGCTTATCGTGCCAGCAATAAGGCATAGCGGAACCCTTCAGCTTTTAATTCCTTCTCGTATACCTTAGCCTTGGCCAAAGAGTTGCTGGCAAAGATCATCACCCGGTACAAGTTCATGCCGGCGGCCGGATACTGTTGGATGATGACGTCGCGGCCTCGCTTGGCAAAGGCCTTGGCCAGCGTTCTGGCGTTCTCAATCTTGATGAAGGCCCCCACCTGCACATAAAAATTTCCCTTGTCGAAATCAGGGATCGGCGGCGGCTTGATTTTGGGTTTGGGCTTTGGTTTGCTTCCTTCCGCTGGTCTCTCAGGGCCCGCCGCCACCAAAGGTGTCTCTTCTGGTTGTTGCGCTCCCAAGGCGACAATCTCCACCTTGGCGGTGCCTTTGCCGTAAACTCCCAGTTCATGGGCCTTGGCAAGAGTCAGATCGATAATTCGTTCCTGAACAAAGGGCCCACGATCATTGATCCGCACAACGGTTGAACGACCGTTTTCCAGATTTTTTACCAACAGCATGGTGTCCATGGGCAGGGTCTTGTGGGCCGCGGTGTCGCCGTACATGTTGTAGGTTTCACCGTTGGAGGTTTTTCTGCCGTGGAACGGTTCACCGTACCAGGAGGCAAGGCCCTGTTCCGCATAGCCCGTGGCTGAGGGGATAGGATAATAGGTGATGCCCTTGATCACATAGGGTCGTTGCGTCGCCGAGGTTTTCGATTTTTTTCTGCCTGGCTTGGATGGGCCTTCGCCTTTGTAAGAATCGGCTGTTTTAGAGGCGCAACCAAAGCTGAGGCAGAGCAAAAGCACGAGCACAAGGGAAAGGGCTGCCCGAGCGTTGAAAGGTGATGCGGCCATGCAGATTATTTCTCTCCGGCCGGCAGAAGATGTTGGAACCGGTCGAGGAAAAACAACCCCGCATGTCCAGTCGTATGCGGAGTGTAAGGAAGTATTCCTGTTTCCTGGCCGGTGATGTTGTCGAAGATTGCCTGTCCGTCGGCATCGACCATGGACAGACGAAGATCAAGGATAGGGCGGAACACCTTGATAATCCCATCCGCATCTTTGCGCACAATCATTTGCTCCCAGCGGCGCTGCCCGTAGCCCTGATACCAGATGCCCGGCCGTGATTCGCCGGTCAGGCCGTCGCGCATGGTCAGCGGCAACTCATTTGAAGAGTAGATGTTGTGTTCCAGCAGCGACTCAACCTCGGAGCTTGATTGCACCGTCAGCCGTTCCCATGATTCGTACTCGGTCATTTTGGAAAGCAACAGATGGGTGGGCGCATCGTTGAAACTCCATTGGCCGTGGCAGACCTGACAGGCAACCTTGTGTCCATACTGCCGGTGCGCCGGATGGCGGAGCGATGGCACGACATGTTCTTTGCCGCCTACCCGTCCGGTCAGGACTAAGGCCTGATTGCGAATTCGAAGCTGATTAAGGGGAGGGGGCGGTTGGTCCGGCTGCCAACCGTGGCAGCTCTTGCAGGTGATGGCGGTTCCTTGGTTATGGCCGCTGTCCCGGTGACAGTCGATGCAGATCATGCCTCGTTGCTGGTGGATATCCGGAGCTAGATCGTGCGATTCAACCCCGTAGGGGCGGGGAGGGGTATTCCGGCTGGTCTGCAAGGTGTAGGGCGTGCGGTATTCCCAGTTGTAATCGTGCTCGTACCGACCATGGTAGTCGCTGCCTGCATAATTGCCGTAGTGGCAACTCAGGCATTGAGTATCTGTGGGCGTGACAAAGACGTGGCTGTGCATGGCACCGTCCTTGAAAGACAGATGGCAGGCGCTACATCCGGTGCCGTGGGTGACGGCGGCATAGTCGTCACCCTTGGCATACACATGACAGCGCAGGCAGCGGCGACGGAGCATGTCGTCGGCTAGAGCAAGCGGACCGGAAAATGAGTCAGTGTCAGGAATGTCCCTTGGTGCACCCAGGCGACTCTCCGCGCCGAAATGACGGCGAATGGTGTTGATTTTGTTGTCGAGGGTGAAATGGAGAGAGCGGGATGCGGCCTCCACCTGTTTTGGATGACAACTACCGCAAGTTGCCACCATCCGGTCTGGATGGCTCGGGCGAGCAATCAGTCCGGCATGTGCTGTGTCGGTATGACTTTCGTTGTCGACGCCACCATGGCATGAAGTGCAGGCGAGTTGGTGAGCAGGATCGAGCTTAACCTGGTCATGACAACCCTTACAACCGATTTTTACCGGTGGCGTTATCGCTGGCTGGGCTACCTGTTGCTGTCGGGATTTCGGAGGGTTAGCCTCCTCGGTTCGGCAGCCGCTTAGCAATACAACGATTATGAGGCATGAAGCGAATAGGCGATTCATATTCTTGACACTCTACCATAAAATTGCTACATCAAGAAACCTCAAACCGCGCTCTGCGGTAGTATAACCAGCCTCAACGCCGATATAGCTCAGTTTGGTAGAGCGACTGATTCGTAATCAGTAGGTCTCCGGTTCAAGTCCGGATATCGGCTCCAGTAAATTCAAGTAGTTATTGGAACGGAGCGACCGGTGGACAATTCCACTGGTCGCAAACTGGTTGTGGGGGGACACATAAACGTAGAAACTTTGAATGGCGTGGTTTGATGGTACTTTAGTAAGCTCGCGCGCGATTCTGCACCTTCTTGCGCCCGATTCAGAACCGCGTTTTCTGCGCTTTTAAAGTCCCTTTAAAAGCGAAAATAGTTTTTCGATTTTCTCACCTTCCGCATTATCCATCGCCTCCTTTTTCCTTATCAGGAACCTGCTCACCTGGGTTGAATCGCTTTTTGTTTAAGATGTCCGGATCTGGTCCGAAAAGAACAAATGAGCGTGTAAAGTTCTGTAAACGGAAGGGTCATCCCGAAATCAGCAACCTCAAGGAGCAACGATGCAGGTAGGTAACGCCACAACTCTCGCCACCATATTTCTCCGAAACAATACCACCGTTAAGGCGACAACATTTGAACCGGAGGAATCTTTTGTCCTCAAAGAACTGGATGTGCCTCTCCAGAAGGCGCCAGGCGATAGGTCGGCCTCCTATTTTCAAAATCTGCTTTCCATGCCCGGCATCAACGAATACCAGAACCACCTCGAAAAGCAGGGGCAGATGGAACAATCCATGGTGATCAGGAAAGGCAGCCAGGTGGTAGGAGCAGTCGGTCGAAATGGTGGGGCTACGTTTCAGGAGTCCGCAATCCAGGGATTATGGAAAAGAGCGAACAGCAATCCGGCAGCCTTTACCCAACTGCTTAGACAGCAAGGTTATGAAGTGGAGAACTATCAACCGGGCGACGGCCCCAGCTATGCCGAGGTTCATGGAATGATCCACCACGAGAGCTATGATACTCTCGTTGCCCGGCAGTCGGTTGAATACTGCCGGGAACTTTCCAGTTGGTTGGGGTGCTCTGTTTACTGAGTTGCGAGTAGCTGTGGGACCCATCCCCATCCGACCTGGAGTTGTCCCAACTACCGAAGAGAAAACAAAAGCATTCAGGCGGCAAATTTTTTCTGTTCAGCCGCGATGAACTTGCCAAACTGAATGTCCGTCTTCGTAACATGAGTCAAGAGCCAGCTGTTGAGGAAGGTCAACAGCTCAAAGGAAACCAGGCTTTTGTTACATAAAAATCCAGCCTGAATATCCTGGAGCCGTTTGGCAAACTGATCATGGAGGGCTTTGTGGCTGTCGTAATCAGGATAATTACAATCCCGCATCAAAGTCTCTTCCGTGCAAAAATGGTATTCTGTATAGCGCGTCAACTCATTGAAAATTTTAGCCAGATCACAGTCCTGCACCTCATTTACAAAACTCTCATAAATTATATTAATCAATAAAACAAGGTAGCGATGATGATCGTCCAGCTCATCAATCCCTATCGAATATCGTACGTCCCAGGTTGTGAGATTCATTTTATCCTTCTTGTGTGTCATACCGAGGCAATATTCAACATTGCCCTTCAAACCAGTTTTGCTCTCCATGTGTATAGTTGTACCTCATGAGTTCGGGGAACATAACACTTCCTTTCCCTTGCGCAAAGCTCGAAATCGTAATCCAAGTCATTCTGTCACTTGCATCCGTTGCCGATTAAAAGCTCCGTCCGCACCTGCGATCGACTCTTTTCCACCCTATTCACTGAGTACTTCAGTTCTATTTCCTCGATAGTAAATCGCTTGAATATTTCGCGGTCATTGGGCGTATCGTTGATGGTCATCAGAAACCGGCCCTGGATATCGCTGAGCACATTGGCAAGGTCGTAAGAATCCTGCTCCACAAAGTTGTGCTTGTAGCATTTGAAATCCCAGTACGGCGGATCGAGAAAGAATAAAATGTGTTCTCGGTCAATAGCGCGGGATCAGATCTCTGGAATCGAGACACTCGATTATGACGTGCCTTAGGCGAATTCACGCGTCCTCGAGCAACCCTTGCAGCGTGAACAAGTTCAGCCCAGGGGCGCCAGTAGTCGATGTGCCAAAGTTTCGCCCATGGATGCGACCGTCGAACGCTGTTCTTTGCAGATAGAGATAGCGGGCGGCCCGCTGGATATCGGTGAGGGGGGTGTGATTGACCTGCATTAACCGCTCAAATTCGCCCCGTGCGATCAGGGCGTATTTGAACTGGCGGTGCAGTTTCTCGGGGTGGTGCTTGACTGTTCGATAGAGGGTGATCAAATCCCGGTAAAGATCGTTGATGATTTTGGTTTTATTGGTTTTTTTGGTAAAGAAGTCGTTAGCCGCTTCGGCGAACACCTCGACCTAGCATTGGTGTTCCGGGAATTTGGAAATATTGATTATCGTTTAATGAATTCAAATTGACAATTATTTGTTACATGGCAAAATGTTGTATTATATCATGTAATTAGATGGAAAAAAGGTAGATCTGTCAGGTTTACGGGTTTTATGAGAAGTATTAAAAAAGTAGTCAGCCTGTTGTGAAATGATGGCTAGATATGCAGGATTGGTTTCTAGGGTGAAAAAATGCTAAGTTTGAATATCCATTTTGAACAGAAGTCCAATCCGGAGTGTGGGAGGTTCGGAAAATCTCCACTTTCCCCTTGAAAAACTTTTCATGGATGATCCGAATAAAGCGCGTTCTAAAAGGTGGCCGACCCCTCGGCCGGCAGGTTATTTACCGTTAGGCGTCAGAGGTGCTATTTCGCGGAAGGCCATTCAGGCAACTTAGCCAATAAAATCGAAGCGAAGGAGATATAATGCTGCTTAAGAACAAGAATGCTGTGATATTTGGAGGCGGTGGTGCGATCGGGGGTGCTGTTGCGCGGGTCTTCGCAAGGGAAGGCGCAAAGGTCTTCATCGCCGGGCGAACACAAGCCAAGCTCGATTCCGTAGCACGAGACATCGCTGCCGAGGGTGCTAACATCGAGACGGCGCAGGTCGATGTGCTGGATGAACGGGCCGTCGAGAACTTTGCCGGCGCAGTCGCCGCGACGGCCGGCGGGATCGATATCGCGCTGAACGCCGTCAGTTTCATGCATGATCAGGGAACTCTGCTCGCCAACCTCTCGCTGGAAACCTACATGCATCCGATAGACAGGTTTCTGCGATCGCTATTCATAACGAGCAAGGCCGTGGCGCCCCATATGGGTAAGAGTCGCCCTGGTGCAATCCTGACGCTGACGGCGCCTGCGGCGAAGATGGCTGTGCCCGGTCACCTTGGCCACATCGTGAGCTGTGCCGGGATTGAGGCGTTTTCGCGAGCGTTGGCCGCCGAGCTTGCACCGCGCAATGTACGGGTGCTCTGCATCCGACCTCACGCCATCGCGGACGCCCCCGAAGCTGGTTCGTACACAGGCGCCTTGTTCGAGACGAAGGCCAAGGCCGCCGGCATCTCGGTGTCCCAATGGCTCAGCGGCGCTGCGCAGACAACGATGCTCAAACGCCTACCGACTTTAGCCGACGTCGCGGAGACAGCCGCGTTCCTGGCCTCTGATCGGGCGGGCGCTATGACCGGAACTGTCGCCAATCTGACGTGCGGCGCGCTTGTCGATTAAACAAGGCTACTCGACAACCGGTTGTGGCCGATGGTCCGCTGTGTAGCCCGCCGTTGAACCGGAGCGTTAGTGCGCCGCGCAAAGCGTGGCGCATCTTGCCGGGTGCAAGTCCTGGCATGGTAAGGGGATAACCACCCCACCATTACCGAGTGTTGCGCCTCTGGCGGAGCGGTTATCGCGGAACATCTGCGGTTTCCTGCGAACAAGAGAGGTGAAGCGTACACAGGGAATGTTATAGGCCGTTTGGGGTCGCAGCCCCTTAGAGCTGGTATCGCTTCGAAAAGTTGTTCCGGATTGGTGAGCGTTGTAACGTACGTGAAACCTGAATGAGCCAGGCGCTTTGGTGAGCCTGGGGAGAGCCGGCGGAGTTCTCAAGCTATGGCATGTAACAAGAGATGCGTCATGAACGCGGGAGGCCCTTATCATTCCTGACTGGAACCAGACAGGTAAGCGCGCCGTACCCCGACAAAGGGGAAAGCAGCTGATGGTGGTAAGGGATTCGGATCACCTCATAGTACTCCGAGACGGTAGGGCCGATCACATGGGGAAGGGGGTGACAGTCATAAGCAGTCTGCAAAGGCAACTCGCGCCGGACAATGTCGGGCCGGATCCCGTCGAGCCAACCTTCCTGCAGGCAATATCCATAAAGGCGGGATCTGCGAAAACCCATCGATTCCAAAACCTCTACAGCAGCTTGAATGGACCTCTTTTGTATGAGGCCTGGAGCAACCTGAACAAACGGGGTGCACCGGGAGTCGACAAGGTTACTATCGCTCAGTATGCGGAAAATCTTGGCGACAACATCAAGCGGCTGGTGGAACGCCTGAAACGGAATGACTACCGAAGTCGGTTAATCCGGCGGAAGTACATTCCCAAAGGCAATGGTAAACAACGGCCCCTCGGCATCCCGGTGGTAGAAGACCGGTTGCTGCAGGGTGCGGCGAGGCTCATACTGGAGGCCATATTTGAGCAGGATTTTCATGCTGCCAGCTATGGTTACCGTCCGGGTATCGGTGCACAGCAGGCTGTGAAGGACCTGAACTTCGAACTGCAATTTGGACGATATGGCTATGTGGTGGAAGCCGACATCAAAGGCTTTTTCACCAACATCGATCATGATTGGCTGTTGAAGATGGTAGCCGAGCGAGTGGATGACAAGCCCTTTCTCGGGTTGATCGACAGCTGGTTGAAAGCGGGCATCCTTGAGCAGGATGGGACGGTGTGCCATCCGCATACCGGGACGCCGCAAGGGGGTGTGATTTCGCCCATCCTGGCGAATATCTATCTGCACTATGCCTTGGACCACTGGTTTGAAAGGGTGGTCAGGCCGCGCTGTCGGGGGCAGGCATATCTCATCCGTTATGCGGATGATTTTGTCTGCGCCTTTCAGTATCGTATGGAGGCGGAGCAGTTTTACCGGGTACTCCCGGAGCGGTTGGCCAAATTCGGCCTTGAAGTCGCGCCGGAAAAGACCTGTATTCATCGCTTCAGCCGATTTCATCCAGGGCGGGAAATACGGTTTACCTTTCTCGGCTTCGAGTTTTACTGGGAGAATGATACGAAAGGCGTGCCAAGGGTGTGGAGGCGGACAGCCAGGAAGAAGCTGCAGGCAAGCATTAAAGCCTGCCGGGCATGGGTGAGGTCAAACCGGCATGTCCCGCTGCCGAAGTTGATCCCGACGATGATCCGTAAGGTGCGTGGGCATTACAACTACTTTTGTGCTTGTGGCAATACCTCTTCGTTGTGGATATTCTACCAGGAAGCAGTGAGGGCACTGTACAAATGGCTGAATCGAAGGAGCCAAAGGCGTAGTCTGACCTGGGAAGGACTGAAGAGGGTGCTGACGACCTATGTGTTTCTGGCGCCAACTGAATACAGGCAGGCGAAAATGAATCGGGGGCTTGCGTGAGGATCGACCTTTCTGCGCGAGTGATTATGACTGAGGAGCCCGGTGCGGGAATACCGCACGCCGGGATCTGTGCAGGGGACGCTGGGTG
>Ga0074197_1000903_pt1 | contig 30326 bp, 27 predicted proteins | sample EPASupsiteSAE305_FD_64526 | JGI IMG/M metagenome (GOLD analysis project Ga0074197, IMG submission 64526) | Bioremediated contaminated groundwater microbial communities from EPA Superfund site, New Mexico - SAE3-05 reassembly with SPADES | ecosystem: Environmental > Aquatic > Deep subsurface >...
TATAGATATGTTGATCTTCCATTCTACAAGTTTACGCTTTTTCAAAGCGTCATGAAAACCTTTAGGTTTTCAAACTTTCCTCTATACAACCCGAGGCAAGCCTCGAGGAATTCTCTTGATTAACCAGAAAGAGTGCCTTTACAATGGCCGTAGTCCCCAAAGCTCCGCCTGTTAAAGCCACGGCGGTTAAAATCAAAACATCTCTTTTTGAAAAACCGTTAAGTTGCTGGTATTCTTTGTAAAGAAACAGGTTCATCAATAAAAATGGCAGCAGGTGGAGTACCATCACCACAAACGAAACATCAAGATTGAAAAGCCTTGGTGTAAGTACCACCCCGTCGAACCCCCACATGATGGCCGCCAGTCCTATAGCTATACTTCCTGAAAACAATGTAACTTTTGACATATTAATTTTGAAAAAATTCATCCTTAAAATTGACCAAATACAATCGTTCTACCGGACGGGTAAAAGCCGTGTAGAGCCAACGCAGGAATTCGGTGTTCAGCATCTCGTCGGTTATCCAACCCTGATCGATAAACACTGCTTTCCATTGGCCCCCCTGCGCTTTGTGGCAGGTAACCGCGTAGCTGAATTTAACTTGCAGGGCATTAAAATACCGGTTCTCTTTCACCTGTTTGACGCGGTCGCGTTGGGTTTTTAATTCGGCATAATCTTCCATTACGCTTGCAAAAAAGCGTTGGTTGTCCTCGCCCGACAAAGCTGCTTTTTCTGAACTCAAGGTATCCAGCATAATTAAGGTATCTATTTCAAGATCATCGTAGTCTAAAAACCTCAGCGACACATCGGCAAAGCGGAACCCGTATATTTCTTTGTATTTACCGATACGGGTGATTTCGGCAATATCGCCATTGGCAATAAATTCGGTTTTACTTTTCTCCTCTTCGGTCAACCAGAAATAGTTGTTTTTAACCACCATTAAATAATCTCCGGTAGCAATTTCATCCTCGCGCCAGAGGATGGAACGCCTGATTCCTTCGTTGTAGCGGTTAGCCCGCTTGTTTGAACGACAGATCACGATGGTTTCGTCCACCCCAAACTCGCGGTAGCAGGTATCGAGTTCTTCAATCAAATCGGTACCACCCAAGCGGCGTATGTCGGTAAACCCGGTAAGGTCAAGGTTCGGATACCCAATTGCATTTTCAAACACCAAATCCCTGATGCGGGTGGCATTGGTCAAAATTCCGGAGTCCAGTTCCTGCCTGACTACTTGCTTTAGTTCCACTTCATCAACTTCAAAACCCATTTGATCAATCGTTGCAGAATCGAGTGCCGGGCTGATAGCCAGACCAACCGGAGGAAGCTGGGCCGTATCGCCCACCAAAATCAGTTTGCAGCCGGTTCCGCTATACACGTATTCCATCAAATCGTCTAAAACCTTACCGGAACCAAACACCGAGTTGTCCATCGAACTGTTCGAAATCATCGAGGCTTCGTCCACAATAAATAACGTATTCTGATGCAGGTTCCGGTCCAACGCAAATGTCCCGATTCCTCCTTTCACGCTTTTTTGCCGATAAATTTTTTTATGGATGGTTAAAGCTGTTTTTCCTGAATAGTTCGAAAGCACTTTGGCTGCCCGGCCTGTTGGTGCAAGCAATACCGATTTGAGTTTCAATTCAGGCAAAGCTTTTACCAAGGCACTCAGTACAGATGTTTTTCCTGTCCCGGCATATCCTCTGATAATAAAAACTTTGTCCTGCGATTTACTTTTATCGGTAAACTCCCAAACAAAACCGGCCAATTTTTCGAACAACATTTTTTGCTCCAAAGTAGGCTCATATCCAAGATTTTTAGCGAATAATTCCGATAGATGATTTTTTATCATTATGCTAGGAAAATTATGGTTTCGGAGTTGCCAAACTAAAATAATTTCTAAATTTGCATCCAAACTTATAAAAATAGTTTTGATGTTCTTATGGAATTTTTTCTAAAAAGACTCATTAAACGGTAAAGTTTAAAAATACCTGAGAATAGGGATAATAAATAAAATAAATTAAACACATAAATTACAATGAAAACTGTCATTCAAATTGTTTTAGGAATCTCGATAGTGGTTTTATCTTATTTTTTAGTTGAAAGTATTATGAAGCCCATACGTTTTAAAAAAGAACAAACCCATCGTTACAGCGTGGTCATCCAAAACCTTAAAGACATACGTACAGCTCAGTTAGCTTACAAAGATGTTTATGGAAAATTTACCGGGAGTTTCGATACCTTAATCAACTTTGTTAAACACGATTCATTGGTCATTATTAAAAAGATTGGTGAAATTGACGAAGACCTTTTGGGAAAAATCACTGAAAAAGAAGCTATTGCTCAAGGTTTGATCAAACGTGACACCATCCGGGTGAATGTATTGGATTCTATCTTTGCAGACAATTTTGCTATTGATTCCTTAAGGTATATTCCATTTTCTGATGGCAAACAATTCAATTTAGCCGCAGGCGAGGTTGTAACGGGCTCAAAACTGAAAGTAAAAGTTTTTGAAGCCAAAGCCCCAAGCAAATACATTTTGCAAGGAATGAATAAACAAATGGTTATCAACCTGAACGATGGTTTGGAATATCCAGGTTTGAAAGTAGGTTCGCTGATTGAAGCCAACAACGCTGCCGGCAACTGGGAATAATATTTAAAATAACCGACGTTGGTAAATAACATTCAATTTATAGACAAGTCTTTTTCGATTAAAAATATTGCAAATTATCATTTGTCCCTTCAGCTAACACTGAAGGGATTTTCTTTTTGCATCCTCGACCGGGAACGCAACAAATTCATCGCTTTTGGAAACCATTTGTTCCCAAAAATCTCACAATTTAAGGTATTGGCACCTGAGGTAGAAAGCATCTTACAAAAAGATACTAATTTGAATTTACCTTACCAACATGTAAAACTGTTGTTTGCCACCCCAAAATTTACGTTTATCCCATCGTCCCTATTCGATCCCAATACGGTTCAACAAGTTTTCGGGTTCAATCATAAAATAGGAACGAACGAAACCATGCTTCAGAATTTCGTTTATGGAAATTCGTCGTATGTGGTTTATGCCATTCCATCGGGTATTAAATCCGTTTTTGAGCAACAATACCCGGCCATAAAAATTTATCACCAATCGTGCCCATTAATTGAAGAGGTGTTGTTGAAATTCAAACTCTCTGAATCAAAACTTCAGGTTTTTGTAAATGTATATCCCGATTTCTTCGATTTTGCGGTGTTGGATCAGGGGGAACTAAAGCTTTTTAATTCCTTTGCCTATCAATCGGTGAACGATTTTCAATATTTTATATTGAATTCCTTCGACCAGATGGGGCTATCGCCATCGCAGGTTCCACTCAATATTTCGGGGATGATTGCAAAAGATGATTCCAAACTGGAACAGATTAAAAAATACATCAAAACCATCGAATATTTGAACAAACCCGCTCATTTCGATTACAGTTATGGTTTTCAGGAAATTCCCGAACATTATTTTACACACATGATAAACCTTTACCAATGCGGATAATCAGCGGAAAATACCGGAAAAAAAATATTGTTCCTCCTAAAAATTTCAGGGCCCGTCCGACCACCGACATGGCTAAAGAAAGCCTTTTTAACATCATTGAAAATGAATTTGAGGTAGAATCGCTCAAAGTGCTCGATCTTTTCGGAGGAACAGGCAGCATCAGCTACGAATTTGCTTCAAGAGGCTGTAACGACGTCACTTGCGTGGAATTGAATTTCAATCACTATTCATTCATTAAAAAAATGATAGGAGAATTGAAAATGGATTCCCAGATTCAACTTATAAAAGCCAATGTTTTTAGCTATTTGAGCAAATGCGGAAGCACTTTTGATTTAATATTTGCTGATCCTCCGTATGACTTAGAAGGCATAGAAACCTTACCTGATTTGATATTTAAGCATAATTTACTGACCCCTGAAGGAGTATTTATTTTGGAACATTCCAAAAACAAATCCTTCGAAATACATACACATTTTCATTTGCAAAAGAATTATGGAAGTGTGAACTTCAGCTTCTTTAGATAATACCATGGCTATCTGGACTCAATATTTTTTCCCGGTTTTCAATGCAGTTTTCATTATTCTGATGGTTGCCCTGCTAAGTGGTATTTTGGTCCGGAAGAAGATTTTAGTCGATAGCCATATCGAAGGATTGTCGCATATCTTGGTTCTTATACTCTTACCCTGCCTTTCCTTCTCAAAAATTATCCAGTATTTTAAACCTGAAGAATCGGAATATTGGTGGTTACTACCAATAACTGCATTAGCCATGATTGGCCTGGGGATGCTAATTTCAGGGATTTTTTATGCAAGAAAATTAAACGTTAATAAGAAATTCATTGCCATTTCGTCGTTCATGAACGCCAATTATATGGTTTTGCCTATTGGTCAACTGGCTTTTGCCGACCAGTTTGATCAGTTTGCGGCTTATACTTTTTTATTTGTGTTGGGCGTAAATCCCGCTTTATGGAGTGTGGGAAAATACTTGATTACGGATAGGACAAAACAAAAATTTTCGATTAAACAGCTGATGACTCCGCCATTTAGTGCCATTATTCTGGCAGTTGTATTGGTATTATTGGGGCTGCATCCCTACATTCCCCATCTGGTGATTGAACCCATCGACTTTATCGGGCAGGCAGCAGTTCCTGCAGCCACATTGGTTTTAGGGGCCACCATCGGTTCGGTTTCATTGCGTAAGTTACCTCCCATTTCCGATATTTTAAAAGTAATCAGTACCAAACTTTTTTTCCTGCCACTCATCACCATCATCATTTTAAAGGGAACCCATATTCTTGACTCAAATCCTCTGTTGGCTGACTTAATTGTGATAGAAGCGGCAGTAGCACCTGCTTCAAATCTGGTTGTTCAGGTTCGGAAGTATGGCGGCGATGGCCAAAATGTGGGTTACTTAATGTTCATTTCTTATGTGGTGTGTTTGTTAACCATTCCAGCCTGGTTCTCCTTATGGAAGTTACTAAACTAAGAGCCCGTATCAAAAAAGCAATTGGTACATATCACATCTTATTATTAACTATCTTATTTTGTGTTGTTTAGTAAATCACACGCTTGGTGTTTGAATAATTATTTTACTTCATGTATGGTATAAAAGAGAATGGGAATTTATTTTTCAAAAAAAGCATGATCCTGCTTGGAAGTATTGAAAATTCAGCTATTTTTGCATCGCAATTTTGAAAAACAGTGGGTTAAAAAACCATAAGTTCTAAGTTTGGTGCGGTAGTTCAGTTGGTTAGAATATCGGCCTGTCACGCCGGGGGTCGCGGGTTCGAGTCCCGTCCGCACCGCTCTTTTTCAAATTGCTTTCGTTCATTATTTTGGTGCGGTAGTTCAGTTGGTTAGAATATCGGCCTGTCACGCCGGGGGTCGCGGGTTCGAGTCCCGTCCGCACCGCAAAAAAGAGCTTTAGGGCTCTTTTTTTATTTATTGCCGATTCTATCTATTCAACTTGAATCTGGTTTTTATTCACCTCAACCACAAATCCTTTGTATATTTTTGCCCGTTTTCGGGTATCAACGGTACCATTCACTTTTACGTTTCCTCCGGAAATCAATTGATTGGCCCAGGCACCATTTTCTGCCATTTGTGTGGCCTTCAGCAGCTTGTTTAATTCAATATAGGGCTCACCTTCTGTTGCAGGTTTTAACTTAAAGTTTATCATGGGGTATCTGATTTGCAAATAACCATTCATTCACATCCTTCCGTTTCTTTGATGGAATAGCTGCATCTTTCGGAAAGCCAATGGGAAGTAAGGCCGTCGGCTCCAACGATGAGGGAAGCCGGAACAATTTCCTACACAATTCCATGTTAAAATTACATATCCAGCAAGTGGCCAAACCTGCATCAGTGGCCAGCAATGTCAGGTGATCAATATAAATGGAGGTATCAATTTCAGCATGGTTTTTTCCATCGGCACGGATCCAACCTTCAGAAAGGTTGGCACAAATAAGCATGATGGCCGGAGCCGTTTTCAGCCATTCGCGCGCATAGATTAGGTAACACTTTTCAAGTTCATCCTTTTCGGTAATTATTGATACCCGATAAGCCTGTTTGTTGGCTGCCGAAGGCGAACCACCAGCCAGAGTTGCCAATTGCTGGAGTTTTTCAACAGCAACTTTCTGAGGGCTAAAACTCCGACAAGAATACCGTTCTAATATCGCTTTGGTCAATTCCATAAACTACTCTTTTTTATCCTTCTCCTTTTCGTCGTCATATTCACCTTTCGAAGCTTTTTTAAATTCCGAAATTCCTTTACCCAAACCACGCATCAATTCAGGTATTTTCCGTCCTCCAAATAGCAAAATAACCACCAGGGCAATTAATAAAATCTCCTGCCCTCCAATAATCCCCATAAAAACTGTTGCTTCCATAACATTTTTTTTAACGCTACCAAAATTAAAAACAATTCATCCAAAATGTTATGTTTTGAGATAAACTTTTGAGTGTGCCCGAAGAAAAGATGGAATTTGAGAAATGAATGTAACAGTATCGGAGAAATAAACAGGCTGGCGTAAAAAATAAAAGAAAGGCATCGTTTGCTTCTCAATCAACACTAACTCAATCTATTTGCAACGGTGCCTTTCTCCCCACAAAATTAACCTATAGTAAACTTACACAACAATTAATACCTCTTACTTATTAATTGCTGCTATATAACAAAGGGGTTGGTATAAATGTTCCGGTGAAATCAAAAAAATGTTTAAAAAATTCTGTGATCTGAAAAATTCTAGATCCACGAATTGAGTTTTGATAAAATAGCAATTGCCTTAAACCTGTAGAAAGAAATACAAACATACAGCCTCACCAGCGGATTCAAGGGGTTACATGAACAATCAATTGGTAATACCTTCATTCTGTAACTGAAAGCCTGATTTACGAAAAGCATCCAGAATATTCTCTTCGGGTTCAATAATGTTTTGCTGGTTCCAATATCCATGGTCGTAAATATGTTCCGAATCTGAAAAGATGGTATGGGTCTGAAAAGTCTCTTTGCGGCTAGGGCGTTCAGCATTCAGTGTGTCAATACTTGTGTAAACCATCTCCATTAAAGTGGAAAAATTGCGGTTAAAAAGGTGTTTACGCTTGCGGACTTTCAGTTCCAGTTCTCCTCTCACATATTGAATATAATATTTTCCACTGATGAGTGTGTATTTTACCGTGTAATGGGTTTGTAAGGGTTTTACCCTGGTTTGAACACTTTTACGGATGACAAATAATTTGTCGGAATGCTGGAGCTTTTCAGGGGCAAAACTGAAATCGGCACCTAAAATCGCATAGTTCTGGGCACTTATGTACACCAAGCCTTCGATCAGAGGTTCTGGAATATAGTTTTGTTGCTTAAAACCAATCACATACACCAATTCATTTTGCCAAAGTGTAATATCGTTCAAGTGAAATTGGTAAAGCTGTCCTCCGCTTTTCAAAAGGAATTCGGGCATCACACGGATAATATCGAGTTGAAAACAGGCATCGACTCCACCCCGAAGTTTAACCATCAGGGTATCGTTCTGCTGAATATTGGTAAACTTGCGGGCTTTTACCAATTGGACTTTATCCTCTAAAGAAGCATTTTTGAGCTGTGGTTTGTATCCCGACATCAGAGCTTCGGAATAAATGGAATATTTCCGGTCGGTTTTAATGGCCTCGCGATAAAAAGCCTGATAATTGTAAGGTTGGGTTTGATAGTTCTCATTTACCATCTCGCGGGCTTTTTTAATGATGTACAATGGATCTTTGGAACGGACTATTACTTCCTGTATCGAGATGGTCCCCTCTGTCAACCAAATAATGCCGTCCTCCGGAAATTGGCTGATGGGACATTCCAAGTTGTAGTAACCAAGGTAGGAAAATATGAGGGTGTCGGTGATTAACCGGCTAGGGATTTTAAGCTGGAAAGCACCGCCTTCATTGGTCATTGTGCCCAGATAAGTGCTTTTAACAGAGATTGAAGCAAAAGGTAAAGCTTCGTGGGTTATCCGGTTTTTCAGTAGCCCCTTTATTACCATAAAATTGTCAATACCGGCTTTCAGGGTATTGGTTTCAATGGAAATGGGGTGAATCACCACTTGATTTTTAATAACTTCGTATGAAAATGCCGGGTTGTGCAGCAAGGTATCAAGAACCCGTTTCAATGACCATTGAGTACACTGAAAGGTTACCAGGCCGTTTCCATTAATCTGCCGGGCATTGTAGGTAAAATAGCACTGGCATTGCTTCGAAAGTAAATCAAAAATCTTATCAAGCGCCAATTTTTCCACATCAAGGGTTACCGACATTTGCAAAAAATCGGGGCTGCCAGGTTTTGTCTGTGCCTGCAACACATTCAAACCTACGAAAAGCCCTAAAGCCAAGAATTTGTACCTTATGATATTGCGCAATGAAATAGGTTTTTAAAATTACCAATGTACCAAACGATAGCTTTCCCCTTTTTTATCAATGTCGATTTCCAATGCCAACGCAATGGATGCCACAATTTCGTCCAACGAAATATCGTCGAAGGTTGTGGTTATCAATAAATTATTTAACGAGCTATCGCCAATTTCAATTTGACTATGATACGCATGATTGATGTCTCGGATAGCCTCATCCAATGTCACGGCTTTAAAAACCAGTTTGTGATCGACCCAGCTTTTAAAATTGTGATGTTCATTCGAAGTTTTATCCAGGTTCCCTTCACGGTAAGTTCCTTTATCGCCGGGTAATAGTATCACTTTATTTTGTTGGGTGGTGTTTTCATACACTTCCACTTTTCCGGTGGCCACTACCACTTCCATGAATTGCTGGCGGGTGGTTACGTTAAACGAAGTTCCTAATACTTTCACGCTCGAAGCGGTTCCTGCCACCACAAAAGGTTTTTGCGCGTTGGGAGTAACTTCAAAAAAAGCTTCTCCCGAAAGGGTAACCTCCCGTTGTTTTTGGTTAAACATCGGGTTATATGTTAACTGGGTCTCAACATTTAAAAACACGACACTTCCATCGGGCAGTTCTATCCGTTGGGGAACCTCGGTATGGTTGGCAATGGTTGTGACCGACGAAGTCGGTTTATTGAAATACCAAACAGAAGTAATTCCGATTAAAACAACGATGGAAGCCGCCACGCTCCAGATTGTACGCATCGGTAGTTTGGTTTGAATTGGCGCCTTAATAAGGTTTTCGTCCGATAGGCGTTGGTGCAGGTTGTTCCATGCTTTATCGGTATCGAAGGATTGTATCTCTTGCATATGATTTATTATTTCCCAAGTTTTAGTACACGTTTCAAATTCTTTGAATTGCTCCCTCGATAAGTTTTTAAGTTCCATCGACTGAGCTTCATGATGATTCCCGTCTGCCAGCCATTTGGCATAGTCGGAATAGTTCTGGTGTTTAGAGTTCGTTTTCATAGTTACTCGGTCATGTGAAATTCTGCAAAACTTTGACGAAAGGCTTTCAAGGCTTTTCCCATATCGGCTTCCACTGTTTTAACCGACAGGGAAAGTTTGTCTGCAATTTCCTGATATTTAAAGCCATAAGTCCGATTCATTTGGAATATTTTACGGCACCGCAATGGCAATTGCTGCAGAGTTTTTTTATAAACCAGATAGAGCTCACCTGTTTGCATGGCATCGTTTGTTGAATAGGTGGCCGCGGCAATGGTCATCTGGTTGGCGGCATATTTATCAACTACCTGCTGGTGTTCAATGTAATGCAGGCATTTGTTGTAAACCGCTTTGTATAAATAAGCATTCAAAGAACTGTTGATTTGAAGGGTTTCCCGGTTTTTCCACAACAAGTAAAACACCTCCTGGACCATCTCCTCGGCCACTTCACGGTTGTGAAGTATCTTCAGACCATAACCACAAAGACCGGGATAAAGAGAACGGAAAAGGCTTTCATACACCTTTATGTTTCCAGCTTTTATCTGTTTTATCTGTTCAAAGTCGCTCATAGGTAGTTCTCAGTTTCCCAAATGTAGTTTTTTAAGTTAGTCTAAACAATAACAATCTGCATCATTTTAACAGAGAATTACCGTAACGTGGTTTTAAGGGTTCGTAAAATGCGTTACGGTAATTTCTGTAGAATGCGGAGCCTATTTGGCTTTGTCTAAACTTTTCTTAATCTTTTTGATGGCCGATTCAATGGACTGTTCAGGCTCAATGGTGTTGTATTCGCCCCAGAAATCGCCATCAGCAAAACCATCTACGGTTTCTGACATCACCACGTTCATTTTTAAGCGGTCCGATGCTTTGAATGGTGCACTGTCGGCAGGTTTCCAGTCGGTGACAGCCATCTCTACCATGGTTGAAAAGGTATTGCTGAACAACCGTTTCTTCCAGTTTACTTTAAAAACCACTTCCCCACGGGAATAGCTGTAATGCCATTTGCCATCTTTTTCGGAGTAATTTACCAGGTAATTGGCAGCTGTGGGATACACAGTGACACCCATCGGTTTGCGTTTGATAAACATGCTGCTGGCTTCTTCTTTATTTTCGGTGTTCAAATTGAACGACAGACTGGTGATGGCAAAATTGTCCACATCAATGTAGAACCGGCCGTAGAACAGGGGTGTTGTAACATGCGGGCGTTGTTTGAATTCAATCACGTAGTTTAAGCGGCCATCCACGCGGGTAATGTTCACGTAGGAATAGTCATACGAATCAAGGACATCATCAGAAAGTATCATGTAAGGATCTTTCATCACATCGAGCATCAGTGTTGAGTATGGGCCTCCCTGGAGCTTGAACAGCAGGGTATCCATCTTTTCCACGTTGGTGCTTTTTCTTCCTTTAAACAGCTTGATCTGGTCCTGTTTGTAATTGCTGTATCCTTGTTTATAGATCTGCACTACAGCCTCAGAAAGACCAATATACGACCAGCGTTTTTTAATGGTCTCACGATAGAATGCCGTCATCAACAAGGGTTCGCTAGAGTAATTTTTGTTTTTGTTCTCAATTACTTTATCAATCAAAATCCTTGGATCGTTGGGAAAGATGTTGATTTCGGTCAGTTTTACCGATATTATAACCAATTGGAGCAGGTTCTCTTTACCCTCTTTTAATTCCTTGATGGGTATACTGAAGTTCTCATACCCAATAAATGAGATTTTCAGGTTACTCCCCAGGTTTTCGGTTGGGATTTTGATGCTGAACCGGCCTTCGGTATTGGTTACCGTGGCAATGTTACTTCCTTCGACGGAAATAGCCGCAAAAATCAAGGGCTGCTGGGTTTCTTTGTCCAATACCTTTCCCTGGAATGTTTTGTAGGTGGGATCGATGGTTTGGGTTTTCTTTTTAGCTGCAAAAACATCAGTAGTTGATACCGCAACCGTAAAAACAAGCAACAAAGCTACGATGGCTTGTTTTTTTATTTTTAGTAGTGTTCTCATGGCATTGTATTTTTAAGGTTAATACTCTAATTTTTTTGTTTTACTAATTGACCGCCATGGTTTGCCCCACCCTATGAATTTTTAAAATTTATTTTTGGAATATTCTCTGTCTCCCGTAATTGTATGGTGTTACACCTAATATTCTATGTTCTGATAAAATGTGTAGCTTGTGTCAAGTATCAAGATTTCAAACACAAGTTAATGAACCAATGAATGTTATTACCAAAAATATGGAATTATCTTATAACAAGTTTTATTAGAATATTCAAGATAACCCTGCAATTCATTTTTTAAAGTTTTGTCTTCCAGGTTTGTCCTTGTTACCAAGTAAAACAATCGACAAACAGATGGGTATTATGCTCCAAAGAGAACCAAAGAGTAATGGAAACCCTAAGGACTGGATAATTGAACCTAAATATGCAGGATATCTGACTGTTTTATATAACCCGGTTTGACAAACAACATGTTCTCTATTTGTTTGTATCCGGACTGTACTTGAGAAAAATCTATTTTGCTTTTGGGCAACAAGAAACAGAAGTTGTCCTAATATTGTTAGAATTATCCCTATGAGATTTATGCTCCAATGAAAATCGGGAGACCAACGATAACGTCCGGAATCAAGGCCTGCAATTACATACATTGAAATTGTAACAAGGAATGATAATCCCAAAATGGTTTTATCCCATCTTTTAGTACCTTCTCCAGGTTTTAAACGTTCGTTTAACAATTCTGAATCTATCCGTACGCAGTGTAGTTTAATAAAAACATGATAAGACCAATTGTTACATAAATATAACGTTTGATGGACTAGGTAGTCAAAGGGGGTCACCCCAAGCCTTTCACAGAACCGTATCCCGATGAAAAAAATAGGGACAGGCTGTGTCAGTCTCCAGTCATACCGCTCTTCTAATATAGCTTATTTTTGTAGTTCATCCCATTGCTGGTTGGCAATTTATTCAGCTATATTAGCTAACCCCTTCGCTCCGCTCCCATTACGGGAGCATCATTACTACTACGAGTTAGTCTGCCTCCTGATTAATTATCGGGATTCTCAAGTTCCATAGCCGTGCCCGGATAAAGTTCTTGCCTCTTGTAAGACGCCTGCCATACAACCGGTAAATAGGTATCCGTTGTACTTATCACCGCATTCATACCTCTACGGCTTTTGACAGAATGTCCCACTTTCTCGACACTTTATCAGAGGTTCACTTTCATTCATCTCTTTTACACTTACCTGATAACCTCATGGATTATATTTTCCTAAACGCTCAGCACCATATCTCTTTACTACAGAACCTTTAGGTGGTTTGAAGCCACTTCCTACAAAGCGACTTCGGTGGGTCGGTTCCACCATCTCTATTAAAGCATGTAGAACTGTTTAAGGCCGATGTTCTACTTCTTGGCACGCATATGAAAAGTAGGCGCTAGCATTGTGCTTCACTTTCAAAAAGCACAAAAGTTGAAGCGGGCTACAACCCTTGAATTTACTACTATTTCAGCTATTGTTTTTATACATGTAGGGTGTTTTTTTATTTTATCGAATAATTAGTCCCAGGTCCTGTCCCAAACTTCTCAATCAAACTTTTTTCAATCAATTCTGGTAAAATCCGTTTAACTGTCGGACTTGGAATGCCAAGTTTTTTTGCAATATCTCCCGATTTACATCCCGCATTATTTTCTATAAAAGTTAATATGGATTTTTCTCGTGGCGATAATCGCGTTTCAACTCCTTTGCTTTCAAGTTTTATCATTAGTTGAGTCTGAATATTTCCAAGAGCATCAAAGAAAAATCGAATCCAATCCGTTACATCTTCATTGGGTCTTTGTGCTTGACAACTTCTTAAAACTCTATAGTATTCAGTTTTTCTACTTTCGATTTCGTGTTCAAAACTTACATATTGAATCCATTTATATCCATGTTTTAGTAAAAGTAAAGTTGAAAGCAATCTGCTCAAACGACCATTTCCGTCTTGAAACGGATGAATGCTTACAAATTCGTAGGCAAACAATGCACATTTTACTAATGGATGAGTTTCATTGTCATTTACATACCAATCAATTAGAAATCTCATTGCATCCTGTGTCGGGAATCCAGCTTCTGTGGTCTGAAATATTATCTGTCGGGTTCCATCGGGAAGTTTGGCTTCTACAGCATTGCTATGTTGCTTGTAATCACCTTTATGCCACTGGTCTTTCTTGCTGTATTTCATTAAAATATTGTGCAAGTTTTTCAGGCTGCTTTCTGTTATTGATATTTCTTCATGTGATTCCGAAATTAAATCAAGGGTTTCAAAATATCCTATAACTTCTTGAGAATCTCTATCGACAATTTTTGTGATGTCAATTTCTTTAAGCAAAACTTCAACTTCTTCATCAGTCATTTTTGAACCTTCAATTCGTGTTGAAGCCCCAACGCTACGAACTGTAGCAATCGTTTTTAATTGCTTTAAACTTTGTCCTTCTTTCTTTTCAATCGTAGTCCATGAAGCATCAAATCGGTCAATTTGACTTATCTGTCGGATTAATTCCCAATCGATATTAAGTATGAATGTATATACTTTATTTTCCATGTTCCAAATATATCAATAGAATCTCAATTTGATACGATATGATTCGTTTTTATTCGATAAATATCCGAAAATCATGATACGATATGAGCTTAATTTATACGATATCGGTTCGTTCAAATTATGACTAACGTCAAAAATTGTAGTTGGTAATCAGTGAGTTACTAATTCCAATTTCTTCCGGTTTTATATCAAATTTAGCCATTTGTTTTTTAATTCTATTTACCAATCCCATCTTCCTTTTTTGGTCCAGGAACAGGTATTCAGTTGGCGGATTGTAAGGTACTTTTTTAGTTACCATCGTCCAAATAATTGTTGCTAGTTTTCTTGCAGTTGCACTTACAGCTGCTTGACGACCTTTTCGATAAGCAATACGTCCGAAAAAGTTTGAAAGGTGGGTATCTTTTAAATTTCCTATTGCATTGGCTGAATGACGTAAAGCAATTTTCAGTCTATTACTCCCTTTTGGAATACGGTTACTCAAGACCTTTCCTCCTGATATTCTATTGTTCGGAGCCAGTCTTAGCCAAGAGCAAAACTCTTTTGCTGATTTAAATTTACTGAATCCATCTATTCCTATCTCGCTCATTACAGCCATTACAGTAGCGTGACTGACACCTTCGATTGCCATTAAATCCACTCCGCCAAAATATTGAAAAGCAATTTGATTAAAGTTCTTGATGTCAACTGCATTTTTATTAATCCTTTTGTATGGTTTGTCTGTTGTTTTAAGTATTTGCTTTTGTGGACTCTTCTTAATCTCCTGCTTCACCAATTGCTCAATTTCCTTATCGCATGCCTTTATCTTCTTTTGAAAAAAATTATAGCTGTCGAACTCTTGTTTTAACCCAAAAAGAAAATCCTTACGATTATTACCATGTAAAGCCTTGGCTATTTCTTCTTTGGGCTTTCTGCAATTGTAATGCCTATGTTCTGCAAGTGAATACGGGTCTAAATTTCCATTGCAAATATCTTCGATTATTTTTAAGCCTGTTTGGCCACAAACATCATTTACAACTACATCTAATCGAAAGTTTAAGAATTTCAGGTACTTCTGCATTTTTTCGAGATGCACTTGCTGCCAATTCTATCCAGTTTGTTCTTTGTCGGCAATAAGTTCGCAGTATTTCTGTTGTTTCGTCCGGCAAAAAACTGCTTGTCAGTAATCCTAATGAATGTAGCTTTTGTATCCATCGGCTATCTTTTACATCGGTCTTTTTGCCTTTGGCATGTTTTGTAAACTTCCCATTACATAAAACTACTTCTAATCCATGCTTTTGTAGTTCCACATACAGGTTTTGCCAGTAATCGCCTGTCGATTCCAATGCTACTGTTGTGATTCCGAAAGACAAAAGCCACTCACAAAGTATAACTAAATCTTCAGCATATACACCAAACTCTTTGACATCTTCTAACGATTGTCCTACTGCAACAAAATGAGATTTGCTACCAACATCTATGCCTGCTGCATTAGCATTGATAATTTCCATTCCAATTTTCTTTTTCAGAGCCATTTTTATCCATTTAATTATTAAAAAAGACTCTCAGGAAATGTATCTTTGAATCGAGAATTATTATGAACGGGGTTACCGAAGTCTCGGTACCACCACTGTAATTATCAACAGGCCTTTGAAATCGTACTTCAAGGGCTTTTTTACATTTCAACCAGAATGCGCCACGAGCTTTAAAAGCACCATTTAAAGAACCGGTCATACAAAGAGTCGTCGCAAAAATAGCTCAACTTTTCATTCGAAGACGCTCCCTCGTTAGCAACAGTAATTAATCAGCCTTGGAGAAATAGATAACTTTTCTATCAATCTATTTTGGAATGTGCTTCCGACATTACTATATTAACATAACACTATTCTCTATTCTCTAACCTCTATTCTCTAACCTCTATTCTCTAACCTCTATTCTCTAACCTCTATTCTCTAACCTCTAGTTTCTAATTCCCAAATTGTTCATAACCTACAAATGGTTTTAAACATGCGGTCTGACGTTGCATCTAAAAAGGTTATTCTCTAGCTTCGTGCTAACTAAACCTAAACAGAACAACTATGAATGTGAGCGAACAAGAACTCAGGTACATGGAATTGCTGGCTAAACGCTATCCCTCTATCCAAAAGGCCAGTACCGAGATTATTAACCTGAAAGCCATCCTAAGCCTGCCCAAGGGAACCGAGCATTTCCTGAGCGACCTGCACGGCGAATACGAGGCTTTTACACACCTGCTAAACAGTGCTTCGGGCGTTATCAAAAAGCGCATCAACGAGATTTTTAAAGATTCCTTGCGCGATTCGGAAAAAAACAGCCTGGCCACGCTGATCTATTATCCCGAGGAGAAAACCCGATGGGTGATGCGCCGCGAAACCGACCTCGACGAATGGTATAAACTGACGTTGCACCGGCTGATAAAGGTCTGCCGGTCGGTTTCGTCGAAATATACCCGTTCCAAGGTCCGCAAAACCCTGCCCAAAGATTTTGCTTACGTGATTGAGGAACTGCTGCACGAGGACGAAAACGAACTGAACAAACAACATTATTACGATGGGATTATTGATACCATCATCAGTACCGGCCGGGCCCGGGAATTTATCATCGAGCTGTGCATCCTTATCCGCAAACTGACCATCGATCGGCTCCATATCGTGGGCGACATTTTTGACCGGGGCCCACATCCCGATCTGATCATCGAAACACTGATGCTTTATAAGGATGTGGACATTCAATGGGGAAACCATGATGTGGTCTGGATGGGTGCCGCCATGGGCTCGCTCCCGCTTATTGCTACCCTGCTGCGCGTGGCGGCCCGATACGACAATTTAAGCACCGTGGAAGATGCCTACGGGGTGAACCTTTTACCTTTGGCCACCTTTGCCATGCAGGTATATAAAGATGACCCCTGCACCCAGTTCCAACCCAAACTTTCGGGCGAACGCGAATACCGTACCGATGAAATCCAGATGGTGGCACAGATGCACAAAGCCATTTCAATCATCCAATTCAAATTGGAAGGACAGTTGATCAAGCGCCGCCCGGAATTCAAGATGGATGACCGTTTGCTGCTCGAACATATCGATTATGAAAAAGGGACCATCCGCATGGGCCGCAAAGTATATCCGTTGCTCGATACTTATTTCCCGACCATCGATCCGGTTCAACCCTACCAGTTGACCGTGCAGGAACAAGAGGTGATGGAACGGCTGCGGAATTCGTTCCAGAAAAGCCAGAAGATACAGCGTCATGTGAAATATCTGCTCAACAAAGGCAGCATGTACCTGAAATTCAATTCCAACTTGCTTTACCATGGCTGCATCCCCATGACTCCCGAAGGGGAATTTAAGAAAGTGAAAATCGAAGGTTCTTACTATGCCGGAAAAGCCTTGTTGGATAAGTTTGACGAGATTATCCGCCAATGTTATTACTACAAGCAAAATACAGGCGAAGACAGCGTGGGCATCGATTACATGTACTACCTGTGGCCCGGACCCGATTCGCCCCTGTTTGGCAAAACCAAAATGGCCACGTTCGAACGCTATTTTATTGCCGATAAGGAAACCCATATTGAAGAAAAAAATCCGTATTTCACTTTACGCGATCAAGAGGAACTGAGTATCAAAATCCTGAACGAGTTTAGCCTGGATCATGAGCATTCACGGATCGTCAACGGACATGTTCCCGTAAAATTTAAGAAAGGCGAAGACCCCGTGAAAGGCAACGGGCGCATGATTGTGATTGATGGCGGTTTGGCCAAAGCTTACCAACCCGAAACCGGAATTGCAGGATATACGCTTATTTACAATTCGTATGGGTTGATGCTGGCGGCGCACGAACCATTTGAATCGAAACAGAAAGCCATTGAACTGGAAAAGGACATTATTTCGGACCTAAGGACTTTGGAAAAAACATCGGTCCGCAAACGCGTGGGTGATACCGATATCGGTGTCCATCTGCGAAAGGAGATAAAAGAACTGGAAGATCTTTTGGTGGCCTACCGGAAGGGGTATCTTAAGGAGGAAAATGGAAATGAGTGATTAGAAGTTCGGGTTGTAGGTTGCGGGTTAATATTTGTAAGCAATACTGACCTGTAAAAATAATTTTAAAACCCGCAATGCCTTAATATATACCGTCCCCACGGGACTTGCTGAAACTATGGGTAACTTTTATTTCTACCAATATTTTGCCCCACCGGGACATTTTCTAACTGTTTTAAGAATAAATCAACTCCGAATAATCATCCGATGAATCTTTTGCCACTATTTGAACTATTTAAAACATGATATTCAGATAATTATGAATTTATAGGATGACTAAGCTCAAGTTTATTGGCTTTTGGGAGTACATTTAAGAATGAACTTTTTTAAGCAGCCAGGCCATGTTTTCGCCCAGGTCGCGCATGGTTTGCATGCCTTCTTCATCATCAAGTACATCGCCCGGCTGGCGGCCAATGGCAATATTCCAATAGGTGGAGCCGGGCACCATCATCTGGTTGATCAGGAAAAAATGGTTGATGGAACTAAAGGTATGGATTTCGCCGGCCCTGCGGACCGCCACCAAGGCAGCACCTACTTTGTGTTTCAATGCCTGGGTGGCACGGGTGGCATAGCCGGCACAATCAATTAGGGCCTTTATTTCGGTGGTTACATTCGAAAAATATACCGGCGAACCAATCAAAATGCCATCGGCCTCCAGCATTTTTGTAAGGGCCTGGTTAATGGCATCGTTTTTAATATGGCAACGGTTATCGCGCAGTTCGCGGCATTTCATACAGGCAGTGCACCCATGAACCGGTTTTCCGCCCAACTGTACAAACTCCGTCTCAATCCCATGCGGCTCCAGCACTTTAAAAACTTCCTGAATCATTAAAGAGGTATTTCCCTTTGGATTCGGGCTTCCATTAATTCCTATTACTTTCATTATTCTTCTTATTAATCGCTCAAATATACTAAGGTTGCCTGAACCTATTGAATTAAGTAGCAAGATTTCAGTATCAAGATATCAGACAAGAGATTAAGAAAAACGAGACAATTTGTTAATGAGCTAATTAGCCAATAAACAATGAACCATTCATCAATTTAAGATAAAATTCTCTCAATTTCTTTATTTACATAATATAGCTAATTATCAATAAAATAAAAAGACATTATACATATATTTAGCCTTCAATATTCCATGAAATGCTAAACAAAAAAAAACAAAAAACGTTTCACTTGCGCTTAACGAATTGAACAAAAAAATATTGAAATGGCAAGATTTGAATTGAAAATGCCCAAACTGGGGGAAAGTGTTCAGGAAGCTACCATCACCAAATGGATGGTAGGTGTGGGAGATACGGTAGAGGAAGACGACAACCTTTTGGAAATAGCCACCGATAAAGTGGATTCTGAGATACCTTCACCCGTGGATGGGAAAATAGTTGAAATTCTGTTTCCGGTAAACTCATTGGTACCTGTAGGTGAAGTTATCGCCATTATACAAACAGGTGCCGACAGCGAATTACCTGTAGCTGCACCAACCACCACCGGGAAATCAGAAACACCTGCTAAAGAAAGTAAACCGATAGTGTTGGAGACAAACATCGGTGACATTAATAAAAATACGGGAAAATTCTTTTCTCCTTTGGTTAAAAGCATTGCAAAAAAGGAAAACCTTACCGCCGATGAATTGACTTCGATAAGTGGAAGTGGCAAAGAGGGACGGATAACTAAAAATGATGTGCTGGATTATCTATCCCAAAAGGGTAATAAAACCACTACTGCACAAACGACGAAAGGAGTTGCAATAACCTCCACTCCTGCCCCATTGGCCGAAAAACCATTAGTATCGGCATCGGTTTCGGCCGGTGACGAAATTGTTGAAATGGACCGGATGCGGAAACTGATAGCCCAATACATGGTGAACAGCAAGCGGGTGTCACCCCACGTAACCACCATGGTTGAGGTGGATGTTACACCCATTGTTTTGTGGCGGAACAAGGTAAAAGACAGCTTTGAAAAACGTGAAAATACCAAATTAACCTACATGCCCATCTTTGCCGAGGCTGTTGCCAAAGCCCTGCGTGATTTCCCCATGGTGAATTCGCAGGTTGATGGTGAGCGGATTATTTTGAAAAAAGCGGTAAATGTTGGTTTAGCTGTGGCGTTGCCATCGGGAAACCTGATTGTTCCTGTAATAAAAAATGCCGATAAACTGAATCTGGCTGGATTAGCTTCTGAAATAAACCGCCTGGCCGATGCTGCCCGCACCAACAAACTGCTTCCCGATGAAATCACAGGTGGTACTTTTACCATCACCAACTTTGGGTCGTTTAAAAATGTGATGGGAACACCCATCATCAATCAACCGGAGGTGGCGATTCTGGCCACCGGGAGCATCGAGAAAAAACCCGCGGTAATTGAATCACCGAGCGGCGACATGATCGCCATCCGCCATAAAATGTTCCTGTCACTTTCGTACGATCACCGCGTGGTGGATGGAATGCTGGGTGGAATGTTCTTACGCCGTATTGCCGATTATCTGGAAGGATTTGATGTTTCAGATAGAGACTAGAAACTAGAAACTAGAGACTGGAGATTGGAGACTGGAGACTGGAGACTGGAGACTGGAGACTAGAGACTAGAAACAAAAGACCAGTAACTTGAAATTTAAGAATAGAATAAGAACTTATTAAATAATCAATAAAAACTCAGAATGATGTCAGAAATGAGTAAATATCATATTAAACAAACAGACAAGGAAACCTTACGCAACTGGTTTTATTTAATGACGTTGGGCCGTGCCATCGACAACAAAGCCCCCAATTACCTGAAACAGGCTATCGGATGGTCGTATCACGCCCCGTTTGCCGGGCACGATGGAATTCAATTGGCTATTGGCCAGATTTTTGACAAAAATACCGATCACCTTTTCCCCTATTACCGCGACATGCTCACAGCAATTTCGGCAGGCCTTACGGCTACGGAAACTATCCTGAACGGGATATCGAAAGCCACCGATGTTGCCGGTGGAGGCCGCCACATGAGCAACCACTTTGCCAAGCCGGAATGGAACATCCACAACGTGTCGTCGTGCACCGGAAACCATACCCTGCATGCCGTAGGTGTGGGCCGGGCCATGAAAAGATACAATCATAAAGGGGTATCCATCAGTTCGCAAGGCGAATCATCCGTTTCAGAAGGTTACGTGTATGAAGCCATCAATGGAGCATCGAATGAAAAACTTCCGGTGCTTTTTGTTTTTCAGGACAATGGTTATGGGATTTCGGTACCAAAAAAAGACCAAACCGCTAACCGCAAAGTAGCCAATAACTTTACAGGGCTGAAAAACCTGAAAATTTTCCATTGCAATGGGAAAGATGTATTTGATTCAATGAATGTTATGACCGAAGCCAAGCAATGGATCATCGAAAACCAGATGCCGGCCATTGTACAGGCTAATTGCATACGGATGCACTCACATTCAAACTCCGACCGTCACGAATTATACCGTGACGAGCATGAACGTAACTACGTGATGGAATATGACCCGTTGGCCAAATACCGCCGTTTACTTGTCCGGTATGAACGATTTACCGAAGACGAATTGCTCGACATTGAAGCCCAGGTAAAGGAAGAGGTAAAAAAAGCACACAAAGAAGCCATGGCCGCACCCGATCCCGATCCGGGCTCTATTTTTGATTTTGTATTACCTGAACCTTATCCGGCCTCGAAATATCCTGAGGGATTGCATCAATATGAAGGTGAGCCTAAAAAACTGATCGAAGGAATTAATGAAACCTTGAAAGCAGAATTCCGCCACAACCCCGATACCTACATTTGGGGGCAAGACATTGCCCATAAAGAAAAAGGAGGCATCTTTAATGTATCGAAGGGCATGCAGCAGGAGTTTGGCATCGACCGGGTGTTTAACGCCCCTATTGCCGAAGATTTCATTATGGGAACAGCCAACGGGATGAGCCGGTTTAGCGATAAAATCAGGATTGTGGTTGAAGGTGCTGAATTTGCCGACTATTTTTGGCCAGCCATGGAACAATATATTGATTCGAGCCACGATTACTGGCGGTCGAACGGTGCTTTTACGCCAAATGTAACCATCCGCCTGGCCTCAGGTGGCTATATTGGCGGTGGTTTGTACCATTCCCAGAATATTGAAGGTGCGCTGGCTTCCATCCCGGGAGTGCGCATTGTGTACCCGTCGTACGCCGATGATGCCGCCGGACTGTTGCGCACCAGCATGCGTTCACGCGGCATGACTTTATTTCTGGAACCTAAAGCTCTATATAACGATCCGGTAGCATCGTCACCTGTTCCCGATGATTTTGAAGTCCCTTTTGGTAAAGCCAAAATCCGCCTGGCTGGAACCGACCTGAGCATCGTTACCTATGGCAATACCACTCATATGTGCATGGATGTAGCTAAAAAATTGGAAGAAACCGATGGCATTCATGCCGAAGTCATTGATTTGCGGTCGCTGGTTCCTTTAGATGAAGAAACAATTTTAGCATCGGTTAAAAAAACAGGTAAAGTATTGATTGTGCACGAAGACAAAGTATTTGGAGGTTTTGGCGGCGAAGTGGCTTCCATCATCAACGAAAAAGCCTTTGAATGGCTCGATGGCCCAGTAAAACGGATAGGTTCTACATTTACCCCCGTCGGGTTTAACCGGATTTTGGAAAAAGCCATCCTCCCTAACGTGGATAAGATTTATGCCTCTGCGCTTGAACTTATTGCCTTTTAATGGTTAAACAATAAAATTACGACCCAAAAACAAAACAAAAACTTGAGCTTATTGTTAAATTTTAGTGTAGTCAAACAAACATGAAAAGAACAGCAATATTATACAGTTTCAATTCCCAAAAAACCGCCCGTGCCGCTAAAATGGTTCAAGAGGAATTTGGGGGCAACTTAGAGGAGGTGAATGTTGAGGAAATCACCCTGAACAAATTCCATGATTACGAAAATTTCATTTTAGGTGTACCCACCTGGTTCGACGGGGAACTTCCCAATTATTGGGACGAGTTTATTCCCGAGCTGGAAGAGGCCGACCTGAAAGGGAAAACTTTTGCACTTTATGGAGCCGGCGACCAGAAAGGGTATCCTGAAAATTTTGTAGATGCCATGGGTATTTTGGCAGAACTGCTTGAAAAAAGAGGCGGTAAGATTATTGGTTTTGTACCCAACGAAGGGTATGAATTTGAAAGCAGCAAGGCCCTGCGTGGAAATTATTTCTGCGGCCTTCCCCTCGACTTTGAAAATCAAGCCCGGATGGTGAAACCGAGTATCAACCGCTGGGTAGAACAACTGAAACGGGAATTCGATTGATGCAATAAAAATTGATTTAAGACTTTAACCAAATAAATTAACGGAGGACTGATTATGGCAACTATGAAAACCACTTACATGGGCATCGGGCTAAAGAATCCCATCATTATTGGGGCCAACAACCTGGTGACCGATCCCAAAAATGCCAAAGCATTGGAAGATGCCGGAGCCGCGGCCATTGTGTATAAATCGCTTTTTGAGGAGCAAATCCAGTTAGAAAGTTATGAAATGGATATGCAAATGGAAGCCTACAACGAGCGCAACGCAGAAATGACCAAATTGTTTCCCGATTTAGACCATGCCGGTCCCCGCGAATTCCTGATGAACCTCAAAAAAGTTAAACAATCGGTTTCAATTCCAGTGATTGGAAGCCTGAATTGCGTGAACCGCGATACCTGGGTAGCCTGGGCAAAGGAAATGGAACAAACCGGTATTGATGCATTGGAACTGAATTTCTACCATGTGCCTTACGATTTTAACCTGGAAGAGGGTGTTATTATTGAGGAACAGGTAGCCATTGCCAAAGATGTGGTTAAGGCGCTTAAAATACCTGTATCCGTGAAACTCAGCCCGTTTTACACCAACCCGTTGAATTACATCCACCGTTTAGATGCCGTTGGTGTCAAAGCATTTGTAATGTTCAACAGTTTGTTTCAACCCGATATTGATACCGAAAACCTGAGACTGGTTTACAAATACAAATTCAGCCATCCCGAAGATAACCGACTGCCACTGCGTTATACCGGCTTAGCCTACGGAAATGTAACAGCCGACATTTGTACCAGCCGGGGTATTTTTACCGGCAACGATGTAGCAAAGATGTTGCTTGCCGGAGCCAACACGGTTCAAATGGTCAGTGCCGTCTATAAAGGAGGTTTTAGTGTCATCACCCAGGTTTTGGAAGATTTGGAAACCTGGATGAATAAAATGAATTTTAAATCAGTGGACGATCTCCGGGGGAAAATATCGAAAAAGAACATTAAAAGCCCGTTTGCTTACCGTCGGGCACAATATATTGATATTTTGCTGCGTTCTGACGATGTGCTGAAAGAACATGCACTACATTAATGTTAGTAAATTTAAACCGCCGACTATTGCCGGCGGTTTTTTTTATTTATAAATGCTAACTTTGAATCATCGGAAAAACAATCAAAATGAAATGTCTTTTTATCTCGATCTTGATTTTTGTTACCTGGTTGGGACAAGCTACCTGTCAGGATTTTTCCATCGATGAGCAGTACAAACAGGCCCTGGCCAACGCCAAGCTTGCCTTTGAAGCCAAACAATATTCCCAGGCCGTGGTATTTTACCGCGAAGCACAGAAAATAAAACCCGGATCGCTGTTGCCAAAATATAAAATTGAGGACATCCGAACCATTTACATCGAAAAAGAAAAAAAAATACAACCTACAGTTGATTCAAAAACAAAGAAAAAGGAGACCCGCAAAACCACCAGGGCAAAAGAACAGAACCCGGCCACGGAAGATGAAATTATTCGTGAAACAGCTACCCGAAAAATGAACGAAGAGGCCGACCTTGTGGAAAAGGAATTGAAAACCCTGAAGGTGGAAGCCGCCGTTATAAACGAAGAACCAGCTATTATCGACACCACTGCTATGGTAATCGCTGAGGTGGAAAAAGACCGGGAAACCACGGTAGCCCCTATTGAAAAAAAGAACACCCCTCACCTGACAACCACTAACAACACGAAAACGGAAGTATCACCAATCCTTGAAAAGCGCGAAACTTCCGTGGTTAATAAAGCTGATAGCGGAATTCCTGAGAAAAAAAACTATCCAGAGTCTATCAATACCACAAAACCTTCAGCAGCCTCTCAACCTATAAAAAAAGTAAAAACAGCGTTGACCGAAGAAGAACGGAAGATTTGGATAGAACAGGAACAAAAACGACTGGCGGTTTCCTACCCCAATAAAAAGACCGTGGAAGAACTGGACCAGCCCGGCAAGCACATAACGCGTGTCATCATGAATATTAACCAGAAAGTGGTGATTTATTTAAAGGTAAAGCATAGCTGGGGAGCCACGTTTTTCTTCATCGACGAGGTGGGGCAAGAACTGAAAAGCATCAACGAACAATATTTTAATTTAATGACAAATCTGGACATTTATGGAAATTAAATTTTACGAATACATTGAGGCCACGCCCGAAGAGATTTTTTTGGCGTTGACCAATCCCTTTACCATTGAATTGTGGAGCGATTCACCGGCAAAAATGGATGCCAATGAAGGAACGGAGTTTGAACTCTGGGATGGTGACATCTGCGGACGGAACCTGAAAGTGGTCACCAACCAGGAACTGGTGCAGGAATGGTACTTCGATGAACAACCCGAACCCTCCATTGCTACCATCAAACTGCATCCGCACAAAACCGGAACCCAGGTGGAGGTAAAACACACCAACGTTCCCGACGAAGCTTTCAAAAACATCAACGATGGCTGGCACGATGCTTATATTGGTGCCATAAAACATTTTTTTGAAGAGGATTTGTGATGTGATAGCAGTGAGACAGGGACTTGGATATGAGACCTGAGGTAGGAGATTTGAATTTTATGGCAATGCCTTACATCAATAAAAACAACAGTTCACATACTCAATAAAAATTTGTTTGCTTTTGGGACAAAGATTCAATTATCAAAAAATCCATTCCTTTTTATATCTTTGGTAAGCAGTAAACCAAAAACAGAAGAACATGAAACAACCACAAGTTCCCAAAGAAATTGTTAAACAAATACAAACCAGTTTTTGGCTCGCCTTATTATTTCCCCTGCTGGTACTCACTCTTTTTCACTTTCTGGTGACCATGTATAAAGAGGGCGGCATGGCTGCCGAAGATGCCAATTTTGCCTATTCACTGTTTATCATCCTCATTGGGACCTGCATAGTAACCATTCCATCCACCATTTATATCAGCCGGAACCGCATCAAACGGATTGAAAAATCCATTCCTCTGCAAAAAAAACTTTACGACTACCGTGATGCCTTTTTTTGGAACCTTTACGGCGTTGAGTTTTGTCTGCTTTTCAGTGCCATTTACTACCTGCTGATTGCCAATGTCCAGGTTTTGATATTGTCGGCTTCGTTGTTAATCCTGTTAATAACGCTTATCCCTACCAAAGAGCGTATTGCCAACGACTTGGGATTGAGCCAAAAGGAACGGTTTGAAATTTAGGTAGGATACCTATCCGTGTTTTTGTTTGGAACAGTACCCCAAATTTGGTAAACTTGTGTATTATATGCCTACACTTAATAATTTACATTTATTTATTAAATACATATAATTTATTTTCCCTCAAATTTTAACCAACTCAAGCTACAACACCGCGGTTAGTTGTTTAAGTTTGGTTTCGGCCAACTTCAGATTGTACTCAAACTGAATCAACCGGGTTGCCGATTGTTCAAAATCCTCTTGTGCCTGATGGACTTCCAGCGAGGTGGATTGCCCCAGCTTTAACCGTTGCAGGCAGATTTCCAGGTTTTCTTTAGCCAACAGGTGGTTTTCTTTCTCAATCCCCCAAAGCTGTTTTTGCTGAATGTACTGGCTCAGGGTTTGTTGCAAGGCAGTTTGCACTGAAAGTTTGGCAAAGGAGAGTTGGTCGGTGGCTGTTTGCAACCCGATTTTTGCCAATTGTATTTTTCGCTGGTTATCGCCAGCTTGATAAATGGGAACGGAAAGAAATGCTCCCACTTTTGGCCCCCTGTTTTGATTGGTGAGCAGGCTGCCGCTGCTGTTCCCGGTGAGCGAAAAACCATAACCTGCCGACATACTAAACGAGGGTAACCGGGAACGGTTGGTTTCCTTCAAAGCCAACTGAGCCACTTGCACCTGTTTTTGGTAATACTGAATGGTGGTATTCACCGAATCTACCAGTTGAAACCACTGTTTTTCTTCCAACGAATTGGCCAAAGGAATGGAATCGGCTACCTGGTAATCCAACCCCTGATCGGTGCCCAGCAACAAGTTCAATTCGCGCTTGGAGGCATCAATGGCGGTTTGTTGCGTGATAGAATTCTCAATATTTACATTTAAGTCGATTTTAGCCTGCAACCAATCGGTCTTTGGTTTCAAGCCTGTCTGATAGGCTGTCTCGGTAATCTTTACCCGCTCCTTGTTATAGTTGATGGTCTCCTGTAACGAACGTAGTTGCTGGTTTTGTTTTACCACCAGGTAATAAGCCTCAGTAACATCGTACAAAGTTTGCATCACCTGATCCTTTAGCTGGATGCCGCCCAAAGCTTCCAATTCTGCCAGCTTCGATTTGGTTATCCGGATCCGCCCACTTTCAAAAAGGGTCCAGTTCAACTCAGGCCCCGCACTCAATGTTTGTGTATGTAGTGAATTATTGTCAAGTTCAGTTCCATCGCTATAAGTTTGATGGGTGCTGTTCCATGATAAGTTTCCCGAACCGTTCAAAGAAAAGTTGGGCAACATTCCGGCATTTCCCCAGGTATTGTTGGTCTTTGCCATCAGGGCTTCATTCTGAGCTACCTTCAAGTTGAAGTTATTTTTCATGGCCCATTCTACCGCCTCCTCAAAAGTCAGAACCTTTTGAGCAACGCTGTTGAGAGCAGTTATCAATACTAGCAGTAAAACTAAATTCTTCATACATCAAAATAATTTGAGATTTAAGCTTTTGGCAGCTTTTTCTTTGTCCCTGCAAACATCGTGTAAATAACGGGAATGACCAGCAGAGTCAGCAAAAGCGAAAATAGCAACCCACCTACAACCACAATTCCTAACGATACCCGGCTGGATGCTCCGGCGCCCAAAGCCAATGCAATGGGCAAGGCACCGAACATGGTGGCCAGCGAGGTCATCAGGATAGGACGGAACCGCGCCACGGCAGCTTCAAAGGCAGCTTCTTTTTTACCGATCCCTCTGCGTTGCATCTGGTTGGCAAATTCTACAATCAGAATCCCATTTTTGGTGACAATACCAATCAAGAGAATCATACCAATCTGTGAAAAAATATTCAATGTCTGACCAAAGAGGAACAACGAAAACATGGCACCGGCAATAGCCATGGGTACGGTAAGCATGATAATGAACGGGTCGCGGAAACTTTCAAACTGCGCCGCCAGAATCAGGTAAATTAACAATAAGGCCAGAATCAGCGCGAAGGAGATGTTTGATTTGCTTTCGGCATAATCGCGCGACGGACCCGATAATGCCGTGCTAAAAGAGCTATCGAGCAATCTTCCGGCAATAGCCTGCATTTCATCAATGCCTTCGCCCAAGGTTTTGCCCGTGGCCAAGTTAGCCGAAATGGTTGCCGATTTATATCGGTTGTAATGATACAACGTGGGTGGGCTACTGTTTTCTTCAATTTTCATCAGATTATCTAACTGTATCATGGCACCGGCACTGTTGCGAACATACAGCGACGAAATATCGGCTGGCTGGTTGCGGTTTTCACGATCCACCTGACCAATCACATAATACTGTTTGTTGTTCATCAGGAAATAGCCGTACCTGCCGCCGCTGAAAGCAAAATTCAGCGCATCGGAAACATCCTTTTCACTCACATTCATGCTGGTAGCTTTTAACCTATTTACCGTTATATTTAATTCAGGTTTGTTGAATTTCAAATCCACATCTACGTTGCTAAAAACCGGGCTTTTTTGGGCTTCGTCGAGGAAAAGAGGCAATACTTCCTGCAATTTTTCGAAACTCAGGTTCTGAACCACAAACTGAACAGGCAACCCACGCGAAAAGGAGGTAGCAATGGTGGGCTCCTGGCTTGAAATGACCCTTGCATCGGGAGTTTTACGGTTAGTGACCGAAATACGCTCGTAAATTTCTTGCTGGGTAGCTTTCCGTTCACTCGGTTCCGATAAAAAGGTGAGCACGAATCCACTGTTAGCACTGGAACTTCCCATGCCTCCGCCATACCTTGCCAAAATATAGTTTGCTTCCGGAACGCTATCATATTGCATGTTGGCCAAGCGGTTAATGGTTTTTTGGGCACTTTCAAAATCAGTCCCCTCAGGAGTTGTAATCGCGGTACGGATAAAACTGTGATCTTCCATGGGTGCCAGTTCCGATTTTAAAACCATCGAGAAACCAACAATCATGGCAATACATAATAGTACCACCAAAAACGACAACCATTTGTGAAGGTTGAAAAAGCCAAGCCAACGACGGTAGCCATTTTCCAATCCAACAAAAAAGTCTTCGGTAGCCAAATAAAAACGGGAATGGTGCGCTTCTCTACCTCCCAATTTCACGTTAAGTACGGGTGTCAGTGTTAAAGAAACAAAAGCGGAAATCATTACCGCGCTGGCCACCACGATGCCAAATTCACGAAACAGCCTACCGGTAAAACCTTGCAGGAATATTACCGGAATAAAAACTATGGACAAGGTTAGTGAGGTAGAAACCACAGCAAAGAAAATCTCGCGGGTCCCTTCAAAAGCCGCTTGCCATTTGTTCATTCCCTTTTCGATGCGTTTATAAATATTCTCGGTAACCACAATGCCATCGTCAACCACCAGGCCGGTGGCTAAAACGATACCCAGCAAAGTCAGCACATTTACCGAAAAATCAAGTAAATACATGATGAAAAAGGTACCGATTAACGATACCGGAATATCTATCAATGGGCGTAGGGCAATCAACCAATTTCTAAAAAACAGAAAAATAATCATCACCACCAGGAAGATGGCAATGCCCAAGGTTTCAAGCACGTCGCGCACCGATTGCCTGACAAATATGGATTTATCACGGCCAATATTGAGCATCACACCTTCGGGCAGGTTCTGTTTGATTTGCTCAAAGCGAAGGTAAAATTCATCGGCAATTTCGATGGTGTTGGCACCGGGAAGCGGAACCAGGGCTAATACCAATCCGGTTGCTCCATTGATTGTAGCTCCCGACTCTTCGTTTTGAGGACCCAAAATTGCTTCACCAATATCGCTCAAACGGATGATCTGGTTATCGGTCTGGCGGAGAATCAGGTTGTTGAAATCTTCTTCAGTCTCCAACCGCCCAAAAGTTTTTATAGTCAATTCAGTTGCTT